>SESF01019383.1_pt1 | contig 13755 bp, 13 predicted proteins | sample 3171521 | NCBI WGS metagenome assembly SESF01 (sample SAMN10866945, study PRJNA518727) | freshwater metagenome | biome: subpolar coniferous forest; feature: holomictic lake; material: water; isolation source: holomictic Lake 227, 6 m and 8 m depth | place: Canada: near Kenora, Ontario | collected...
GGAGGGAGGGGGAGCCGTGCGCGGCTCTCCCTACCCCTATAGGGCTATTAAGTCGAAGAGTTGAGGGTTCGGGACGGGGTTCGACTGCCGCCGCCGACTAAAACGGCAGAATCAAACTAACCGGCTCTTTGAACATGATGAAGATCGGTCGGGGATAGACGCCCAATACGAAGATCAGCACGGAAAGAACCCCGATCGTCACTTTGGTCAACCTCGAGAGCGGGATGGCAGTCATGTCGTTGGAAACGTTCCAATACATGGCGCGCACGACTTTCAAATAGTAGTAGAACCCGGCTCCGACCGTAACGATGCCAATGCCGAGGAGCAGCCATTGGTGGGTCGCAACCGCGTCGCGGAAGACGAGGAACTTGCCGAGGAATCCGGCGGTGAACGGAACGCCGGCCAGGGACAACATGGCGACAAGCATGCCGAAGGCGAGCAGCGGCGCGCGCTGGCCGAGGCCGTTGAAGTTGGCGATGTCATCGCCGCCCGTGGCGCGATTGACCACCACCAGGACGAGGAAACTCAGCATGGTCATCAAGAGGTAACCCGCGAGGTAGAACGACACCGTGGGCTTGGCCTGCCCGCTGCTCCAACTCGCCAGTGCCACCAAAAGATAGCCCGCATGCGCGATGCTCGAATAGGCCAGGAGCCGCTTCATATTCATCTGCGGCATGGCGGCGAGATTCCCGTAAATCAAACTGAGGACTGCCATTCCAGAGAGAACTAAGAGGACTTTGTCGTGGAAGACCGGCGCGCTGAGGAACGGCTCGATGACCCGCATCAAGACGATGAATCCGGCCGCTTTGGACCCGACCGAAAGAAAGGCAGTGATCGGGGTGGGCGCGCCTTGATAAACGTCAGGCACCCAGAGTTGGAAGGGAACCGCGGCGATTTTGAATCCGAGCGCAACCAGGATGAGCGCCAGTCCGAAAAGGATCGCCGTCTGATGATCGGCAGGGAGTGCGCGCAACACCTCGCCGACTTCGGCAAGGTTGGTGCGGTTGGTGATCCCGAACAGCCAGGTGATGCCATAGACCAGGAAGCCGGTCGAGAGGGCGCTCAGGATCAGGTATTTGACGCCGGCTTCGAGGGTGATCGCGCTGCGGCGCGTGTAGGAAACGAGCACGTAAAAGGAGATCGTCACCAGCTCAAGCGAGACAAAGATCATCACGAAATCGATGGCGGAAGCCATCCACATCAGGCCGAGGCAAGTAAACACCGGCAACGCGAAGAATTCGCCGAGGCCAGCGGTTTCATCCACGCCGGGGATCAGACGCGAGAGAATGGGGCGGTATTCCATCGCCATGATCAGGACCAGCAGCGTGGCCCCGAGCGCGATGCGCTTGTAGAAGATCGCAAAAGCATCGGCGCTGTAGAACGAGGCAAGCTGCGAAGCGCCGGAAAGGTTTATAGGATGAGAGAAGAAAGAGAGCGCGAAAACGGTCCCGATCCCGATGATGCTGATCCAGCCGACGAACCCTTTGTCTTTCTCATCTTCGAACGCTTCGAGCAAAAGCAAGAGCAGTCCGACGGCGAGGACGGCGAGATCCAGGAAAATTGGGTTTAATGAAAGAGGGCTCATTTGGTGACGAGGAAAGTCTTCACGGTGGGCGTGACAAGGTTCAGGAAATATTGCGGGCGGAAGCCTGCCACGAGCAGGACGGCCAGGAGCAGGACGATCGGCACGCGGACGCACTGGCAGACGTCAGTGAGCGAGGCCCAGCGCTTGTTGGTCTCGCCGAGGAATGCCGCCCGGTAGCCGCGCAGCATATAGACGGCGGAAATCACCACGCCCCAGAGTGCGATCACGGTGACGACCCGGTAGTTGGCCAGGATGGGGTGGCTGAAGAAATGGAGCCCGGTCGCGAGGGTCTCGGGGCGTTTGAACGCGCCGAAGAACACCAGCAGTTCCGCCGCGAAGTTGGCGAAGCCGGGGAGGCCGATCGAGGCGAATGCCGCGAGGCCAAACGTGAAGCCGAGGAACGGGAGCGGCTTGGCCAGCCCGCCGAGTTGCGAAAACTCGAGCGTGCCGGTGCGCTGCCGAACGGCTCCAGCGATGGCGAAGAGCGCGGCAATGGAAAGACCATGGGCGAACATGAGCAGCGCTGCGCCGCTCACGCCGATGAGATTAAACGAGGCGAGCCCGAGGAAGATGTAGCCCATGTGCATGACGCTTGAGAAACCGAGCATCGTGTCGAGTCGCTTCTGGGCAATGGTGGCGAGGCCGATGTAGAGGATGTTTCCGCAAAGCAGGAGCATCAGCAGGCCGTTCCAGTGTTGGGCCGCCTGCGGCATGAGGGGCATGGCCACCCGGAGCAGACCATAGAGGCCGAACTTCTTGAGCACGCCGGCGTGCAGCATCGCGGCAGGGGCCGGGGCGGAAGCGTAGGCGGAAGGCGCCCACGAATGGAACGGGAAGATGGAAACGAGAATGCCGAACCCAAGCATCAGGAAGAGGTAAACCCACGAGGTCTGCGGGATCACCCCGGGCGCGAGCTTTTGCAGCTCAACCAGATTGAACGTGCGGGCCGTGTCGGGGAGATTGACGTAAAGGCCAAGCAATCCGATCAACAGAATGATGCTCCCCAGCGCAAGATAGATCGTGATCTTCCAGGCGGCCGTCACCCGGTCCCCGGAACCCCAGAGGCCGATGAGCAGGAAGGTCGGGATCAGCGCCAGTTCGTGGAACGCGTAAAGAAAGAAGAGGTCCAGCGAGGCAAACGCGCCCGTTGCGCCCGCGGCAATGAAGAGCAGGCAGGCGTAATACAGGTTTGGCCAGCGTTCGATCTTCTCGGGACGCGGAGCGACCCACACGGCGGCGAACGTGACCAGCGCAGTCAGCAGGAGCATCAACAGGCTCAAGCCATCGGCTCCGACAAAGAAGCTCAGCTTCCAGTCCGCCATCAACATGCGGCTGAACTGGAACTGGTAGCCCGCTGCACTCGAGTCATACCGGAACAGCGCTGCGAGGGTTATGAAAAGGTTCAGCGTTGCGGAGAGGAGCGCCGTTTTCTTGGGGCAGGCCCCCAGGAGAATGGCAATCGCTGCAACGATCGGGATGGCGATGAGGAGTGTCAGCACGGCTATTTAAAAATGACGAAGTAGAGGAGGCCAATAACCCCGGCGCCGAACAGGAACGCGTATCCCTGAATGTTGCCGACTTGGAAGAGGCGAAGAACGAAGCCAAGGCCATACGTGCCCCCGCTGCACACGAGGCGAACGATGCCGGCATCGAGAATCCAGCGATCGAAGAAATCGCTCACGCCAGCCAGGCGATCCTGGGTGTTACGGATGAGCGCGGCGTAGAGTTCGTCAAAGTAGAACTTGTTCGCGAGCAACGGAATGACGATCGGGTCTTTGTCCCGGCCCCGGTAAAGGAAGAAGCCGATGAGAATGCCGAGCACCGCCGCGGTACTAGCGATCATCGGAACCGACGAGGCACCGTGTTCATGGACCGGCAGGAAAGGATGGATGAACTTCTCATACCCTGCGATCCACGCCGGGATGGCGAGAAGCATCAGCGGCGCCCACATCAGAATAGGAACCTCATGAGCATGCGCGGCGTGTTCCGTCCGCGCTTTGCCGAAGAAGACCACCACGAAGAGGCGGGTCATGTAGTAGGCCGTGAGGAAAGCCGAGATCAGCCCCAGGATGAAGATCGCCTGGTTGTGATGGCTGGCGGCAATGAGGATCGAGTCTTTGCTGAAGAATCCGCTGAAGCCATAAACGCCCATGAGCGCCAGCGTGCCGATGGCGAAGGTCGCCGTGGTGATCGGCTGCTTTTTCCAGAGCCCGCCCATCTTCCAGATGTCCTGCTCGTGATGGCAGGCATAGATCACCGCGCCGGACCCGAGGAATAGCAGCGCCTTGAAAAACGCGTGGGTAAAGAGGTGGAACATCCCCGCTTCGGGAGCGGCAACGCCCATGGCCATGACCATGTAGCCAAGCTGCGAAAGCGTGGAGTAAGCCAGGATGCGCTTGATGTCGTTCTGCTGGGTGGCCATCAGCGCGGCCAAAACGGCGGTGATGGTGCCGATCCAGGCGATCGTTTCCAGCGCGGTGGCGGAGATGGAGATCAGGAAGAATACCCGGGCCAGCATGTAAACACCGGCTGCCACCATCGTCGCGGCGTGGATGAGCGCGGAGACCGGTGTCGGGCCTTCCATTGCGTCCGGCAACCAGACGTGGAGCGGGAACTGGGCGGACTTGCCGACCGTTCCGCAGAAAATGCAGAGCGCGGTGAGCGTGGCCAGAGCGGGAGCCGCCTGCAAGGCGCCGAGTTTCGTCGTGAGCTCCGCGAAATTGATCGTTCCCGTTGTCACCCAGACCAGCAGGATGCCGAGCATGAAGCCGAAGTCGCCAATGCGGTTTGTGATGAACGCTTTGTTGGCGGCGGCGGGCGGCGCGGGCTTGTTATACCAGTGACCGATCAGGATGAAGGAACTGACGCCGACCAATTCCCAGAAGATGAACATCATCGCGAAGTTGTTCGCGAAGACGATCCCCAGCATCGAGAACATGAAAATCGAGAGCCCGGCGAAATAGCGCGATTTCCCTTCGTCGTCGGCCATGTAAGCGAGCGAGTAAATGTGAATGAGCGAGCCGATGACCGTCACCACGATCAGCATCGCTTTGCTCAGTCCGTCGAGTGTGATGCCGATGGGAAGCTGGAGCTGAGTGCCGAGATCGATCCACGGGATTTGCAGCACCGCAGTGGCCGCGTCCGGGAGGGGAGTGCAAAACAGCTTGATGCTGGCGGCGAGCGAGACCAGCACCGCAGCCACCGAGACGAACGCGCTCAGGTTACGCCAGCGCTTCGTGAGCGTCGCGATGATCAGCGCGCTCAGGAGCGGAGTGAAAAGGATGATCCAGGGTAGCTGCATGGGAGAAATTAAAATTTCAACGTGTTGATATCTTCGACGTTGGTCGTCTGCCGTGCGCGATAGAGCGCGACAATGATCGCCAGGCCCACGGCAACCTCGGCGGCTGCAACGGTGATGATGAAAAAGACGAGCATCTGGCCGTTGTAGTTCGGGAGGCCGGCCTCGCCGTTAAACCGGGAGAATGCCACGAGCGAGAGGTTCGCCGCGTTAAGCATCAGCTCCAGCGCCATATAAATGATGATGATGTTGCGCCGCAGCAACACGCCCGCAAAGCCGAGGGTGAAGAGCAGACCGCTGACGAGTAAGTAATCGTTGAGCGTGACCATGGGTTATTTAAGTTCGCGCTTGCTGAGGACCACCACGCCAATGGTGGCGACCAGGATCAGGACGCCGATGACTTGGAATGGAAGATTGTAGCCGCCGAAAAGCGTCATGCCGATATTGTGGGCGTCAGTGAGTTTGTCGTGCAGTGGCTCGAAAGGTTTGTTGCCGGCCGGGAAGCGGTGAATCACCGTGGACACCACGACCGCAAACGCACCGGCGACCGCCACGCCGCCAATCAACGCCGGGACATTCCACGGGCGGCGCTGGGTCGGCCCGAGATCGAGCAGCATGATGATGAAGAGGAAGAGCACCATCACGGCGCCCGCATAGACCAGCACCTGGATGATTCCCAGGAAGTAGGCGTCCAGTGAGATGAAGAGCGCGGCCAGGCCGAGGAACGACATGACCAGGCTCAGGGCGCTGGCGACCGGGTTGCGGTTCACGATCACCGCCAGGCCGAAGCCAAGCATGAGCGCGGAAAAGATCCAGAAGAGTATGGGAGACATCGGGAAAGGAGAGTCAGTTTTCTAAGTAATAGGAAAGCCGTAAAACCGAGCGGATCGAAGCGGCAGGGATGCCGCTTCTACTGTAGAAGCGGCTTCCAGCCGCTCCTCCGAGGTGGGCATCATCAACAGTATGCGCTCGTTCCCAATCTCCTGATTGGGAACGCACTTGGTCTTCGAATCTCCGATTCGCAAACCGTTGAGAGCAGATGACGCCTGAGTCTTGCGAGAGAGCATCGCACGCCTGGATAACGCACAACCGACGCTTTTCGAATCGGAGATTCGCAGACATTGGCATTCCCAATCTGGAGATTGGGAACGAGCGCGCTTTTGGGTGGTTGGACACCAGTCCGGCTATGTGCGAAAAGGCCTTCATCCTTACTTCTTCTCGTTCCACTTATGCACCAGGCCGGTCATGACGCCGCCAAGCTCAATGAGCTTCGCCTTGTTATGCACCATGTCGGCGCGGCTGGTGGCGGTGAATACGTAATCTTTGCGCAGGAAAATAGCCTGCTCGGGGCAGACTTCCTGGCACATGCCGCAGTAGATGCAGCGGGTCATGTCGATGTCGAATTCCAGCGGGAATTTCTCGACTTTGGCAAACTTGTCCTCGGCGGGAATCTCGCCGGGCTTGATCCGAATGGCGCGCGGCGGGCAGATGAATTCGCAAAGCTGGCAGGCGACGCAGCGGGTGCGGCCGGTCTCGTCGGTGACGAGCGTGGGCGCGCCCCGATAGTGTTCCGGGAGGTTGGCATCCCATTTCTCCTCCGGGTATTGCATGATGACATGCGTCTTGCCCCGGAGCATCCGAACGAGGTGCCCGAGCGTGATCTTCAAGCCCGCGAGTACCGTGGGAAGATAGATCTTTTCCGCGAAAGTCAGTTTGGGACGTGGGACTTTGTAAGCCATGGCGTTAGTGAACGAATGCGAGAATGCCCGCGGTTAAAAAGATGTTCACGAGGGCGATTTCGAAAAACCAAATCCAGCCCAGGGTCATCAGTTGGTCGTAGCGGAACCGAGGGAGTGTCCAGCGAATGAAGATGAAGAAAATCAGGAGCGCGATCACCTTGGCGAAGAAGACGCCGATGTTGACCAAGCCCCAATACCACGCTGTGCTGCCGTCCGGAATCCAGGGACAGGTCCAGCCGCCGAGGAAGAGCACCACGACCAGCGAGGAACCGGTGATCATCGCCGCGTATTCACCCAGGAAGAAGAGGGCGAATTTCATGGACGAGTATTCGGTGTGGTAGCCGCCGACGAGTTCGGTCTCCGCTTCGGGAAGATCGAACGGAAGACGGTTCGTCTCCGCGAACATCGAGATCATGAACGTGATGAACGAGATCGCGAGCGGGAACCAGAGGACGATTTCCGAGAGATAAGGAAGACGCGGGTGCATCGCCGTCAGTCCGGGGGCGAGCAGCCAGCCATTCTTGACTTGGTAATCGACGATCTCGACGAGGTTGAGTTTGCCGAGCAGCAGGAAGATCGGCACCACGGAAAGGCCCATCGCCAACTCGTAGGAGATCATCTGCGAAGTGGAACGGATGGCGCCCAGGAACGGATACTTCGAGTTCGCCGACCAACCCGCGAGCACAATGCCGTACACGCCCAGCGAGGAAATCGCGAAGATGAACAGCGGGCCGGCGTCGATGTTGGCGATGACCATCGGGACGCCCCAAAGGGTGCTGCCGAAGGGGATGACCGCCAGCGAAATAATGGCCGCGGCGATGCCCAGTCCCGGAGCAATCCAGTAATAGAACTTCTTGACGTATTTCGGGGTGAAATCTTCCTTGAGCAGGAGCTTCACCGCGTCAGCGATCGGCTGGCCAAGCCCGCCAAGGAACGGCGACCAGTCTTTCTTGAATCCGAGCAGCGAGGTCGGAAAACCGGTCCGGTTTGGGCCCAACCGATCCTGCATGAGCGAGCTCACGCGGCGTTCGGCATAGACGGTATAGGAAACCAACCCAAGCACGACGCACAACAGGCCAATCGTCTTGGCTAGTGAGGTCCAGATCAGGAACGGAACGGGTCCCATGAGGAACACGTAAGCTACGTGAAGATATTGGAGGAGCGCGTTCATTGCGGGATGGAAAGCTGGACGCCGAGGTCGCCGATCTTGCTGAGGCTCAGTCCCGAAAACGCGGGAACTGTCGCGGCCATTTGTTTAAAGACTTCTTCGATCGTATCGAGCCCGGTCTTGGAGCAGGTCAACGCTTCGATAAGGTCGCGGAGGATTTCCCAGTCGTCCCGAGCGAGGCCGGGGGGCTGGATCGCGCGGTTGAGGCGCTGGAGCCGGTCGTGCTTGTTGATCATCGAGCCGCGCTTTTCGGCAAAGCCCGCGCCCGGCAGGACGAAGCCCGCGACGGCGGTGGTCGCGTTCGGCAACACGCTGAGAACGACCAGCACTTCGAGTTTGGCAAGATCGGCTTCGTTGAGGCCGGCATCTGCCACGTTCTCGCCGAGTACCACCAATGCTTTGGTGGCGCCGCTGCGGATCCCTTCGGCGATGGACGCCAGGTTGGCTCCGGGATCGGCTGCGCTCACGCCGAGGAGCTTGGCTCCCGCCGTGTTCGGATTGCGATCTGCGCTCAAAAGGATGGTGTCTCCCGCGCCGGTCTGCGGAACGATATCGCACTGGGTAGTGCCCAACGCCTTCACGAGCTTGCCCGCAAGGAAAAGTTCCTCGTTGGTCATCTTGCCCGAGGCGATGACGGCGACCTTGCTGGACGGATAATACTTAAGCGCCCCTGCGATTTCCTTGATGGCCTTGTTCCAGTCGGGCTGCGCATTGCCGGTGACCGTGTTTCCGAAAATGGGGCTCAGGATGCGTTCCGGGCTGTGATGCTGATGAAAATTGAGCCGGCCATAATCGCACATCCACGTCTGGTTGACGTCGTTGTTCTCGCGCGGCGTCTGGCGATGCATGATGTTCTCGCGGGCGCCGATCGTGGTGTTGCACCCGGTGGCGCAACTCGTGCAGATGCTCTTGGTTTCTTTTAAAAACCAGACCCGCATCTTGAACCGGAAATCGGTGGAGGTCAGCGCGCCCACCGGGCAGATATCGACGGTGTTGAGCGAGTAATTGCTGTCGAGTTGCTTGCCCGGATAGCAGGTAATCGTGTTATAGCTGCCGCGATCGACAATGCCGATCACGTCGTCCTTGGCCACTTCCCGCATGAACCGAATACAGCGGGTGCAGAGAATGCAGCGCTCGTCGTCGAGCGTGACGCGAGGCCCGAGTTCCACGTTCTTCGGCTTCTTGACCTTGTGTTCAAGGAAGCGCGTCTTGGCCTGGCCGTAATCGACCGAGAACTCCTGGAGTCGGCATTCGCCGGCCTGGTCGCAAATAGGGCAGTCGAGCGGGTGGTTGATGAGCAGGAATTCCAGCACGCCTTTGCGCGCGTCCTGAGCCATCTTCGAATCGGTGCGCACCGCCATCCCTTCGGAGACATCCTGTGCGCAGGAAATCTGCGGGCGCGGAATCCAGTTGATGACCGGCTTGCCGTCGGCATCGAGTTCCGGCTTGCGATCCGCCCCGAGCTTCGGGGTTCCCATCTCCACCATGCACATGCGGCAGTTGCCGGGCGCGGAGAGCTTCGGGTGATAACAGTAGCGCGGAATGAATTTGCCCGCCTGGCCGCACGCCTCGATGACGCGCGTTCCTTTTGCGAACTGCATCCAGACGCCGTCGATCTGCACGTTGACCATCTCGACCGGTTGAGGAGTTGTAACTTCGGTGCTCATTATCGATTCTCCTCGTTGGATTGGCTGTTAGCGATTGAACGCAGCGCCATTACGGAGTCTTGTTGTGCCCTTGCGGACGCCTCAAGCGCCTTGACGGCGCGCAATGCGAGAACTAGCAGAAAAATCGGAATAGCTAGCGCAACGCCATACGCGAGTAGCGCGATGACGCCCATGCCTAATGCCGCAATGCTCATTAGTGACTTCCTCCCGTTAAAGCTTCGCTCAGAAATTCCGGCGGAGTGGGCGGCGGCACCGGCTTCTTCGACAGCGCCGCGAACTCGTCGCGGAACTTCGCCACAAAGCTCATGGTCGGCCACGAACACGCTTCGCCAAAGGCGCAGATGGTTTTGCCCGCGATGTTGTCCGCCACGGTTGCGAGCGTGTCGGGATCGGCCTCGACGCCGCCACCGGCGAGCAGGCGGTCGGTTATTTTCTGCATCCAGAGCGAACCCTCGCGGCACGGGGTGCATTGACCACAGCTCTCGTGCGCGTAAAAATGATTCAGGTTGTTGAGCGTCTCGACCATGTCGCGGGTGTCGTCCATCACGATCACGCCGCCGGACCCGGCCATGCTGCCGACCGCCGCCATCGTGTCGAAATCCATCGGGATGTCGAGCACGCCGATCTCCTTCTCGACCATCGTCCCATCCGCGGCCTTCTGCTTGATCTTGAAGCGCTCGTCGCCCCGCAATACTTTGGCCGAACTGCCGCCTGGAATGATGGCTTTCAGCGTGCGCCCCGGCTTGAGGCCGCCGCACATTTCGTTGATGAGTTCGCCCATCGTGACCGAGCCGACTTCGATTTCGAAATACCCCGGCTTCTGCACGTCGCCGCTGACGCCCACGATGCGCGTCCCGGTGTTGTTCGGCTTTCCGATCTTGGCAAACTCCGCGCCGCCCATGTGGATGATGTGCTTCACGTCGCAGAGCGTCTCCACGTTGTTGACGATGGTGGGGCATTGGTAAAGCCCGAGCACGGCCGGGAAATACGGCGGCTTAATTCGCGGGTAGGCGCGTTTGCCTTCGAGCGATTCGATCAGCCCCGTTTCCTCACCGCAAATGTAAGCGCCCGCGCCGCGGTGCACGTAGATTTCGAGGTCGAATCCGGTCCCGAGAATGTTCTTGCCGAGGAATCCCTTGGCATGCGCTTCCGCGATGGCCTGCTCCAGAATCTTCGCGCCGAGCGGAAACTCGCCCCGGATATAGATATAGGCGAGATGCACATCGAGGGCGAAACTGGAGATGATCATCCCCTCCAGCAATTGATGCGGGTCCTGGTGGATGATATAGCGATCCTTGAACGTGCCGGGCTCGGATTCGTCCGCGTTGCAAATCAGGTAAGTCGGCTTCGGCCCGCCGCGCCGGATGAACCCCCACTTCACGCCGCACGGGAATCCCGCGCCGCCGCGTCCGCGCAGGCCGGAAACTTTCACTTCGTTAACGATCGCATCGGGAGCGAGCGTCAGGGCCTTGCGAAGGTCCTCGTAGCCGCCGTGTTGCAGGTAGCAGTCGATGTCCGGCGTGTAGCCTTCGCGATCGACATTCGCGAGGACAAGTCGCTTTTCGCGCGGGTGTGGGATGCGGCGGGCTGGCGCTGGCATGATTACTGGTATTTCGAAAGGATTTGTGGAATTTCGGCTGCGGTGACGGCTTCGTAGAAGTCATCATCGACCATGCAAACCGGGCCGGTGCCGCAGCTTGCCAGGCATTCAACGAACTCGATGGAGAATTTGCCGTCAGGGCTTACGGTGATCGGATCGCCATGGGCATGGACGCCATGGCCATCGCACGGCATTCCGGTGGCCGCGCAGAGCTTCTCTTTAAGCTCGGCGCTTCCCGCCAAGGCGCAGGAGAGCGTGCGGCAGACGCGGATATGATGTTTGCCCGCCGGGGTGCGGCGGAACATCGGGTAGAACGTCACCAGCTCCAGGATGTTGATCGGCTGGAGGCCCAGCTTTTCGGCGATCCAGGGAATGGCGTCTTCGGAAATATAGCCGAAGTATTCCTGAAACAAATGCAGCAAGGGCAACGACGCGCTCCGTTTTGAAACGGGATAGTGCGAGATTGCCTCGTCAATTTTTGAAAGAAGTTCGGATGGAATCTGCATCGGTTTTACTTTTCAAAAGAGCCTTCAACTCCGCCGCTGGCCAGTCGATCCCCCACAAAAGTCAGGGTCACCTTCTTGCCATTTTGTTCATACACGTAGCGGGTCACCGGCAAAGTTTTTACTTCCGCGGATTTGAGTTCCGTCGAGGCCTCAACTTTCCCGGGCTGCCCCAGGATCGACTCCACTTCCTTGCTGGTCATGTCTGGCTTGACCTCCCGCAAGTTCGCATCGGAAATCCGCCGCTCGCAGGCGCTCAATGTTAGCATAAGGCACAGGGCCGCGATCTTTGCTGAGGACCAAAGGTCCGCCCCATACCAGCCTGCGGCAACGCCCCAGGAAAATTGGGAAGGCGAATCAGGGCTGAAGGCCCGTGCCATTCCGTGAGCGATGCGATGGTTCGGGCCTTCAGCCCTGGATCTCTCTGAATCGGATACCTGGGGCGATGCCCCAGGGTGGTATGGGGCCGCGCCGTTGGCGCTGAAAGCCAATGTTCGCGGACACGCTATGTTCGCGCCGAACACAAGCGGCTGGAAGCCGCTTCTACTTCTCCGCGTCTTGTCTTCTCTCCGCGTCTCCGCGTCTCCGCGTCTCCCAGTCTTCTGGCTCATCGGTCGCATTCCCCCATGACGAAGTCCAGGCTGCCGAGAATCGAAGGCACGTCGCCAATCAAATGGCCCTTCATAACTTCCGGCAGGAGGCTTAGGTTGCAGAACGAGGGGGAGCGAATCTTCATCCGGTGCGGCGTGCCGCCACCGTGGCTGTTGATGTAAAAACCGAGTTCGCCCTTCGGATTTTCCGCGGCGAAATAAACCTCTCCGGGAGGCGCGTTGACCCCTTCGGTGTGCAGCATGAAGTGGTGGATCAATTCCTCCATCTTCGTCATCACCTCGCGTTTGTCGGGTCGGAAATTCTTCGGATCGGAAACGTTGATTGGCCCGCTGGGCAGCTTGTCGATCACCTGCCGCAGAATCTTGATGCTCTGGCGAAGCTCTTCCAGGCGCACGTAATAGCGGTCGTAACTGTCCCCTGTCGTGCCGATCGGAATATCGAAATCGTAGCGCTCGTAATCGAGGTAAGGCGCCGTTTTCCGCAAATCGTGATCCACCCCCGACCCGCGCAGATTCGGCCCGGTCATCCCGTAGCTGATCGCCATTTCGCGAGGGATCACGCCGATGTCCTTCGTGCGGTCCACAAAAATCCGGTTCCGCGTCAGCAGATTGTCGATTTCGTTGATTTGCGGCGTCACCTCGTCGAGGAACTTGCTGAGCTGGGCAATAAAGCCGTCCGGCAGATCGCGGATTTGCCCGCCGACGCGCGTGTAGCTCGTCGTGAAGCGCGCTCCGGTCAACTGTTCGCAAAGATTATAGACCTTCTCGCGCTCGGTCATCGTGTAGAGGAAGACCGTCATCGCGCCGGTATCCATGGCGAAACAGCCGAGCCCGAGCAGGTGCGAGGAAATCCGTGCCATCTCACAGCAGATGACCCGGATGGCCTTTCCGCGAGCCGGGAGTTCCCAACCCATGAGTTTCTCCACCGCCAAGGCATACGCCACGTTGTTCGAGAGCGGGGCCAGATAGTCCAGCCGGTCCGTGTAGGGAATGAACTGGTTATACTGCATCGCCTCGGCGATTTTCTCGTCGCCCCGGTGCAGGTAGCCGATGTCCGGCGTGCATTTGGTGATCGTTTCCCCGTCGAGTTCCAGGATTAACCGCAGCACCCCGTGCGTGGCCGGATGCGAGGGGCCCATGTTGAGCACCATCTTCTCCCCGAGCAGATCTGTGACCTGATCGCCGGGGTTGGCGCCGGCTCCGACCGCGGAATCGAGGTGGTGCAGGGTTCGCGCGAGCGTGTCGGGCGTTTCGAATTCGTGCTTGGTAACAGCCATGGCGGTGCGTGGAAAAAGGAAACGGAAACTTAAAGGCGCATTGGAAATTCGGGCAAGCGTAATTTGTGAAAAATTTCACAAGCTGCTAGCCAAAAAAACAATAGCCCGGAATTGCTTATAGCAAAGCAAAAATTGGCGTTTCTGGTTTTTGGGCGGACAGATGAGCGCCTGCCCGTTCCCTGCTGCGGGGTGCAGGACCGGAAAGTTACAGGGTGTGAAATTCCCTGATACACAGGCGGCGTACCGAGTGTTTATTGTGTATAGGATCGCATCCAACGCAAAGCGTTTTGTCCCATACCTGTGGCGG
>SESF01011485.1_pt1 | contig 13747 bp, 11 predicted proteins | sample 3171521 | NCBI WGS metagenome assembly SESF01 (sample SAMN10866945, study PRJNA518727) | freshwater metagenome | biome: subpolar coniferous forest; feature: holomictic lake; material: water; isolation source: holomictic Lake 227, 6 m and 8 m depth | place: Canada: near Kenora, Ontario | collected...
CATCAATCATTGGAATTTTAAATCCCTTAGCAATTGCACTATTAAAAATGTAATAATGAAGATAAAATAGTCCATAATTGTAGTCCATATTCCAAGATGGTTTTGGATTTTTTCTATAACTTTCATAACCTGATATTAATTCTCGAATAGAACACATTGGAGGCAAGTCGCTTACATGTATTAATCCATCTTGCTGCACATCAAAAACAAAATCATTTGGGGTGACAATAATACCGCCACCATCTGAATAAAAAACTTGTAAGCAATTCTCTCCTGTTGGAGAAGAAATGATTTCCGCAAATAAAACATTTTCACAATCTATTTCAGAATCATACTTTTTCAATTGATTTTTAACCAAAAGTCGAGCGGAGTTCTTGATAACTGATACTTTGACAGAATCAATCTGTTCAAGTTGGTCTTGTAATTCTTTAATGTTCATTTAAATCAATATTAGTTGTTTGTCTATTCTTCCATCCGTCGCTAAGATTTTTCAATACTTGTTTGCTCATTAATTGTGCTCTTACTTGTAAGGTCTGTTGATTAAATATTTGCTTCGGTATTTCCGATAAATCCATTTTTAATAATTCCAATTCCTCTTTTGAAAAATTCTCTCTGTTCACTTCTAATAGTTCCATTCCAAAGTCAAATATATTGGTTTAAATATAGTTTAAACTTTATTGATCAAATATAATAAAATTTGATAATTTTAATAACCTGATTTATAGGTATTTTATTAATGTTTATAACGGTTTATTAAAGAGAACATCTCTGACTCATAATCAGGGAGTCCCTGGTTCAAGCCCAGGTGGGCCCACTTAAATATCAAAGAGTTACGAAGAATGTTCGTAGCTCTTTTTTGTTTTACGCAAGGTTTACGCAAGGTTTAGGGGATTTTTGGTCATTTATCAATTATCATCTTACTTCCCATGAAACCATGAGAAGTGATGTAAATCATCTCAAAAAAAATAATTTGTATATTGTACGGAAAATATACGTACAATATAGCTGAAACGTACGGATTTTATCAGTACGTTTGTAAAAAATAAATACGATGGACACAATTATTGAGCATGAAGGAAAAGCCAGATTTGATACAAGGCTATCAAAGGATAAGAAACAAATCATTGAAAAGGCTGCCATATTGGGTGGTTATAGGAACCTTTCTGATTTTGTTGTATCAACTGTCTATGAACGAGCACAAATGATCATTCAAAAATCTGAAACCATTCTGGCTTCACAAAGGGATAGTGAGATATTCTTTGACGCGTTGGTAAATCCACCTGAACCCAATGAAGCCTTAGTATCAGCAGCCAATCAATATAAAAAAATGGTTTCTAAATAATGATCGCCGCAGAAATCCTCTCGAATAGTCATAAAAAACTAAAGATCGATTTTAGTTGTGGTAAAGAATCGCTTGATACTTATATAATAACTCAAGCGAGCCAGGACGTAAGAAGAAAACTGTCGGCCTGTTTTGTGTCCCTTAATGTTGATTCCGGATTAATTCAGGGGTACTATACTCTTTCAAACAATAGTATCCCATTGAATATAGTACCTGACAGCTTCAAAAATCAGTTACCTAATTCATATCATTCGATTCCTACTTCACTTCTTGGAAGATTAGCAGTTGATAATAGATTTAAAGGAACTGGAATTGGTAGAATGTTATTGATTGATGCTCTAAGAAAGAGCTATGAAATATCCAAAACCATTGGTTCTTTCGCGGTGGTGGTGGATCCATTGGATGAAGACGCGGAAAATTTCTATACCAAATATGGTTTTATCCTTCTTCCCGATAGCAGAAAAATGTTTTTGGCAATGAAAACAATCGAGAGACTTTTTGTTTAAACATAATGAATAAAAACCACGCAAAGTTATACGCAAGGTTTAGGTATAAACGATGATAACCCAATGTAATCTTTCAGAAAAGTCAGAAAATCAACAATTAATTATCAGATACTTACCTAATTTAAATTAATTTTATTTATAGTTCAATATCCTCATAATCACGGAATACCTGGTTCAGGCCCAGGTGGCCCACTTAATAATCAAACACTTACACATGAATTTGTGTAGGTGTTTTTGTATTACGCAAGGTTTTGGGTAATTATTCGATCAAAGTCATCACGGGTTATTATTCTTCACGTTCCCGTTTTTATTTTTCGGGATAGTCAACAGAACTTTAAAGGTTGTAAACACTTCACTCTCGCTATGGTTTCTCATCCTTAACCGAAGGAAATAAATTCCTTCAGTATACGTGCTGATATTAAAATCTGTAGAAAATATTCCTTTCTTTGAACTTTGATCAATCTTTTTTAAAATTTCCATATTTGAATTGACAAATTCTAAATAAATCGCATCATCCTTTCCCAAATCTTCCGGAATAGAATAATTTATTTTTAATAAAGAAGAGTCTTTTTCAGGCAAGCAATCAATGGAGTATGAATTAGCAGAGAATGAATTTTTACTTGTATCATTCACCGCAATATTAGTATTCCCGATCATCGTAACGCTTAAATAATTGGTTGAACAATATTTCTTACATACATCCCATTCAGACCACCATCCTGCATCAATTTTTGATTTATTGTATGCAGCAAAAAGTCCTGACTCCATCATTACTCCTTCTAAACTTAAATTATGCGGCATATTTTCAGTACAGTATTCTGTATAATATGCCATTACTATTTTCTTTGAATTTCCAATTGAAGCAGCGGCTTGTTTGCAAATCTTTCCTGTAATATAATGTTCAGCATGGTCATCATGGTTTCCATTTTTCAACGATTCAGGGTCTGAAGTATTTATCCAAAGTGCTGTTGCTTCTCCTGTTTCTCTTAAGAAAATCCGTTTTACAAGTTCAATAAGTTCTTCTTTATTCTGAAAGGTGTTCGATTGGTCATTCAAGGGTTCTTCAGTAGAATCAACCAATGCAGTTAACGCATCGTTAGAATAGAAAAAGGATGTAAGGTTAGGTGTAGTGGGGCGGTTTGGCAATCTTATGAAGTAGGAAACCGTATTACTGTAAATATATTTATGAATAAAAAAGATTTTCCCACAACTTTGAATCGTATCGTGGATCATCTTTGGATAAGGCCATGTTTGCTTAGCCACTAATTTTAAAGAACTTATTGCGCCTTCCTCTCTTGACCTGAAATGAGGTATTGTGCAATTGGTACAATGCCCAAAACCAGAGCCACTGCCTTCATCCCCGGCTGTAACGTATATAAAAACAGTTTTAGCATTTTGATTTAAAATATCGTTGTAGGCATTAACACCCATGAATAGTTGCCAATCGTCCTGATGAGCCCCAACGTAAAATGATACCTGCTGATATTTTGGCAAATTAAGCCGAGAATTAGGTACATTTAAATTTGAAATTGTTGATGAAGGAGCCCCTTTCAGGATGAAAAGCGAATCAAGAAGAATAACTGTAATTACCCCAACGATAAATATTTTTCCTTTTCCCATAGATTAGATTACTACTTGTTAGGTTTTTCGGTTACACTTCATTTTAGAATGGTCAATGGTCTCTGCCTACATTTTAACATAATGGTGTAACGATTTGATACACAATTTAATGTCATAGAATCAACCAAAAATCTATCAAATATAATAAACAAAATGAGAATCGCGAATTTGAGTATTTTCGTTTTAATAGAGCAGTACCGGATGCGCCGACAAAATTGACCCTTGTGCACCGCGTACAATGATTGTAAAATAATCAGCTCAAATTAACAACTTAAATTCGGCGCAGATAATTTATTAATTCCCGGCGAAAAGTGGCTTTTAGTCCTTGGCTGTACTAATTTATAGTGGAGTCTAAACATTTATTATCTACTTCCCTTGAAATCAAGCGAGGTGATGTCTCGTATGAGATTTGTGAATTTCAAAACTAAACTGATAAATCCAATCTAAATGGAATCCATAGAATTCATCACCAAATACTAAATCTATCTGGACGAAATTTGTGAAGTTGTAAAATCTGAATTACTCCTAATAATTGAAGAACTCAAAAGAATTGAACCATGGCGGAGCAGATATAGATTGTTCTGCTGCAAAAATCAATAACAGACCGATAACTTTCATTAGATTAGCCCAATAGCCTGAGAATTATTGAACTAACCTGGAGCTTTGGTCTTTCGGCTTTGTGTTAACATAAACTTGGCAAACTCCAGTCACCCCGAATTTATTTCGGGGTCTCATTTTATTGGGGGATGCCGAAACAAGTTCGGCATGACGCTCCGTTAATTTTAAATTAATGAAACACGAGCTTGCTGTGCGTTTTGAATAGTAAATATATTTGATTTTCTGGAATAAAACCTATTTTGCACTATTGAACAGCGATTCGGTAATGACGATCGTTCTGGTTGAAACCGCAGCTGCCCCGAAATAGCCCAGCGCTCCATTGGTGAGATTGGTATTCGGATTTGCCGGAGTTGATCCAAAAATTGGATTAGTACGAAGTAAATCACGCAGGGTCCGGTAATAGTCATAGGTGTTCTTATCCAGCGAAATGAGTTCTATCCTGACAACAGAGCCAACATTTGCCCGACCAACCTGAAGATCGGTTAACTTGCCATTCGTGTATTCATCGTCGTATAGCCGATAGTTTTCAATATTGATAGTGTCGTTCCGGTAAACCTTGATCCGGTAAAAATTTTTCTCTGTTGGATCTTTAAAAACACAATGAATATCTACACGCTTCTCATTCCGGCCATTTCCTCCCAGTCCAAATCCCCGGGATGGACTTTTTGTTATTTTCAATGAATCAATATCCACGTGACTCATCATCGTTGAGGTAGCAGTATATTCCTTATTTTCAGAGCTAAGCTTCAATGAATAAGTTCTTCCCGGTATTCCCCGAAGTTTTGAAGTCAGATAAATACCCGGGAAAGCTTCTTTTAGCGTATCGGTTGTTCCAATATTATTGGAAATGACAACAACAGCGGACCTGACCGGCGTTAAAACCGGCTGATTAAAATAGCTTCCTGAATTAGTAAGCCTGATTCGGTATGGACCAATGCTATCGGTAATCAGGCCATCAATAACCAGGCGGGGCGCTGCTTCAACCAAATCCAAATTGACCACTTTCTGGCAGCCGTTAGAAATAAAAAGGATTATCAGCGATAGAACAAACGATATTGTCCCGCTCCATCTCCAGTTCATAGTTGTTTGCATCCTGATTTCGGGTTAAAATTTAAAATTATAGGTTACAGAAGGCACAATCTTGAACAAGGACAATTGCACCGCCTGCATTTTTGTCGGATTGTTCGGATCGACCTGAAAATTAGTGGCATAGGCATTTTCCCGGGCATAAGCATTATAGATTGAAAAATTCCAGCTCCCTTCAAACCTGGCGGTTTTTGTACGAATCCAGGTAATTCCTACATCAAGCCGGTGGTAATCAGGCATCCGGTAACCGTTGCGTTCGCTATAAAGCGGAACTACATTTCCATCAACAAGATAACGCCCGCTGGGAAAAGTCACGGCATTGCCGGTATAATAAACCCATGTAGCCGAGAAATTTAGCCGAGGAGTAATTTCGTACATCCCGACAATGGCGATGTTATTTGGCCGGTCTTGCTTGGCCAGAAAGGCTTTTCCGCCGTTGATGTCATCGAATTGCCGTTGGGTTTTCGAAAGCGTGTAACTCACCCAACCAGTTAGTTTCCCATATTTTTTCCGGATGTAAAATTCAGCACCATAACTCAGTCCTTTGCCAAATACCAGTTGAGATTCCACCTTACTGTTCAGGATCAGGTTGGCTCCGTTTCGGTAATCAATCTGATTTTGAAGTGTTTTATAGTAAACTTCAACCGATGTTTCAAACATATTGTGTTTAAAATTTCTGAAATATCCCAGGGTATACTGGTCCGAAATTTCCGGAAGAATATTGATATTGCTTGGAACCCAAAGGTCGAAAGGAGTCGATGATGTGGTGTTCGACAAAAGGTGAACATATTGCCGCATCCGGGCATACGAAGCTTTTACTGAACTCGAATCGTTGACGATGTAATTGAGAAGGATTCTCGGCTCGAAACCGGCAAAGGTGTTGTATATTTTCCCTTTCGGATAACTAACCGAATCCACCACATCCGAAATTTCGTTGTATGTGTAAACCGTTCCCGGCCCAACAGAACTGAAAAGCGAATACCTCAATCCATAGGTCGCTCTCAGATGTTTTGAAATCGTTTGTTCGTTGGAAATATAAATGGCATTTTCCAAAGCATACCGGTTGTCCATTGGTTTTACCCGAAACAGGGCAGAACTATCTACTTTGCTGGGTATGAAAGTATGGTAAATGGAATTGAAGCCAAACTTGATCAGATTGTTTGAATTCAGGTAATAATGAAAATCCTCTTTCAGGTTCCAGTCTTTAATTTCCGACAAAACATTCATGCTCGAATTTCCGACAGCCACAGTGAAATTATAGCTGTACCGGCTGAATATCAGCGAAGTATTCGAAAATAACTTGTCGCTGAATATATGGTTCCACCGCGTGGTTGCGGTAATATTTCCCCAGTTCAAACCCAGCGAAGTTCCAAGGTTAAAATTGTCGCGTCCAAGATAACATGAGAAATACAGGTGGTCCTTTCCTGAAAAATCATAATTCGCCTTGAAGTTCAAATCGTAAAAATATAGACTTGATTTTCGCGCAATGGAATCTGCTCCCTTTTTCGGAAGAAGCAAAAGAAACACGTCTGCATAGGTTCTTCGGGCAGTGACCATGAATGAACCTTTATGTTTAAAGAGCGGGCCTTCCACCGCCAGGCGCGATGATATCAGACCGAGACCTCCTGAAACATGGAATTCCTTTGTATTGCCTTCATTCATTTTGATGTCGACCACCGACGACAAGCGTCCGCCAAATTCTGCCGGAAATCCACCTTTGTAAACCGTAACATCTTTTATTGCTTCCGATGTAAAAGTCGAAAAGAATCCAAGTAAATGTGATGGGTTGTAAACCGGAGCCTCATCGAGTAAAATCAGGTTCTGGTCTGCGCTTCCGCCACGCACATAAAATCCGGCATTTCCTTCACCCACAGGCGAGATACCGGGCAGCAACTGAATCGTTTTCAGGATATCTTTTTCACCAAAAAATACCGGAATATTTTGAATTTCTTTGACATTCAGTTTCGTCATCACATCCGCCGACACCACATTGCGATTGCTTTTTTCACCATTCACAGTCACTTCAGACAATGAAATGGATTGCTCTTCCAGGTCAATATTCATTGCTTTATCACTTTTTAAATCTTCCGAAATGACGTTGTTTTTATATCCAAGATATTGAAATACAATTTCATACACGCCAGGAAGCAGCGAAAGTGAATAATAGCCATAAGAATTTGTAGTTACTGAAATCCGGGACTTTCCCTTTGGATAGATTACAACTCCGGTTAATGTTTCACCGGTTTTCGAATCGTGCACAAAACCGCTTAGGGTCAATTCTTTTGATTTTTCTGTTTTCGAAGGTCCTGATTCAGCCTTTACAGCCGGGAAGCAGAAGAATAAAACGAAGAAGCAACAAACAACAACTTTTTTAATCATTTACAGCAAAATTCATTTTTTAAGCATAACGATTCAGCAACGATGTTGTTGTAAATTAATAAGTTAATTTTCTATAATTCATCGAAAAGAAAGATATATGTCTGAATTTGTTAAGCTGAATAGACCACTCCGAACGGACTACTTTCTATTAGTCAGAATCCTAATAATCATGAATTCCCAGGCATGATTTCAGTTTATTCCGGCATTTATTATCTGTTTTGAGAGCAACAGCAAAGAATTTCAGGCATAAAATAAGCCCAACATAAAAATAGAATGTTGAGCTTATTTTTTATTTTAGAACAGAAGTTTAATCTGGATAAACTTCCTTAAATTATCTTACAATCTTCATTTCGTTGAGTAAATAGCCTGCTCCTCCAAATTTATCCATGATAAAGAGCGTATAGCGAATGTCAACATTAATACAACGTTGAAGCAGTGGTTCAAAGATGATGTCGCCGCTCATGGATTCCCAGTTACCGTCGAAAGCGGTTCCAATCAATTCTCCCTTGGCATTCATTACCGGACTTCCTGAATTACCTCCTGTAATATCATTGTTGGTCAGGAAAGCGACGGGCATCCGGCCATCTTTCAAAGCATACTGTCCGAAATCTTTGGATTTATAAAGTTCTTTAAGCTTATTCGGAACAACAAATTCCCAGTTTTTTGGATCTTCTTTTTGCATGACACCATCCAGAGTTGTTACATAATCGAAGATGACACCATCTTTCGGGGAGTAATTCATTACTTTGCCATAAGTCAGGCGCATCGTGAAGTTTGCATCCGGGTACATGGCTTGTCCGGCTTTCATCTCCAACATTCCGGCGATATACTGTTTTTGGCCTTGTGCATACAAGGTGCGGTACTGTTCGATATCCTTGTTGTATTTCTTTACGGCGTCGGAGATATTCTTTCCTGTTGCGAAAGCAAGATCTTTTTCTATCTCCTTTTTGTCGCCTGCAAGTGCAGCATTGAGTTTTTCTTCGGAAGCAAATACCGATTGGCTGAACATGGCATCCACAAAGGCATCGATGTTTCCCTGGTAATTTGACTCGATTGTTTTATAGAAATCAGGAAGATCGGCCGCTGGTACTTTTTCTTTGAAAAGTGAAATCATGGCCTTTGCAACCTTCTTGTCGGTTGGAGCATTGTAATCCTTGTAAAAATCAGGAGCGCTGACGGAGGAAGTTGGTCTGGCACTTCTTGCATCCTTTGGATCTGCTTCCGGCTTTGGGGCATAGCGCATTGCCGCAGAAGTCAGTTCAATTGAATTCAGCGCTTCCATATAGTATCTCAAGGTATACTGAAGTTTGGCCCTTCCATCAATCGCCGATTTCACATCAGCCAATGCCTTGCCGTATTTTTGAACCCTTGCAGGATCTGCTGAAACCCATTCGGTGAAGGTTTTTTCATCGGCTGCTCTCCGGTCGTAAACTTTGAGCTTTGCAAAAGTCTCGTTCATGCCGATCGACTTTTTCCAGGAATTGGATGAGCCTGCGTATTTACTGGAATACATCAGCCTGATTTTAGAATCAGCAACCATATCATCCATTAATATATTCTGACGAACTCCCCGGACAAGAATTGTAATGGCATTGTTAATTTCGCTGGTTTCCTTTACTTCAAAAGATGTCATGAAACGATTGGTTCTGCCGGGATAACCCAGAATCATCGCAGGATCGTTCGGTTTTATTCCTTTCAGTGAAATGGTCAGGAATCTTTTTGGATTATATGGAACATTGTCTTTTGAATATTCTGCAGGATTATTGTCTTTATCGGCATATATTCGAAACATACTGAAATCCCCCGTGTGACGCGGCCACATCCAGTTATCCGTATCAGCTCCAAATTTACCAATTGAAGAAGGAGGTGCACCTACAAAACGGATATCATTGTATGTTTTGGAAATTACCAGATAATATTGATTGTCGCCAAAGAAAGAAACGACTCTGCCTTTAAGATATTTGCTATTTCCAACTGCTTTGGTTGTCAGCCGATTGGATATAGCTTTTAATGTATCATCTTTGGCTTTTGAATCAGTTATACCGTTTAAAGCCTCTGTTACTGATTTCGTTACATCCTCAAACCGGTCAAGAAAGGTAACTGATAATCCTTTGGACGGAAGTTCTTCATCGCGATTTTTTGCCCAGAAACCATCTTCCAAGTAATTATGGTCTACCGAACTTAATTTCTGAATTGATCCGTATCCACAATGGTGGTTGGTCAAAACAAGACCGTCCTTCGATATGATTTCAGCCGTACAGCCACCGCCAAATATGAGCACTGCATCTTTTAAACTGGACTTGTTGATATCATAAATTTCTTTGGCCGAGAGCTTAAAGCCCATCTTCGACATTTCTTTACTATTCAGCTTTTGAATCAGGGGCAGCATCCACATTCCTTCATCGGCCCGCAAGCTGCCAACCGACAAAATGAGGACTGAAAGAAAGATTAATCCAACTTTTTTAATGTTCATCATGTTTAATTTTATAGTTGTGGTTAAGGTTTAAATGATTAGGTAATGATAACAAAAAGACGCAGAGATAAAAATGAGTTCTGCTTTTCTTTCAAAACCTGTAAACTATTGGCAACTTGAGGAATGGGGTGTTTTGGAAGATTTATTGAATAACTTTCAGTATCGGGAATTGTTGATTGGTTTAACTTCCGGAAATAATGAATATGAGTTCAGCAATATAAAGAGGTTAATTTTTGCTTTTCCAAGTGTACTAATTGAAGGAATTATATGTCGAACTCGGAAATCCAAAAAATAGGTAAAACCAGAAAATGTAATTTGATTTTGAACATTCTGGTGGGTTTATCCTTATTAAAAAGTGTTCAATTTTAAAATAATTCAAACATGAGCATTAATTCAGCCAACGCTAAAGCAATAGAACAAGAACTGGATTGGTTTCAGAAACTTATTATGCTGAGAGGTAAAATTACCTTTGAACAATCATTGCCCGAGGAAGAGATCCGGAATCTGAAATTGCCAGCATTTAAAAATCCTGATTCATCGTATGCCAGCCTGGTCAAAAAACATTCGATGAGCATGGAAGAGCGGCTGGTGTTAATTCTGGCTTTGATCCCTCATGTAAAACCTTCGTTGCTCGATTTGTTGCATATGAAGAATGCTCTTTACGATATTCCCTTTACTGAATTTGGTGGAATTAGGTACGATAAGAATAAAGGATATCTGCCCACAGGTGAAACGGCCATATTTTTACTCGCAGGAACAAATCTTGAAAAACGATTTGAGTTGTTGCGCTTATTTAGCAAGGATCATTTCTTTCAAAAGGAAGGAATTCTTTTTCTGGAGAAATCTTCTCTAAACGAACCTCAGCTTAACGGACTTCTATCGATATCTCAGGAGTACCTGTCGTTATTTACAGCTGGAGTATTGTACAAACCTGATTTCAGTCCAGATTTTCCGGCGAAAAGAATTCACACGACTCAGGAATGGGACGACCTGGTTGTTTCGGATGATATACTCCTTAGGCTTGAAGAAATCAAGGACTACGTATTTTATGGAAAGAATTTGAAGAATGACTATCAATTTGGCCGGAAAATCAAGCCTGGATTTAAGGTCTTGTTTACCGGACCTCCGGGTACGGGGAAAACATTAACGGCCAGCCTGTTGGGGAAATACTGTAAAATGGATGTTTACAGGGTTGACTTGTCGATGGTCGTTTCAAAATATATCGGTGAAACCGAAAAAAATCTGTCCAGAGTATTCGACATGGCTGAATCAAAAAACTGGATTCTCTTTTTTGATGAGGCTGATGCCCTTTTTGGCAAAAGGAGTAATACTTCTGATTCACATGATCGCTACGCCAATCAGGAAGTCTCCTTTTTATTGCAAAGGATGGAAGATTTTGATGGACTGGTCATCCTGTGTTCCAATTTTAAAAAGAACATTGATGAAGCATTTTTCAGAAGATTTCAGCTTGTTTTGGATTTTGAAATTCCGGATGCCCATCTGCGGCATATTTTATGGGAAAAATCTAAAACTGCTGAATTTGAATACGATAAGGATGTTGATTTGGAGTATCTGGCTGAACAGCATGAGATAAGCGCAGCATCCATAATCAATGTATTGCATTACAGCATTTTGAAGTGCCTGGGAAAAAATGACCGGATTATTCGCATGAAAGACATTCAGGCAGGATTAAAAATGGAGAAGATTAAAGAAGGGAAGAGTATTGTATAGTTTATAACACCCAGAAAATCAGAAGAGTAATCAATCGGGTGATTTTTTATTCAGATAATATTCTATGACAATATCCTTTTTTTCAGTACGGCCAGCTTCTTTATATTTCAGAATCTGCTCACTCAGATCTTTTATTTCCAGGATCAGTATTTTATTCTGTACCTCGAAATCACTCCGCATTTTTTCAACTCCATCAAGCTTCGATTGTATGTCTGATGTTACTTTTTTCTGGTCTTCCATATCATGCTCTAAAGAATGAATCCGATGTTTTAGCTGATTACTTTGAATTGCAAAATTCTCTTTGTATTGAGCTTTCAGGAAGTATTTCCCTACAAAAGCTAACACAATTGTAATGGAAGCTATGAAAAGAATTAGTTTTCCAGTTATTACATATTCAAAGCAAATTACTGGAAATAAGTTGGTTAACAAGAAAGTGTAATTTGTCATGATTCAATTTTGTTTGAAATAAATTTAAAGTATACACCTAAAAATGATGAATTAGTAAATTTTTTTAAAATTAACGAATATTTATATAAGATATGTAAATCTTTTTATCTTTATTTATATGACTTTTGTGATGAGTGATGTTTAAATACATCGTTGCTTTTAATGAATGAATTGTCATTTGCAAATTAAAACAACGAAGTATTTAAAATTCAGGTGGTTGATGAGTTGATTACGAAATTTATTTTCAATTTAATACAACTTGCGATGATCGACATTGCCCTGACATACATTCGGGATATCCTGAATGAACACTTTAAAAACGAGTTTTCTATTACAGAAAACAAGGCCATTCTTTCGAATCTTGTCAAAGCTGATGGATCAAGTGCTCAGAATGTAGATGGAAAAATCGTCTTTTTTCTGGTATGTCTGGATGAAGAGTCTACTTTAAAAAACAGCCTGAATCGTTCTGCTACACAGGATAATGTATTTGTACATAAAAGACCTGCACTGCATCTGAATATGCAATTACTCTTCTGTTCAAATTTTGACAGCACAGTCTATATTGAAGGGTTAAGGTTTCTTTCTTCCCTGATTCGCTTTTTCCAGGTCAACAGTAAAATAGGAATAGATTATTCCAGTAATTCAAGTCTGAAAACCAATCGATTAAATTTTGAATTGTGCAATCTGGATTATGCACAATTAAGTCACCTGTGGTCTTCCATAGGAAGTAAACTTATGCCCGCTGTGCTTTATAAGGTAAGTATGCTGGTGTTCGACGATGTACCTGCAGATCGGATCATTCCATCCATTTTAGAAACCGAAAGTTTAAGCTAATTACTAAAATGAATCAATCGTACACTCACATATTGACATTTTTAGCCGAACATCGGTATTTCAAAAGTCAACTGTTTCAACCAACCGAAGTTTCCTATACCGAAAGCACAACCAGGCTTTTATCGAATCTTGGAATAATTATCAAGCCTTTCGCCGGAGGATTTCATTTGCTGGCATCGGATCCCGAATTATTGGATTCATTAAACGAAGTTGAACCAATTCAACTTCATTTAGACTGTAAGGATCCCTTATACATCAATTATACTGAACTTCCTTTGTATCCTCCGAATGACAAGCTGATCTATTTTAATAATTTGTCGGCCATTTCTGGTCCGGGAAACATAAGGTTTCTTCTGCATGGACAAGAATTTGTTGGAGGAAATGAAGTTGTTCAACTCACCCAGGGTAAAATTAGTATCATCCAATTTGACCCGGCCAATGTTTACAGGTTCACCGATAGTTTGGGGAATGAGATATCTTCTCAATGCATAACTCAGTCACTGCAAAATTCCGGAGAGTTTATGCTATCCAATTTGCCACAAGGACTTTTTCGGATTTATGCCGGCACACAGGAAGTGCAGAGGTTTTACTATTCCCCCCAAACCATCTGGAAAAAACCTTTGGGCATAGTTGAGTTATATACCGGGAAGCTTTTTGATCATTATAAGGAAAAAGGGAAAGTTGAATATACTGTTGTTTTCAATAATAGAC
>SESF01011845.1_pt1 | contig 13738 bp, 8 predicted proteins | sample 3171521 | NCBI WGS metagenome assembly SESF01 (sample SAMN10866945, study PRJNA518727) | freshwater metagenome | biome: subpolar coniferous forest; feature: holomictic lake; material: water; isolation source: holomictic Lake 227, 6 m and 8 m depth | place: Canada: near Kenora, Ontario | collected...
CTTTTATATTGATATTGAACAAGTTCCATGGACGGCTTGGATCACCATGGCGGCGACTGAAGGTAAGTGGCAGATACTCCTGAAACAAGCGGTACAAATTGGCATCATTTTGGTGCAGAATGAGTGAGTCAAGTTCCACGTATTCAATAGTTTCGGGTAACGACGAAAGGAATCCGGCGTGTTTTTCAGCACATTTTTTATTGAAATGCTGAATATGTTTTCTGAAAAACGAACTGTGAATCGTGTAATTCTCGCTGTAAATTCCTCCGCGCATGGTGTTGAAAAGCACATTCGAAAAATGACGCGCCACACCATTCTCATCAGCCGTATGTTGAATGCCATCAGCCTGAGCAACAATGGCTTTCAAGGCCTGAGTTCCTTTGACGATATTTTGTTCTACAATTTCTGAAATGGTTTTTGTTTTTTCAATAAAATCTATCAGATTATTCACCGCCGCGGCATCCTGATTCAATTCAGCCAAGAAATACCATGTTTTGGTTTCGACAGGACTTATCTCTAAATCTGAACTTACAAAAAATGCTCCTCTTACTCCTTTTGCCTCATATTCGGGGCTTGCTTTTTCTCCGCCTCTAACTTTATCCAGCTGAGTTGAACTCAACAAGTATTCAGCGTTTTTCAATCCAAATGACCAAACAGTATTAGCCCGAAGTGATTCACTTGGTTCGGGGCGATCCACCAAAATGGCTTCCATACGGAATAATGCTAATCCGACATTGTCAACTAATTCGGTTTTTTTATAGCCATCTACCAGAGTAGAATAGGCGTTTTGAGTCATACGGTCGATTCCCGATGGAAGGATATTTTGAAGACCATCAACCAGATATACTCCGACAGATTCAATATTATCATTCTTCAGGTTGCTTTTCTTTACCCAACCAAAATCGTCGGAATTCATCCATGCATAACTAAAAGTCAATCCCAATTCCAAATTCTTTTCGGTAAAAATAAGTTTATTACCGGTTGTACTTTTGGCAATGGATCGTTCCAATTTGTACACACCTTTGTTTCTTTCCGAAAATGGTTCCCAAAGATAGGTCTTCCCATTTTTGCTGACATGTAAAAGTGTTTTGCTTCCGGTCATTTCGGCCGATTCGTTTATTTTATCGTCGGTATAATATGGGAAAAGTGCGGTATCAGGATTCTTCCGACCTGCCGTTAATCCACCCGTACTTGAAATGTACATCCAATGGTTGGAATCGCTTGCCAAACTGATAAAAAACGGCTGTATTGAGTCATAGTTTTTTATCAGGTAATACTTTTCATCGTCAATCAGGACAAATTGCCCTTCCACTTCCTGTTTTCCGGTTACTACCGGATTGTTTCCAATAAATAAATTACTCATTCTTAAATATTTAAAAAATAATTAACTATATGTTGTTATCCAAAGAGCGTTTGGCATCCAAATCTATTTTCATTTGATCGGTTGTTTGTTTATCGATTTTATAGAAAATCATAAAAATGGCGCATGACATATACAAAATGCCCGGAATGACCGAAACCAACAGTTTGATGCCTGTGATAGCTGTGTCGGTTTGTGGAACGTTTGGCACAAATTGCGAAAGTGTAAGTATCCAGCCTGCGATAGCCGCCCCTATTCCCCAACCTGCTTTTTGGGCAAAAACCGCCGCTGAAAAATACAAGCCGGTAGAGCGGCGACCGCTTTTCCATTCGCCATAATCAGCTGAATCGGCAATCATGGTCCAAAGCAGCGGAACAGCCGGTGCATATGCCATTTTGGCTATAATATTAAACACATAAATGCTGGTAATGTCTTGTACGCGAGCCAGATAAATCAGTATGAAAAATAAGCCGGAAATCAACGAACTGCCAATAAAAACGTTCTTGTTTCCGAAGCGTTTGGCCAATGGTTTTGATAATGGAAGCGCCACAATCAATGCCACAGTTCCAACCACATTGAATAATTGCACGTTATCTTCTTTGCCCAGATAATATTTAAAATAGTAAGCAATGGCAGCATTTTGCATGGCAAACATGATAAAGGAAATAATGCCAACCAATGCCAGAATAACCCAGGCTTGATTTTTAAACAAGTTTCTGAAATCTTCTTTCAATGAATTTTTCTGAGCTTTTGGTGGCTGAACCCGTTCTTTGGTGGTTTGAAACGTAATAAAAAAGAACACCAAACTCAGGGCAGCAAACAAAAACACAGTGTATTGAAAACCCTGCGCTTTGTTGCCATTTCCAAAAAACTTAGCAAGCGTCAATGCCAATCCGGTAACAATAAATTGTCCGCTAAAACCGGCAATAAATCGGTAAGTATTTAATCCTGCACGTTCGTAGGTATCGTCGGTCATAACCGCGCCCAAAGCAGAATAAGGTAGATTAATGGTGGCATAAGCCGTCATCAGAAGCACATAAGTTGCTCCAGCGTAAATAATCTTGCCCAGCTCGCCAAAATTCGGAGTGGTGAAAGTCAGAATGGCCAAAATGGCGTACGGAATAGCACCAAACAAAATATACGGGCGGAATTTCCCCCAACGCGTGTTAGTACGATCGGAAACCACACCAATTATGGGGTCAATAGCCATATCCCAAAAGCGGGCAACCAACATAATTGTACCGGCCGCAGCAGCCGAAATACCATACACATCGGTATAGAAAAAAAGCAGCCAAAAGCCCACCATATCCCATACAAAGTGAGAAGCAGTATCGCCCAAACTGTAACCAACTTTTTCTTTAAAAGATAATTTTGTTGTTGTCATTTAATAAGATTTTAGAACAAAGACCAAAACTCGAAACTTTATAAACTTTCAAACTTTACTTCCTTCCCACTTCTTTCGCCCAATCGCCGCGGAAAATCAACTTTTGATCATGAATTCTGAAACTGCATTTTCCGTACTGGACAGTAATTCCTGCCGAAGCATTCACAATCCAACAATTATCGGGTATCGAGAAGAAATTCTCGGTTTGAATATTTTTTTTATCCTGTTGGTCTTTGATGGAAATGGTGGCTTGTGGACCAACTTCCCAACCCAAATGCGTATTGAAGCTTACTCTTAAATCGTCGCCCAACTTAAAATTCCCATTGTTTACGATTTTGGTTTTCACAGAAGCGGTTTTTCCTTCATTCAAGTCCTTATCCGGCGTAACTTCAATGGTCAATTTTGGCAATTCTACAGGTTTATCAGATAACAAAATTAAAATTGATTCTGTTTTTAGCAGTTTACCCGATTTATTATAAAACTCGAAAGAAAACTCCAAGTCTTCAATTCCCTTTGGCGCAATATTTAATTGGTCTGAGAAATAGCCTTCTTTCGTTATGTTTTTAGAATACAATACTTTATCGTTCAGTTTTACGCAAACCTTAGTCACATCTTTATCGGTATAAAGTTCTACCGGAATTTTTCCAGATTGATATATTTCATTGTTTTTTGGGCTGATAATCAATGCTTTCATATAGTCGCGCAGTGCAAACCAAACCGGACGTGGCGAACCGAATTTGTCATTCACATCGCTGTAGCCCCAGAAACCAAACCATTCTTCGGGTTGGTCGGGGTTGTGATAATTTTTGTCACCACCTTTCCACCAACCATCAGCATAGTAAAACGGACACATGCCCACTGCACCTGCATCGAGCAAATCGCGGTAATTGGCAATCAGCCCATTGCTTTGCTGAGTCAATGTTTGACCTCCGTATCGGCCATAGCCTTTGTGCGAAACCGAGTAACCAAACTCCGTGCAAATAAACGGTTTTGTTCGACCATTCAGTTCAATAAGGCCTTTGACGTATTCTTTGAAACCCATGGTGGCAGTTTGCGCTTCGCTGTGGTCGTAACAATTGTAAGCATTCACATCAAAGTAGCATTCAGCCATGTAATCACTAATCATGGCATTGGCCGAAAGTGTTACCGGAATGCTTGGATGTTCAGTATGAATATGGTTTATCAACGTTTTCATTAAGTTGACAAACGCATTTCCACTCATTTTATACACATGGTCGGTTTGTGGCTCATTGATAACTAAATATGTGATGATACAATCGAATTTTTTAGCATAGGCTATTACGCTGGAAACATCATTTTGGCATTTTTTCACAAAAATAGGGTCACCATAATTGCCATCAGGATTGATTTCAAGTCCCATAATCAGTTTTAATCCGGAGGCTTGTACTACTTTCAATTGCGCTTCCGAAAACTGACTCCAGGTTCGGATAGTATTATATCCGGCTTCTTTAATCACTTTCAAATCGAACTTCAGCAAATCCAAATCATTGGAACGCAGGCCTTCGTAAGGATGCTGTCCCGGACGCGCACCAATTTCATACCCAATGGCCTTGATAAAAAACTTTTCGCCATTAAGAAAGTACCAGTTATCCTTAATTTCAATGCTTGCTTTCAATTGGGCAAACCCCGAAATTAAAAAAATCTGACACATAACAATTACATAAGCTAATTTGAGTTTCATCTGCTTATAATTGATTTTAAGTCAAAAGTTCCCCGCCATTTTGACGGAGAACTTAGAGACCAACTTAAACCTAACCTTATTCTTTTACAACTTTAGCATTCATCATTCCGCGGGAACTTTCAGCTTTTACAAAATAAATTCCTGTTTTGAAACCTTCCATATTCAGGTTATAATCTGCCGGAATCTTTGCATCAAAAACACAATTACCTACAATATCATACAGTATTAACCGGTAATTATCTTCCGGAAGTACAACATGCAATACATTCTTAACCGGATTAGGATAGAAGAATGGTTGGCTTAACATTACATTTTCTACAGCAGTTCCGGCACAATCACTGCCTACAACATAAGGGAAGGTTTTGGTAACTGACATACCTCCTGCAAAAGCAAATTTACAGGCAAGTTGAAGTGTGGATCCAACAGTTTTTCCAGTCAACTTGATGCTGAATTTAGTTCCACCTGCATTGGTCATTGATGTTTCAACAAAACCCGAAGTTGTATTCCAAAGATAAGCAACAACTCCTGATTTATTATCCAGCAATTCAAAAGTGACCGTAACGTCTGTACCTGAAGTAACAAAACCGTATTTATATCCCACCGTGAATGTTCCCTGAGCAGCAGCAGATGCTGTTCCGGCACAGTCGGTATTTGTATTGGCCGATGTTGTGGCTGAAAGTACAATCGGATTATTCGCAGCTTTATTTCCGGCTAAATCACTCGCGGTAATACTAAATGAATAAGCAGTATTTGGATTAAGTGCTGTTATCATGAACGATTTTTGAACACCTGAAGTGGTTGATGTACTGGCATTACTTGAGCCATAAGCTACATTGTAAACAACTGTACCTGAATCATCATTGGCATTGAGTATCAATTCAACAGATGAACCTGTAATTGCTCCTAAAGTGGATGTAAAACCGGTTGGAGCTTGTGTATCATTGGTTGTACTTCCACAATCAGAGCCCACTACGTATGTGATATATTTTGTTACCGACATACCACCCGAATAAGCAAATTTACAAGCATAACTTATTGTTGAACCCACGGTTTGACCGCTCACGGTGGTACTGAAAATATTTCCGCTCACATTGGTCATTTGAGATTCAGCAAAAGGTGTTTCTTTCCACAAATAGGCAATTAGACCCGGCTGATTATCAAGCATTTCAAATGTAATTGTCACATTAGTACCCACTGTTTCGTATGTACATTTGTAACCCACAGAGAATGAACCTTGTGTAGCGACAGTCGATGTAGTTGTACACTGCATTAAAGGAGCAATAGTTACATTTGCTGCTTGCGATGTGCTCACAGCACCTCCATTATCAGTAGCTTTGGCTGTAATCACATAATTTCCTACTGCCGGATTCCATGTAGCTGTATAAGGTGCTGTTGTAGCACTTGAAATCAAGGTTGTTCCCTGATAAAAATCAACTTTCGAGATTGTTCCATCAAAATCACTGGCAGTTGCCGAAAGTGTTACCGGTTTTCCTTGAGTAAATGTTGAATTATCAGTTGGAGCAGTCAATGAAACTGTTGGAGGAACATTGGCTGTACTGGTTACCATTACCTGAACAGTAGTATAAGCTGTTCTTAAATCGGTATTTGTAACTGTCAATTTGAATTGATACATTCCTTCTACCAACCCACTAATAGTAGGCTTGATGGCAGTAATATCCGAAATCAGAGCCACTGTTGGACCATATACCTGTTCCCACTTGTAAGTCAGTACTTTTGACCCTGATTCTGTACTTGCCGAACCATCCAAACTTGTTGAAGTTGCAGGCAGAACCACTTTCGCATCCGTTCCTGCATTGGCAGTCGGATAACTGAAAGTCAAATCTCCTGTGCGGGCAAAAGTCATTTTTCCTAGATTAAATTCTCCGGATGAAAATGCTACTTTCAAAATGTGCTTACCTGCAGTCAAAGGAATATCAGCAACTGTATTCGTTGCCCAAATAGTCCAAACTGTGGAAGATGTGGAAGGAACCGGAATATCAGACGAGACTGTTTGACCATCCAGTTCCAAATGGAATGGACCACCACCAGCCGAATTGCCTGATGAATAACGGAATGCAAACGAATACAACCCTGATTGAACTACATTAACTGTATATTTCAGCCATTCTCCTGAAGCAATTGTTCCAACAACTGCACCTTCTACCTGATCAAGTGAAGCATCGACATATTCATCCATACGGAAGTTGCCGGCATTGGCAGTTGTAACATCCAAATAAGTGATATTCTGACCTTTTCCACCTTCAAAAATGTCGTATTTTCCAGCTTCAATTGTTCCAGGTATAGCAGAAGTTGTTCCACCATAAGGTAATTCATTTCCAACCAAAACCTGAGCCGTGTTAGTAACATTGAATTTGTCAGCATCATAAATTTTAGCATAAAAATTATGAATTCCTAGTTGTAAATTGGTTGCTTTTAATGTAAACGGAGCAGTTGTAACAATACCCAAAGAAACCGTTCCATCCATAAATTCTACTTTGGTTGGTGTGCCACCCGAAGCAGAAACATTCAACACCGAATTTCCACCTACGAAAGCCTGAGCAAATGAGGAACTAATGGTTCCGGAATAACGTCCATCCAAACTTGTTGCCATTTTTCCGGCAGGGACAACCAATTGATAACCGGTGGAAAATGTAACGGTAATGGGTGAAGTTGTATAATTTTGTGCTACATAATTTATAATGCCATTTTTTATAAATGCTGCCGCAATCGGATAGTTGGCGGTAACTGCTGCATCTATCCTTCCCAAGGCATTCATAGCGTGTAACCAGTGGTAGGTTTGCGCATCGGAAATTCCGAATTTTATATCGCGATTGGGGAATGAATTATACATTGTAATGGCTGTTGCAGGATCAATAAAGGCTAAATACTTCCAATATTCATCATGCCATAAATTAGGATTTACCTGATTACTGGAAATACCGGTATTGGCCACCATTTCCGTCCAAAGTCGTTTTACATATACAGTGTCTTGACCTAAATAAAGCGAACCGCCCTGAATCGGATACATTTCAATTCCGTAGGAAGCAGCAATATCCGCCGTCCAAAAAGTTCCATTATCATTGCTGTTTGCCCAAACACGCGAATACAGACTGTATTTTTGCGAAGCCGGAAAGTTTCGGTGATGAATATCCATGTAATACTCTTCAATTCCGGTTTGCTCCGTGGTATAAAGGTAAATACCTAAATCCCGAATAGTTTTATCGCCAATGGTTTGCCCCCAGTTAATCAGTGCTGCATTGAAATTCATACTTTCAGAACTTGATTCCTGATTATTGCCGTTGGGGTTATTTGCAAAACCATCCACCCAACTATGTCCTTCGTACGGACTGAAATTCCGCAAATAAGGGAACATGGTATCATTCCGGTTGTATGCAGCTGCATCACGAACCAGCATATTCACCATCCCACCAAACTGAGTAGCCCAACCCGGACTGAATTGTGCAACAAAAGCTGCAGCCTGAATAAAATATCCCCAGTGGAATTGTTTGTCATTCAACCCATTATCCTGACCATAACCTGCCGGATAACCAATCATGGATGACCAGGTAGAATTATAATAAAACAAGAAAGCTACTTCGCCATTATCAGCTTTAAACCAATTTTCGAGGCGGGTTTTAAGTGTAGCTAAAATTTTATCGCGCGAAGCTGTATTACCCATTTCATTAGCAATACGTGCCGTTTGCATCAATTGATTAAATACCTGACCTTCGTTGTATGAATCGGTCCAGGTAGCCATGCTGCTGTTTTCCAATCCTGCAATTTTATCAGTCAGATTGGTTGGCAAAAATCCTTTGCTATAATTATCTACGTAAGGCAAAGTTGGCAAAATACCATGAAAAGTATTTTCTACACTGAAACTGTTTCCGGCCATGGTTTTCATTTCACCACGAACGGTAGCATAACTATATTTGTCTGGGACAGCTGAACTGGCAGCTAAATGCGCCCATTGATGAGGAAGTAAACCAATTAACATATTTGTTGCAGTTCCTTCCTTTACTACAGTTTGCACATTAAAATCAGTATGTATTACAGCTGTAGCCTCGTTGTAAGAATATGTTGCTGTTGTACTTACAGGAAAAACATAAGCGTATTGTTTATATTCATTGGCAACGGTCGTCACATTACTAGCAGTTAGCGGAATAAACGCCATCGACCAATAATTTTTACCATTCAGGGTCGAAGTATACACCGCCCCATTTTGCGTCCAGGTACTTCCACTTGGAGCATAAACTGCAAAATCAGCACCGTTTTTCACGTTGGTACAGATAAGCATTTCGTTCGAAATGACCACTGTTCCTGAATTCACAGTAACCTGAGCGACATCGGCAGTTTTCTTTGTAAAATAAAGAAAAGGCATGGCTACTCCTGCTGTTGCCTGAAATTCGTGGGTTCCATCATTCCAATCCATAGTCACTGTCCAGTCGGAATAATCAGAAACTGTCGTGTTTGAAGTTGAAAGACCGCTAACACCCACTAAAAATGGCGTTAAATCATCAATAACACCTGTAGGAATATAACTCACTACCAACCCGGTAGTAGTGGTTTTCATAGTGTAAGGATAATTGAAAAGATTCGAAGCTGTACCATTCTTGACCAACGCTGACCACCAGTCGCTGGTTGGAACAGGTTTTCCTGCTGCATTTCCGCTTAGGTAAGGCGTTCCCGAAGGGTATGCATTTCTGCCTGCCTGATCATTTCCCGGAAAAGTTGTTCGGTAACTGCCGCTCCCAACTGGAACGAACTGAGCATTAACATTTAAAGATAAGACTAAGCTTATACAAAAAATGATTGAAAAGATGGAAATTCTAATTTTTTTCATTGTGACATTTTTTATAATTTGTTTATTAATTTTATTTGTTAATAAAAAAGAACGTTATTTTAAAATATATGCTTAAGACCTTAATAATTCTTCAATACCTAAATCAAAAAAGATCATGACTAAAATACTTGATAAGAAAGAAAAATATCTTTTGATACTTAAATCTATTATCAGAATCTCAAAGAAATCTTGTCGTATATTTTGACCCATTTAGGAGAAAAATACGACATTTTTAAAAACTGTTTATTTCTTAATCCTTCAGGTATAATTAAGTGGAATTATTAATTGAGTATTTTAATGAGTAAAAAAAACACTTTCTCTCTCCGAGTATTTTAAATATTAAATATTTAAAATACTGATTAAATACAGCACCAAAAATAGTCTTAATTTTTTATTTTCTATGATTTCTTTTAGTGATTTCAAATCCTTCTTTAATTATTTGATTTATTAATTTTAAAGATCTAGGAACTGTAAAAATACCACCTAATTCAAAATTAATAATTACTACATCAACAAAAACTGCCTCTAGCTTATTTAATACTTTCAGTTTAAAATCTATATCAAAAGCAATTTTATATTTTAAGTTGTAAGAATTCAATTTATAAAAAGATTTTGGAAATAAAATAGCTTGATGGTTCGGACTAATATCTGACAACCAATCTTTATAATTAGATGCTGTGATTTTGAAACCAGGCAAATAGTATATGGTTGAATTATTCTAGACATTTTTACTTCTCCCAAAATACATCTTGTTTAGGTCTTCTATTTCGGATGTCAATATTTTTAAGGAGTCTGGTTTGATGAATGCATCACCTGAATTAAGAAATATCGCAAAATCACCAGTAGCGCAATCTAAACCTTTTTCATAGCATCATACAGACCATCATCCTTTTCAATTATTGATTTTAAAATTAGAGAATTAAAACTCCTGATTACATCAATACTTTTATCTGTAGAACAACCGTCAACAATTATCAATTTATTTTTTTATAGCTCTGATTATCAATTAAATTAATGGTATTTTGCAGACCAAATTCATTATTTAAATTTATTGTAATTATAGATATCAAATACATATAATTCGCATATTATTGTACTTCCGTTAAATTACAAATCCATTACCAATGAATATATTTCATCAATGACTTCGTATTTTAGTTGTATTTGTTTATTTTTTTCACAAAAAAAGTACATATCATTTAGTTCTAATTTTTCAATCAATTTTAGACCTATATTTAAAATGTCCTCATTGCCTGTTGGAATTAAAAGATTATTATTTATGCAAGCAATATCAATTATTTTTTTCTCAAAAAGTACGCGTATATAAACAAACCCAAACTTCTCTTTATCCGAAATCACCTGATGGTAATTTACTATCGTAAAAAGACTGTGATTACTCTTTTGATTTGGAATCAAGCGGCAAACGTTTCTCTCTTCAGTATACACATAGGGGTAATTTGCCATCCAATTACGGGCACGCATATTACTTTTGTAAACGTGTAACTGCAATACCTTGAAACCATTATTTCGGGTGGAATCAATAATGTGTTGCATAAAATATCTTCCAATATTTTTCCCTTTTTGTATTGGATCTAAAGCTAACCAATTGAGGTTAGCGATAGGAAATTCGTCTCTCAACTCGGCAAAACCAACTATTTCATCATCGCATTTTGCTACCAAAAAGTTGTAAACACTAAATGGATTGTGAATTTCGAGGCCCAACATTTCTTTTACTCCACTTGCACCATATTTAGAGAAGGTGAGATATTTTGGTTCAAAAGTGGTTGCATTTATATCCAAACAAACATCCATTTCTGCTTTTGTTTGAATTTTTTCTATAACAATTTCTGTATCCATTCTATTTTTTTTAATTCATATATTTTCGATAAGCCGGAAAAAAATCTTTTTCCATAAACTCTTCTGAAACATTATTTTCAGCTTCGTATTTTGTTTTTAATTCTTTTAATATATCAGCATATGATTGATGACAAATTACCCATCTTCCTGTATAATAATCAACTACATCATTTGGAAAAAAAGCTTTCTTGTACTTAAAAATCCCATCTTCACTTCCATAACCACCACCTAGCACAAAATTCTTAATACCATTAATTCTACTCCAATTGATTAGTTCATATTTCAAAAAATCATTCGGTCTTTTTTCAAAGAATTCGCTTAAAGTACCACCTAGAAAAGAAAAAATGGAATCATCTGAAATTAATACCATCTCAACCGATACTGCTAAATTTTGATCGTATATTAACGAAAACAAACAAAGTTCACCACATTGACTGACAAAGTTTTTAAATGTATCAATCGTATAAAAAAAATGATTTTGAGCATTATTTCTAACCATTGTATCTTTATAAACAGAGTAAAAATCAATAAGTTCAGCTTCACTTAATTCAGTACCAGAAACGATTTTACACTTCAAGCCTTCTCTAATCGCTTTATTGACATTTTTCCTGACTTTATGTTCGAATTCTAGCCATTGACTTTCTGCGGAGACAATTTTTCCTTTTATGTTTTTTAAAGTAGGATACATTTCTCCAGGAAATCCAATCATTTGATGGTCTAAACCAATTCTGAGAAAACAACTAATTGTGTTCCTTGATTTAAAATATCGCTCAACTTCAACCCATGATTTTTCAATAAACTGATCATCTGCATTTCTCGAAATAATTGGTCCTGAATATCCATAGGGTGAACTAAAGTCCATAATTCCATCAAATCCGTGAATCGGTTTCAAATATCCAGGTAAGAGAAATACTTTATCTGATTCTTGGTAACACAAGCAAATTAAATCCTCAAATCCCTTTGAAAAATTCAAAAAGAATTCCAGTGTGTCGTAAGGCCTTTTATAACTAATACCTCTTAGCATTTCATTATAAATTACACGATGTTCAGGTATATATAAATCGAAGGTTTCAATCATTTTCTATTGCAAATTTGTCTTTCATTATCTAAATCTTGTATATCCTGTTTAGTATCAATAACAATATCTTTTGCAGTCAGCACATTTTGAATTGTTTTAATAGCAATTTTAATATCACCCCAAAAGGAAATATTTTCCACATAAAGTATATCCAACCCAAACCTTGTATCCCAATCAATTAAATTTCGACCATTTATCTGTGCTAAACCTGTTATGCCCGGACGAACAGAATGTCTCTTTCTTTCTATTTCGGTATAAAATGGCAAATACTTTATCAGTAAAGGTCTTGGTCCAATAAATGACATATTTCCAATTACGATATTAAATAGTTGAGGAAGCTCGTCAATGGAAGTTGAACGAATAAATTTTCCAAATCTTGTCATACGTTCTGAATTCGATAATAAATTTCCGTTACTATCACATCTCTCAGTCATTGATTTAAACTTAACCACTTTAAATAAATGCTCATTCTTACCTGGTCTAATCTGATAAAAGAATACTCCAGCCCCTTTGTTTACAAAAGATAAAATAATAATAACTAGCAACATAACAGGACTAATAATAATCAATCCAACAAGTGAAAATATAAAATCAAAAAAACGTTTCCAGAAATTTTTATACATATTTCAAATAAAAAAAAATTATCTATATTACTTTTTTACACTTTCAATTCCAGAATAATATTATCAGCTAATTTTTTGTAAATCATATCACTGTTCAACTTCTCATTTATCAACTTTGTTGAATTTTCTTTCCATGTTTTGTATGAATCCCAATTATTGCTTACTTCTAATAAAATTTGAGAAAGATTATTACCGTTAAAATTACGTCCTATTGAATAATCGTCAATCATATCAGCAGTTTCACCTTGCAAGTTGTTTAATACAAATAATTTCAACCCTACGTAATCATTAAACTTATAGCTATAAACCACTTTTGTTGTAGGTTTGAATGAATTTATTGCAATATCACAACGTGAAAGATATTTCAGGTAATCATTATATGGTATTCTACCTGTAATTTCTGCATTTAGCTTGTTTTCTTGTATATACTTACTTATCTGATTCCGGCATTCACCCTCAGCAACAAAAAAGAAACGGTATTTAATTCCTTCAGAATGAATGAATTTTATAGCCTCAAGAATAGAATCAAAATCATAACTATTTCCTAAACTTCCGCCATAACATATCCAAATTTCGTCATCATCAATTCGATCTGGCACTTTGCTTGATAATACCAACTTGTTCATTTCATCTATATCTACTCCAAGATAGGTGTATGACCATTTAGTCGTTTTACTTTTTCTCAATGCTACTTCTGCATATTTTTTAGACTCTGCCGAAATATAATCTGCCATTGAATAAGCTTTATTCGTAATATAGGTCCAAGGAAAAATAAGTGGTTTTATAAGTTTGTATTTTTGTGAAATAGGAAACAATGAATCGGGCCATAAATCGATAACATCTACAACAAATTTGATTTTTCTTCTTTTGCAATACCTTCCACAATAAAATGCT
>SESF01030438.1_pt1 | contig 13734 bp, 10 predicted proteins | sample 3171521 | NCBI WGS metagenome assembly SESF01 (sample SAMN10866945, study PRJNA518727) | freshwater metagenome | biome: subpolar coniferous forest; feature: holomictic lake; material: water; isolation source: holomictic Lake 227, 6 m and 8 m depth | place: Canada: near Kenora, Ontario | collected...
TTCCACGGTGCCAGGAGTTCTGAGCATGATACCCGCCAGACCAGGTTCCGATTCCTAGCGGTCTGAAAGCCGTCTCCGGCAATCCAGGCAGAGGAACGTCTTGCCGTCAAAAAAGGTCATGAATGGCATGAACAGGTCGTTACACCGGTCGCAGGTTTCATAAATCTCCTGCGGCGGCACGGGTTCCGCTACAAGGGCTACACCATGCGTCTGTTCCAGCGTCTTGAGTTGCTCAGCGACAGAGTCACCCCGGTAATTGAAGACGATAGCCGCCGAGCGGTCTTCGCTAACGAAGAGGCCATTGGCGTCCTGCGCCAGGTATTTGCCCCGCGCGTCGCGGATGAAGACCTTGATATCCGGGGGCTCATTCAGTTTGTCGCTTCTTCTTGGCATCTGTGACTGGACTACCAGCGTGTTCCCTGGTCGTTCGTTGGACCAAGGTTGCTCACAGGCTGCCGATTTCCGAATAGGAATTCAAGGCCCACCAAATGGACCACAGCATTATGGGACGAATGGGACGGATGGGACGGATGGGACGAATGGCGGATGATCCCATGCGGCCTCGGACACCCTGAAGGGTGGACGCCAAACCTCCGAGACCAGCCAAAATGAGAACTGCGGGATGGGATTACGGAATCGTTGCCAAGAGCGGCTTCGCTGGATTACTCTCGGGAATATGAAATGGTTTTCAGTCATTGTCGCGCTGCTGCTGGCCTTGTCGGGCGCGCGGGCGCAGGGGCCGGATGACCAATACATCCAGATTTACACCCTTATCCAGGAAGCCGACAAGCTGGTCAGCGATCTCCTGCCCAGCGACGCCTTACCGAAGTATCTCGAAGCCCAGACTGCGTTGCAGCGCTTCCAAAGGGGTTACCCCCAGTGGAACCCCAAGGTAATTGATTTCCGGCTAAGTAACATTGCGGCGAAGATCACCGCTCTATCCGGAAAGCCTCCCGCTTCAACCGCTCCGGCCCCAGCCGCTGAGGCCCCAACTACCCCCGCCCCAGCCGCCCCCGTACTAGCCCCTGCCGCCCCGAGTAGCGCAGCCCCGAGTGCCGCGCCGCTCCCGAGTGCCGGCCCGGCCGAAGTGCCCAAGCCAGCACCCAGCGATTGGGAGGCTCAAATTGCGGGGTTGCGGGACCAGGGTCGCCAGTTGCAGGCAGACAAGTCGGTGCTCGAAGCGAAACTCAAAGAAGCCCTTTCCGTCCAGCCGGCCGCCGCGGACCCGCGCGAGCTGGCTCGAGCGGAGGAGAGAATCAGGAACCTGCTGAAGGAGAACGATCTGCTCAAAGTCAGCCTGGACCAAACGAAGGGGAAGCCCGGACCGGCGACAGATACCAAGGCTTTGGACAAAGCGCGACAGGCTCTGGCGGAGACCGATCGCAAACTCGCGGAGCAAACGAAGACGGCGAATGTTCAAGTGCTCGAAAACAAGGCCCTCCAAGTCAGGCTGGACCAGCTCGATGCCAGCCCCCCCAACGCCGCTAAACTCAAAGTAATCAAGAAGGCGCTCCAGGAATCCAACCGCAAACTCGCTGACCAATCCAAGCTCGCCTCCGGTCTGGCGCAGGAGAAAGAGGCCCTGCAAGCCCGGCTGAAGACCTTGAGCGTAGATGCCGAAGTCACGACCGCGTTGCGCGCTGAGAATCAGCTCCTGAAGAAGCAGCTTGCCGCCCTGAAGGCTGCGCCCCTGCCTGAAGACAAAGCGGAGCAGGCGCGCCTCCAGTTGGCCCAAGCCCAAATCCAGCTTGCCGCCTTGCAGTCCGATAAGGAAATGCTCGGGCTCGAAAAGAGCGCCTTGGAGAACCGGATAAAACAGATGTCCACCTCGCCCCCGGCCACCGCCGGCGCGCCCGTGTCACCCAAAGCTGCGGACGGGGCGCGGATCAAGCAACTGCAGAAGGAACGGGATGACTTGCAGAAGCAGCTCGCGGCCGCCAACAAAGAGCCGTCCAGACGCAAAGGCAAAGCCACAACTGCCCGCGTGGCGGAACTTGACGGTCAATTGGCCAAGCTGCGGGCCCGGCTCGAAGTGTACGAGGCCCGGCAGGTTCCCTATACGGCTGAGGAACTGGCCCTCTTTAAGTTGCCGGAAACCAAACTCGCGCAAGCCGAGCGCAAGGGCGGCAAGAAAACCGTCAACGACCTGCCCCCCGGCACGGTGTCGATGGTGGTTGAGGCGCAGCGCCTCTACGCCGACCGACAGCTCGACAAAGCCGAGGAGAAATACATTCAGGTGCTCCAGCAGGACAAGAAGAATGTTCCCATCCTGGCCAACCTCGCCGTGATCCAGCTTGAACAGGGCCACCTTGAAACCGCGGAGGTCAATATTAAGCAAGCCCTCGTTCTCGCCCCCGATGACCCTTACAGCCTGTTTGTGCTGGGCCACTTGCGGTACATGCAGAAGAAATATGATGACGCTGTGGACGCCCTCAGCCGCGCGGCAAAACTCGATCCCCAGGATGCGCAGATCCAGAACTTTCTGGGCCTGGCCCTGAGCGAGAAGGGCCTGCGCGGGCCGGCGGAGACCGCATTGCGCAGAGCCATTCAGCTCGACCCCGGCTACGCCAACGCGCACGCCAACCTCGCGGTGGCCTACATCACGCAGCAGCAGCCGCTCGTGGAGTTGGCCCGCTGGCATTACCAAAAGGCCTTGGCCGCCGGCCTCCCCCGCAACCCGGAACTGGAGAAGCTGCTCGATGCAAAGAAGGCCACCGACAGCGGACAATGAACATGCGCTGTGCCTCCACCATCGGTGCCAGCATTCTGCATTCTGCATTCTGAATTCAGCCTTCCATCCCTATGCTTCGCCAGGTTTTACATGAGATAAGGATTCCCACGCGCGGCCGTGGCCTCTACGACTTCACCGCCGAGGTGGCGAACTGGGTCGCGCAGAACGGGCTCCGAAATGGCTTGGTCACGCTGCACCTACGCCATACTTCGGCCTCACTGCTTATCCAGGAAAATGCCGACCCGGACGTGCGGCGTGACCTGGAAAACTTCTTTGCGCGCCTCGTGCCGGACGGCGATCCCCTTTTCTCGCACACGGCCGAGGGCGACGACGACATGCCTGCCCATGTCCGCACCGCGTTGACGGCCGTCAACCTTTCCATCCCCGTAAGCCAGGGTCAGCTCGCGCTGGGCACCTGGCAAGGAATTTACCTCTGGGAACATCGCCGCGCCCCGAACTCGCGCGCCGTGATGGTGCATTTTGTCGGCGAGTAGCGGTTGAAGGGAACGGCAGGAGGCGGAAACCTGAAACCCGAAACCCGAAATCCGAAACCCGAAGGAAGGCCGAAATCCGAAACCCGAATGGGGCTGGTGGTTATTTCCTTCGGCATTAGGTTTTCGGGCTTCGGATTTCCCGGCTGGCGGCTCCATCTCTGCCGCATTCCGGGCGGCCGTGCTTTAAGCTTTCCAACACCCCTGCCCATTGGCATTTTCGGCTACGTTTGAAGACTATCACCTGGTTCAAAGCAGGGCTCGGCTGTGCGTTGGTTTGGGCTGCCGGCGTGAGCGCCACCGTGAACTGTCTGGCCGCCGCCACCACCAATGCCAATCGCTTCGGCTTCAGCGGCCCGGAGATCTTCCCGATTGATAGCCAGATCAGCCAACTGCACGTGGCGGACATTGACGGCGACGGCCTCAACGACATCATTGTGGTCAACAATGCCCACTCCAGGATCAACCTGCTTTACAACCAGACCGGCAAGACCAACCTGACCGCGAAACCCCTGCCGGTGGGCAAACGCGAGCCCAACGAGCTGCCACCCGATGCCCGCTTCCGCATCGAATCCATTGCCTCCGAGAAACGCATTTCCTCAATAGCCGTCGCCGACCTGAATGGCGATGGCCGGCCCGACATCGCCTACTATGGCGACCCCCGCGAGCTGATCGTGCTGTATAACCAGGGCACCAATGGCTGGAGCGTCCCTAAACGCTGGACCATCGACGACGGACTGCTCTCGCAGAATGCTTTCTGCACTGGCGATCTGAATGGTGATGGCCGCACCGACCTGGTGTTGCTGGGAGAGAACTGCGTCTATTTCCTGCCCCAGAAAGAGGACCACACCCTCGGGGAGCCACAGAAGATCCCCATCTCAGGCTCCGTCAAGTCCATCCAGGTGGTGGATATCGACGGCGACGGGCGGAGCGATCTGTTGCTGGTGAATTGGGAGGACCGGAACCCATTCCGCTTCCGGTTGCAAAAGCCGGACAGCTCACTGGGCCCGGAAATCTATTTATCCATGGCGCCTATTCGCTCCTACTGGGCGGACAACCTGGAGGAGAACAAGAAGACCCAGGTAATCACCATCGCGCAGAACTCCGGCCGGGCGCAGGTTTCCGAATTCACCCCTAAACCAGCCGAGCAGCTCTCCGGCTCCTTCCGCCAGGGCCAATTCCAGGTCTGGCCGCTGCCCCACACCGACAAAGCCCGGCGCGGCCTGCTCTGGGCCGATGTCAACGGCGACGGCCGGCTTGACCTGCTCGTGGCCGAACCGGAGAACGGCCAGCTCTCCATCTATTTCCAGCAGCCGGACGGCTCGCTGGCCGCCCCGAAGACCTTCCCCACCCTGGCGGGCGTCACCGACCTGGCGGTCGCGGACTGGAACGGCGACGGCCACCCGGAGATCTTCATGCTCAGCGCCGACGAGCGGCAGGTGGGCGTCACCCGGCTGGATGAGAAACAGCGGCTGCCGTTCCCCACCTTGATCCCCCTCGACGGCAAACCGCTCGCGTTGGCCGTCGGCCAGCTCCAGGCCGGAGCCAAGCCCGTCCTGGCCATGATCGTCGAGCCGGAGAGCAAGGGCGATCAGGAAGGCCGTCGTCTCTTAGTGACCCGCACCGCCGACGGCAAGACCAGGACCCAGAAGCTCAGCAAGGATTTCAAAGCCAACCCCACCACCCTGGCCTTTCACGATGCCGACCAGGACGGCCTGACCGACCTGGTAATCCTGATGCCCTACGAAAAGGTCAAAGTCCTGCGCCAGGTCCCGGGCAAGGACTTTGAGGAATTGGACGTTGCCCCCCCTGGCGGCGCAAATGAACTCGCCCAGCCGTGGCTGGCCGCTGCCGACATTGACGGCGATGGCAAACCGGAATTGCTGCTGACGCAGAAGAACTTCCTGCGCGCCGTCGTCTTGCAGCACGAGGCGCCGCTCGCCAACTCAACCAATGCGGGCGCATGGACGTTCATCGTGAAGGAGCAGATCAATGGCGCGGGCAGCAATTCCCGGCTTGCCTGCGCCACCGCGCTTCCGAACGGGACCAATGCTGTCCCATCGCTGTTCCTGCTGGATGTCGAACGCAAAGTGCTCACCCTCTGCGAGCGCGACAGCGCCGGCTTCTGGCAGGTCGTGCGCAACATCCCGCTGCCTATGTCCGATTTCACCAGCTTGCAACCGATCGCTCTGGGTGCTGGTAAAACTAATACGATCGCCTTCCTCGGCCTCAACGCCGTCGCCTGCCTCCCCCTCGACGGCCAGGTCTGGGACTTGACTGAACTCGACGGCTACGAAACCCCCATCAGGGACGGGCACCTGAGCGACGTCGTCACCGGTGACTTGGACAACGATGGCCGCAAGGACCTGGTCTTTCTTGAAACCGCGAGGAACTACCTCGACCTGGTGATCTTCGACGCCCACCACAAATTGGTCCCGGCCAACCGCTGGCAGGTCTTTGAGGAGCGTAGCTTCCGTGGTCGGCGCACCGACTTCCCCGAACCGCGCGAAGCCGTCGTGGCCGACGTCACCGGCGACGGCAAGAACGACCTCATCATCCTCGTCCACGATCGCATTCTGGTGTATCCGCAGGAATAATATCCAGGGCTGCCGAGCCAGCCGGGACCGGCAAGGCTGGACCAGCCGGGGACTGGCCAGGTGATAGCCAGATGCTAGCCAGGTGATCCGGTGTTGTTCCATAGGTACTCCATAGGTATTCCAAAGGAACTCCATAGGAACTCCATAGGAATTGCGATTTTGCCGCCTGCGCCAATACGGGCGCGTCGGCCAAAAATTCATTGTCCCCGGCCCGAAATCCGGGCAAGCTCCCCGCCGGCCAATACTATGCAGCAGGTTAATCTAGGAATGATCGGCGGCGGGACCGTGGGCAGCGGCGTGTTTCACGCGCTCCAGCTCAACGGCGGCCTCATGGCTTCGCGCATCGGCGTGAAGGTGAACGTCCGTAAGGTCGTCGTGAAGGCGTTCGACGAGCCGCGGCCTTACCCGATTCCCAAGTCCGCCATGACGACGGATTGGCAGAGCGTGGTCAATGATCCGCAGGTGGATGTCGTCGCCGAGCTGGCGGGCGGCACCACCTTCGCCCGCACCATGATCCTGGCCGCGCTCAAGCTCGGCAAACCGGTGGTCACGGCCAACAAGGCCCTGCTCTCCGCGCACGGGGAGGAGCTGTTCGCGGCCGCGCAGCAATACGGCACGAACCTTTATTACGAGGCCAGCGTCTGCGGTGGCATTCCGATCATCAAGGCGCTGCGCGAGGGCTTCGTCGGCAACCGCATCACCCACCTCTACGGCATCGTCAACGGCACCTGCAACTACATCCTCACCCGCATGAAGCTCGAAGGGGCGGACTTCACGGCGGTGTTGAAGGACGCGCAGGCGCAGGGCTACGCCGAGGCCGAGCCGTCGCTCGACGTTGATGGCTACGATGCGCAGCACAAGATCGGCATCCTGGCCTCGCTGGCGCACGGCTTCTGGGTGAAGCCCGAGGACATCTACGTGGAAGGCATCCGCGGGATTACGCGCACGGATATCCAATTTGCCAATCAACTCGGCTACACGATCAAGCTGTTGGGGATCATCAAGCGGGTTGAGGGGCGGGGGGCGAAGGGCGGAGGAACGGGAGCCAGCAAACCTTCGCCACACGCCCGCGTTCAGGTGTCGGTGTATCCGACGCTGGTACCCAACACACACGTTCTGGCCAGTGTGAACCATGTCTTTAACGCCGTGTTCGTGCGGGGCGACGTGGTCGGCGACACCTTGTTCTATGGCCGCGGCGCAGGCAAAGATGCCACCGCGAGCGCCGTCTTGAGCGACCTGGCGGACGCCGCGCTGGACCTGAAGTTCGGCACCAAGCATCGCGTGCCGCCGTTTGTGCCGCACGAGCGTGACGGTGCGGTGGCGCCGATCAACGAAGTTATTTCGCGCTATTTCGTTCGGTTGGACGTCGTGGACCGGCCCGGCGTGCTGGCCCAGATCGCAGCCATTTTCGGCCAGGCACGCATCGGCATTTCCTCGGTGATTCAGCCCGAGGGCCATGAAGGCGCGAGTGTGCCGCTGATCCTGATGCTGCACGACGCGCCAAACGGCGCCGTGTCCCGGGCGCTGGCGAAGATCGGCAAGCTGGCGGCCGTCAAGAGTGCGCCCGTGATGATCCGGGTGGAGGATTTATGCTAATCGTCCAGAAATACGGTGGCACGTCGGTGGGCAACCCCGACCGTATCAAGAATGTCGCGGCCCGCGTGGCCAAATACCGCGCCAAAGGCGACCAGGTCGTCGTCGTCGTCTCCGCTATGAGCGGGGTGACAGACAACTTGATCAAGATGGCCAAGGAAATCATGCCCTTGCCCAACGAGCGCGAGATGGACGTGCTGCTGGCCACCGGCGAGCAGACGACCATTGCGCTGACGGCCATTGCCCTGCATTCGCTGGACATTCCGGCGGTTTCGCTCACCGGCGCGCAGGCGGGCATCGTGACCGACGGTGTGCATACGAAGGCCAGGATCCAGAACATCACGCCCAAGAAGATTCACGAACTGTTGAAGCAGGGCAGCGTCGTGATTGTGGCCGGCTTCCAGGGCCAGACCACCGAGGGGCAGGTCACCACGTTGGGCCGCGGCGGCTCGGACCTGACGGCCATTGCCCTGGCCGCGGCGCTCAAGGCCGATCTGTGCCAGATTTACACGGACGTGGACGGCGTCTATACCGCCGACCCGCGCATTGTGCCGAATGCGAAGAAGCTCGACGAGATCTCCTATGACGAGATGCTCGAACTGGCCAGCCTCGGCGCGAAGGTCATGCAATCCCGCTCAGTCGAATTTGCCAAGAAGTTTGGCGTCATATTCGAAGTCCGCTCCAGCCTTAATGACAACCCAGGAACCATTGTGAAAGAGGAAGCAAAGAACATGGAAGACATCGTCGTGCGCGGCGTGTCACTCGACAAGAATCAGGCGAAAGTCACGCTGGTGGCGGTGCCGGATAAACCCGGCATTGCGGCGCGCATCTTCAAAGCCATCGGCGAGGCGAACGTGAACGTGGACATGATCGTGCAGAATATCAGCCACGGCAGCGGTAAGCCCGCCACCGACCTGTCGTTCACGGTGGACAAGCCCGACTTGCTCAAGGCGCAGAAAGTCATCGACAGCCTCAAGGCCGAGATCGGCTTCGGGCAAGCCATCGCCACGGATAAGATCGGCAAGCTGTCCATCGTCGGGGTGGGGATGAAGAGCCACACCGGCATTGCCGCCAGGATGTTCGAAACGCTGGCTTCCGAGGGGATCAACATTGATATGATCTCCACCAGCGAAATCAAGATCTCAGTGGTGGTGGACCTGGCCAAGGGCGAGCAGGCGATGAAAGCCGTGCACGCGGCGTTTCTAGGGTAGGGCGAGGGCGCCATTGAACGGGTCGTTCCTGCAGAGTCAGCGCACGGAATAGAGACTGGCAGGCAGGCAAGGCGGGGGGCCGCTAAGGCGACCGCCGGTGATGTTCAGGCTGGTCCAGGTCTTGCAGAATCCGAGCTATCGCTTCGGTGAAGCGGATTTGAGCGGCACTGTTCGCATGGGAAAGATCCTCGTAGTCGGCCTCGGTTTGTGTCGGCAAGTCCTTTTCCTGTAACAGAACAACATTGTCGTATTTGGTCGCGAGTTGCGCCAGGAAAGCCAGTATTTTCGCGCGCAAGGCGGGGTCGATCTGTCGGGCCAGGATGGGGTTCATCTGCCCGGAGCACAGGATCACCCTTTTCCCCTCCGACCGGCACTGGGCAACAAACTTGTCGAAAGCGGCAAAGCAGAAGTCGGACTGAGGATCAGCGCGGATACCGGCAGCCCAAACAGCCGCCCGCTGGTGGAGGTCAGAGGCCAGAGAAGCCCTTCGCTCTGCTGGGACCAGCCCAGCCGCTTGATCCCCGAAGAGACGTTCCTCAACCGAATCGCGGAGCCAGAAGATAGGCAGCGCGCTTCCCAACAGGCCGAGGACAAAAGGCCTGGGCGCCCACTGCGGCTTGCCGCCCAGCCGCAAAAACTCGGGCAGTTCCCGGAAGCCGAAAAAAAGCGGAAAGCCGGGGCTCACCGCACTATTGAAGAAGACGATTTCGCTGAGGTAACAAACGATAATATCGGCCTTATGCCCGCGCAGCTTACGGTCGAGCAAAAGGAAGTCCAAGCTGTGATTGCCGGGGAAATGGAGTTCGGTGGCGAAAACGTTCGTGCCGAGTTGGTGGTTCAAGCGGCGGTGGTCAATTTGAGTGCGGACCTGGCTGGAGCCGGCCAGCACTACTTTGGTGGGCGCCCGGTTCTCGTCCATCAGCAGCAGTTTGATGTGGAACTGCGTTAGGTTGTTGGTAGTTCCTTTCCCGTTCCAAAACAGGCACCAGAAGAGGCAGGTGCCGGCAGCAACCTTGATCCAGAGGTTGAGCCCGACAAACCCGATGGCCGAGTATGGGATCCATTTCCACAGCGGAGGTATCCGGCGAGCGAGCAGCGAGCCCAAAGTGACAATCACTACCACCAGGCCAAGCGTCAAGGTCAACAGCAGAGCCCCCTCATAAATGCGATGTTGCAAAAAGACCGCCGCATTGGAGAACTTGCCGTCACCCTTCCGGACAATTTCGGGCCCCCAGCGGTGGGCAATCCCAACTGCGAGGGGCCGGGCCAGAAGCGCGCAGCCCACCCAGGCGGCGACGGTCAACACCAGAGAGCCAAGCGCAAAGGAGCGTTTCATGGTTAGAATTGGAAATAAATGAATTGAGCGCCGTCGAAGACCCCCAGCGCGGCAATCGCGCCGAGGGCGGCGACCACCCCGGTCACTTGCCAGGCCACCCGCCATTGGGAGAAACGGTTCATGGCGTCGAATTTCCACTGAAAGAACAAGCTAACTGCTGCCAGGATCAGAATGGCTCGGGCCATCGGGTGGATACTGTGAGGAACCACAATCAGGGTTGCCAGGTAATGCAGGACGAACTTCGTTTGATCAACGCCGGCCGGCAATGAGCCAGCGCGGAAGAGGAGCCAGCCCAGGCAGACGAGGTGGAAGAACATGAGCGCCAGGAGGGCGTTTGTCAGCCAAGCGCTTCTCGCGGGGTTCCGCGGCGCCTGCTGGAGGCGCGGCCCCACAAAGTCACGCCAGGCTCGTTGGCAGGCCAGCAGCAAGCCATGATATAAACCCCACAGGGCATACGCGGCGCCTGCGCCGTGCCACAAGCCTCCCAGCAGCATCGTGATCATCAAATTGCCATACGTTCTCAGGCGCCCCTTGCGGTTGCCGCCCAGCGGGATGTAGAGATAATCGCGCAACCAGGTGGAGAGGCTGATATGCCAGTTGTGCCAGAAGTCCGCCGGATTCGTCACCAGGTAGGGCGCCCGGAAATTGACGACCAGCTCAAACCCCATCAGCTTTGAGAGCCCGCGGGCAATGTCCGTGTAGCCGGAAAAGTCGCTGTAGATTTGAAAGGCGAAGGCGTAGATCACCAGCCACGAGTTGGCGTCGGCAAACGGCGGTCCGCCTCGGGAAAACCCCCAGTTGACCACCTGCGCCAGGCGGTCCGCCACGACCACCTTCTTGACATACCCCATCAGGATCAACCAGAGGCCGTTGGCGACCTGTTCCGGGATGATCTTGCGCGGCTGCTGGCACTGCGGCAGGAGGACCGAGGCCCGCACGATCGGCCCGGCTACCAGATGCGGAAAGAAGGCCACATACAGCATGAAATCCGTCGGATTGTGCGTGGCCCGCAGCTCCCGGCGATACACGTCGATGGTGTAGCTCATCGATAAAAAGGTGTAGAAGGAAATCCCCACCGGCAGCACGACATGCAGCATCGGGAAGCTCAACGTGATGCCCAGGAGCCCCAGGGAGTGTTGCAGGCTCTCGGCGAAGAAGTTGAAGTATTTGAAAACGCCCAGCACGGTTAGGTTGACGGTCATGCTGGCGGCGAGCAGGAGGCGCCGCTTCGCCGGATTCGGTTGGCCCTCGATCCACAAGGCGCAGAAATAGTCAAAGAAAGTGGTGAACAACAGCAGGCTCAGGAAGCGGTAATCCCACCAGCCGTAGAACACATAACTCGCCACGATCAGCATCCAGTTCTGCCCCCGGTGCCCCAACCGGAAATAGAGCAGCAGAACGATCCCGAAAAAGACGAGGAACGTTAGCGAATTGAAAATCACGCGCCCGATACTAAACGGGATCGAGAAGCAAATGTCAGCCACGAATTGCCCGGGCCTCGCCGTTGCAAGCGGACGGGGGAGCGTCTGCCAGCATCAGTGCGTTGACAGGTCGGCGCGGTTTGTGTAGCTTGGCCCCAGTTGGACTGGTTATGAGTTCTGTGCTCAACCAACATGTGCTGGTGCTTAATCGCCTCTGGCAGGCGGTGAATGTGTGCACGGCCCGCCGGGCGCTGACACTGCTGTTTCAGGGCCACGCTCAGGTCGTGCTCAACCGCAGCGACGGTTCCTTCCAGACCTTTAATTTCAACGAGTGGCACCACCTTTCCCAGGACGAACCGCACCCGGAATCCGTGGCGACCGTCTCGTTTCGCATCCGGGTGCCGCGGGTCATTCTGCTGATCGTTTATGACCATGTGCCGAAGAAGGAAGTGAAGTTCACCCGGCACAATATCTTTGAGCGGGACCAGAATACCTGCCAATACTGCGGCAAAACCCATGATCGCAAGGACTTGAACCTCGACCACGTGATCCCGCGCGACCGGGGCGGTCCCACGACGTGGGAGAACATTGTGTGCTCCTGCATCGAGTGCAACACCCGCAAGGCAAACCGCTCGCCGCAGGAGGCTGGCATGGGTCTGATCCGCAAGCCCAAGCGGCCAAAGTGGCGCCCGTTCGTGCAAATCAACCTCACGCTGCACCAGCACGACAGTTGGAAGCACTTCATTGACCTTGCTTATTGGAACGTCGAACTGGGCGAAGAGATTCGATAGGTGCATTTCGTTGACATCCTGCTGGCGGCGGCTAGCATATTAACAAACAATCGTCTGTGTGGCGTGTTCGTCTATCGGTTAGGACACGGCCCTCTCAAGGCTGAAAGACGGGTTCGATTCCCGTACGCGCTACCAAATACAGTTGAAGGTTTAGGGATGCAGGAAAACCGCGGCTGTTGAATGGATGATGGTTGATTGTCCTAGTCAGAAAGTGCAGGTTGGTGACAAAACCGGATTCGAATGCGCCCATTTCAAATCATCTTCAATCCTACCAGCGCCGCGGAGCTGGCGCGGATGCCCAAAGATCTGGAGCTCCAGATTCTCGGCGAGTTTCGCGGCCTGCCCCAGCAGATCATGAACACCGAGCTGGACCAGTTCGGCAAACTCGAGCGGGCCGGCCGAACCCTGCACCGGTTCCGGGTAGGAGATTACCGCGTGTATTTCGAGCGGCACGAGCTGGGCCTGGTGGTGCACCGCATTCTTAACCGCCATACCCTCAAGGACTTCCTGTTTCGCTCCGGGTTGAAGGTGCAGGAGGACGAGGCGCTCCAGGAGAATCCGAAGTTCTGGGAGCTGATTGAGGCCGCCAAAGGCGCGGCCCCCAAGGATTGAGCAGGCTTAGCTCAGCTTTCCCGCTTCCGCAAACCCTCCGGCACTATCGCGCCTGGTTGCTGGTGGCGCTGGCGGTCCTGTTTGTCCTCTTCGTCCGGGTGCGCCTGCGGAACATGCCGCTCGAGCGCGACGAAGGGGAATACGCTTACGCCGGCCAGCTCATCTTGCAGGGCGTCCCGCCTTACAAGGAGGCTTACAACATGAAGCTGCCCGGCACCTACGCCGCCTACGCGGCGATCATGGCGGTATTCGGGCAGAGCCCCTCCGGCATCCGCCTCGGCCTGGCCCTGGTGAACGCCGCCGCGATCGTGCTGGTGTTCCTGCTGGGCCGGAAGCTGCTGGATGAGGCCGCTGGCCTTGCGGCGGCGGCGGCATTCGCGCTGCTGTCTTTAAGCCCTTCGGTGCTGGGCCTGGCAGGGCATGCGACACACTTCGTCGTGCTGGCCGCACTAAGCGGCACCTGGGTGCTTTTGATGGCGCTCGAACACTCTCCTCCCGGTCGCCTTCGGCCCGCGATCCTCATAGGCGCCAGCGGCCTGCTGTTTGGGCTGGCGTTTCTGATGAAGCAGCACGGAATCTTCTTCGGTCTGTTCGGCGCTGGGTATCTGGCGTGGGTGCGGCGGTGCGAATGGCTGGCGGCAACCAGCGTCCTCAGCCGACAGTCGGGGGTCCGGCGCTCGCGCGAGCGGGCGGAGTTTGACCTCGAGGGGCCAGCCGCGCGCGCCGGGTTGACGCAGCTCCTCTGGGAGCTGGGCTGGTTTGCGCTGGGCTGGCTGCTGCCCTACGGGCTGACGTGCCTGGTATTGTGGGGCGCGGGGGTGCTGCCCCAATTCGTGTTTTGGACGATCACGTACGCGGGCAAATACGCCTCGGCGGTTTCGCTGGTGAACGCGGCGGACATGCTGCGCTCCGGGCTGAGCGTCGTCATCGGGCCGAATCTCCTGTTGTGGG
>SESF01011113.1_pt1 | contig 13721 bp, 13 predicted proteins | sample 3171521 | NCBI WGS metagenome assembly SESF01 (sample SAMN10866945, study PRJNA518727) | freshwater metagenome | biome: subpolar coniferous forest; feature: holomictic lake; material: water; isolation source: holomictic Lake 227, 6 m and 8 m depth | place: Canada: near Kenora, Ontario | collected...
CTAATCCGTTACCAGTGCCTATTTTTGTGTATATGTAATCCTTGTTTTCCCTGCTTTTACTATATACAGATTACCCATTAAATTCGTCGATAGAGTGTGTATGTAAATATGCTCTTGTGCTTATATAGTTCCTGTTTTTTTTGTTTTTTTTATGCTTGCTAATTACTTTATTTATATGTGAATTGTGACCGGTGAAGAAGGGGAGAGCAGAGAGCGCTTATTGATGTGACATTATGGCGGACGGGCAATGTTCAATGATGTCCGGGGAGTGTTTGAACCATGCAAATCAAAAAGGATTTGAACGGTGGCTCACTGTGCAATATCTTGTCAACTGAGGGGAAAGATTGTCGTGAAGAACGTTGTGTTTTCCCAGGAACTCTCTTCATCAAAAATCCGCAGATCGTGGCGGATCAATTGAACCAGAAAGCGTTATTAACAGGAGAGTTTGAGGATGCCATATATTCACAGGGAGTCCCACAGGGCAGACCGTATCGGCTGGCTTCGTGCTGCCGTGCTTGGTGCCAATGACGGTACCATCTCGATAGCAAGTCTTGTGCTTGGCGTAGCTGCGGCTGGCGCTCCCAGAAGCACAGTTTTGTTAACCGGTGTGGCTGGTCTGGTCGCCGGTGCCATGTCTATGGCGGCTGGTGAGTATGTCTCCGTTCAGTCGCAAGCCGACACCGAACATGCGGACATCGAGCGGGAAAAACGCGAGCTGGAAACGGATCCGGAGCATGAACTGGAGGAGCTGACCTCCATTTATGCAAGCCGTGGACTTGATCAATCTCTGGCAAGGCTCGTAGCCGAAAGTCTGATGGAAAAAGATGCTCTTGGAGCACATATTCGTGATGAACTTGGTATTACGGAAACTTTGCGGGCGCGGCCAATCCAGGCGGCATTTACCTCAGCAATATCTTTTGTTGTGGGAGCGGTTATACCGATTGTTGCAGTGATGCTGGCACCTTCAGGCCGGGTAGCGGAGCTTTCATCGGTGACGGCACTCTTGACCTTGCTGCTTCTTGGGGGGACGGCGGCTTATGCCGGGGGAGCACCTCTTGTGAAGGGAGCAATTCGTGTCGCCTTCTGGGGAGCACTCGCAATGGGGCTCACGGCAGGAGTTGGCAGGCTTTTTGGCACGGTTGTATAGAAAAAAAATATGTCGTACCCTTTTTCATCCGCAAAAAAGGGGGACGACATACAAGCGGTAATCAGTGTATCAGGTGTGCCTCACAGGCTTCACCCTCTTCAAGAGCGTCAAGGATTTCGTCGATTTTCTCTTCACTGTCAATTTCTCCGTACCAGAAGTTTTCGGGATAGATGACCAAAACCGGCCCCTTCTCGCAGAGGTTGAGGCATCCCGTTGCTGAGACGGCGACATCGCTCAACCCGCGGTCAGAGAGTTCGCTTTCGATGTAGGGAATCAGGCTGAGTGACTCCTTTTTGTGGCAGATTCCCTGTGGTGTGCCCTGCGCCCGAAAACTTGCGCAGACCAGAATGTGATGTTTTGGTTTGTCCATGATTCAATTTTGGTTATCAGTTATCAGTTGTCAGTAATCAGTAATCAGTTCACCCGCATCCCCCTCCGGTGCCCGAGCAGCTCGACCCGCAGGCGTGGATCTGGCTGCTTTTCATGAGATGTTTCAGATCAAGGCCGTTAAAGACTCCGTAGAGAGCCTCCTCAATGACTCCCTCAAGCACCATCACTTCAATCCCCCTGGCTTTCATCACCGAAGTTGGAGAGTTGCCTGCTCCGTTGACAAGCAGCGCCCGGCAATCTTTCAGCGTGTCGGCCAGTGCTTCCCACCGCTCTTTGCCTCCACCAGCGGGAGGTGCTGTTCTTGAATCAATCAGCACGCATTCGCCTGAAGTGTCCATGCCGTACACCAGAAAGCGGTCAGCCTCGCCGAGGTGCTGGTTGATCAGTACCCCCTCAATACTGCTGACGGCTATATAGGGCCTCGACTCAGCAGGATTTTTTGGCATAGCGGCCGCTTCGGCAAGCTTTTGCATCATCTCTTCGGTGTTGATTTCACCGATAATACCGACTGCATCGGCGCGGCAGCGGGCGCAATGTTTCATCTGCGGCAAAAATTCGCTTGTCGCCCTCTGTATTTCAGTCACCATATCAACGGAGGGCTCTGCTATGTTTTCGAAGAGCGTCTCTTTGGTGTTGTAGTAGGGGAGACAGTTCAGAATGTCGGCTCCCAGCTCAGCAACTTTTGAGGCAACCGCAATGACATGGGTGTCGTTGATGCCGGGAATGATAATCGAGTTCACTTTGGCGGTGATACCAGCCTCCTTGAGCTTTTTGAGTGACTCAAGCTGGTTTTTGATCAAAAGCCTGGCGGCATCAATGTCGCGGTACATCTTCTTTTTATAGCGAACCCATGCGTAGACCTCCGCACCGACCTCCGGATCAATGGCGTTGATGGTGATGGTGACATGGCTCACCTGCAACTGCGCAAGCTCGTCAATATAGGGAAGCAGGTCGAGCCCGTTGGTTGCCACGCAGAGCAGCATCTCGGGATATTTTTTCCTTACCAGCCGTAGCGTCTCCATCGTTTCATCTGGGTTGGCAAAAGGATCTCCAGGGCCTGCAATACCCACAACCGCAATGTTTGGCGAGAGCACCATGGCCTGATCAAGATAGTAGAGCGCCTGCTGTGGCGAGAGTACCTTGCTCGTAACGCCGGGGCGGTTCTCGTTCATGCAGTCAAATTTGCGACTGCAGTAGTTGCACTGGATATTGCATTTTGGCGCAACAGGGAGGTGGATGCGCCCGAATTTATGTCGCGATGCATCGTTGAAACAGGGGTGGTTTGCTATTTTCAGTGTCATGGTATCCTCCCTTTACATATAAGTGTAGCCTATTGATGAAGCATTCTGCCGCTGTTCGATAACGGTGTTGACGATACGGTCAAAGAGTTCCTGGGTACCACGGTAGCCAAGATGGTGCATTCTCTGTCCCCCGAACCGGTCGTGAATGGGGAAGCCAAGCCGAAGCAGCGGGATGTTGTTTTTTCGCGACATGGTATACCCCTTGCTGTTGCCAATCAGAAAATCGGGTTGCAGCACTTTGGCCTCATCCTCGATATCGACGAAGTCAACCCCCTCACGCACCTTGATACCGGGCTCATCCATCGTTGGCACAAGCTCCTTGATCCTTTTTTTCAGGAGGCCGCTTTTTCCTCCCGAGGCGCAGAGCACTGGGGTCATGCCGATTTCACTGAGAAATGCGGTCATGGCCACCACCAGATCCTCCTCGCCATAGAGGATCACCCTTTTTTCAAACACATATTTATGGCCATCCGCGTAGGCATCAACCAGGCGGCGCCGTTCATTCTCATATTTCTCGGGTCTGGCACGGCCTGTCAGCGTTTCGAGCAGGCTGAAAAAGCGGTCGCTCTCCTTGATGCCGATGGGCAGCGAGAGGTGATGACGCGGTATGCCAAAGGCGTCATCGAGATAGCCTGCCGCCGATTTTGCCGCTTCAAGCGTTGAGCCAAATTCAATGCTCGCTTTTGCACTGCCTGCATGTACAATAGCGCTTGCCGGAGTACCGCCCGGTGGTATGCGGTGGTATTCACCCCAGGGGCCGCCATCCATGGTCTGCGAGTAGTCGGGCAGCAGCAGCAATGGAGCGCCGAAATCAGCAAAAATCTCCTTTAAATGGCGCAGGTCGGCTGGCGAAACCATGTTCGGAAAAAGGTTGATCAGCTCTTGCTGTTTCCCCTTTTCGGCCAGCGTTTTGACCGTTGCCCTTACTGCAGCATGAAAGCCGTCAATGTGGCTGCCCTGATAGCTCGGCGTTGAGGCATGAATTAAAATCGGCATGGGTGAGCCGTTTTTGAACTCCTTTTTATACTCCCGTAAAATTCCGGGCACATCATCGCCGATGGTCTCGCTTAAACAGGTGGTCGCCACCCCGATAACTTCAGGCTTGTACTGATCGGAGACGTTTTTGAGTCCGATTTTCAGGTTATGGCTGCCGCCAAAGACCGCACTCTCTTCATGGAAGTTCGATGAGGCGATATCGATCGGCTCTTTGTAATGGCTGATCAGGTAACGACGGATATAGGTCGCGCACCCCTGTGAACCGTGCAGGAACGGTACGCAGTTCTCAATCCCCCGGAAAGCAAGGCATGCGCCAAGTGGGTTGCAGAGCTTGCAGGCGTTCTGTGTTGCTGTTTTTGCGTGTTTCATAGGGTACCTCCTTTTCTCGGAGCAAACTGCCATACCGGGCTCATGACCGATTGATAGACCTCCAGTGCAAAATTATACATACCTTCAAATCCAGCCAGAGGAATCTTCCGCTCATGGTTGTGATCGCAGAATCCGATACCGAGCTTGAAGGCTATCGGGCGCTCCTTGACTCCTCCAATAAGCAGGTCAGCCTCTTTTTCAAGAATAAATTTCGAGAGCTCGACGGGGTTGGAGTCGTCGACAATCACCGTTCCTTCGTCGCACATCTCTTTCAGCCGGGCATAATCATTCTTGTCACCTGTCTGTGAACCGGCAAGCACGACCGACATGCCGATGGAACGCAGCGCCTTGATGAGCGAGAATGTTTTGAATGCGCCACCAACATAGATGGCCGCTTTTTTGCCCGTCAGCGCTTTTTTAAACTTTTGCAGTGAAGGATAGAGGCTTTTGACCTCCTCACTCACCACCTTTTTTGCCGCCTCCATAATGTCGGGGCGGTCAGGAAAATATTTTGCAACATCGTAGAGCGATTTCGACATATCCTCAATGCCGAAGTAGGAGACCCGGATATAGGGGATTCCATATTTTGCCTCCATCTCTTTGGCAAGCCAGGTCATCGAGCCTGAGCACTGCACAACGTTGAGTGTTGCTCCGTGTGCTCGCCGCACCGCATCAATACGTCCGTCACCGGTCAGGGTTGCGACAACCTCAATACCCATTTTTTCGTAGTACTGCCTGATAATCCACGCCTCCCCGGCAAGGTTGAATTCGCCAAGGATGTTGATACTGTACTTGCTGATCTCTTCGGTTGAGCCGGTACCGATCAGCTTCATCAGGGCATGGCAGGCGGCCTTGTAGCCATCCTTTTTGGTGCCCTTGAACCCTTCCGAATGAACCGGAAGCACCGGAATTCCGCTCTCTTTGGCCACTTTTTTGCAGACGGCATCAATATCGTCACCGATAAGTCCGACAATGCAGGTCGAGTAGATAAAGGCAGCTTTTGGCTGATACTGTTCAATCAGCTCAATGAGTGAGTGGTAGAGCTTTTTTTCACCGCCGTAAATAACATCCATCTCCTGCAAATCGGTCGAAAAGCTCAACCGGTGCAGTTCCGGGCCCGAAGAGACAGCCCCCCGGATGTCCCACGTGTAGGCGGCACATCCGATTGGACCGTGAACAACATGAATGGCATCGGCTATGGGATAGAGCACCACCCGGGAACCGCAGAAGACGCAGGCGCGTTGACTCACCGACCCCGAAAGGCTTGAGGTGTCGCAGGCGATATCGGGTTGTGCCACCCCTTTTTTCTTTTCGAAGATCTGCTTCTGCCGTCCTTCGAGAATTGTGATCTGTTCCATAGCTTCTGGCCCTTTAATTTATTCGTTACATCGTTTTCGTTTTCCCTTACATGACCAGTTCAAACTTTTCCTCAAGCGCATCACGATCCTGGCGATCCATAATGGCGTTAAGAATCTTTTCGAGCAACCTCAAGCTGCCGCTGTACCCGACATTCGGGAAGTAGCTGTGGCCGATACGGTCAAGAATCGGGAAGCCGAAGCGGATAAAGGGAACATCCTCATCACGCGCCATGTACTTGCCGTAGGTGTTGCCAATCAGCAGGTCAACCGGCTCATTCTTCATCCACTGGTGCAGCAAAAACATGTCAGCCTGAAGTCCGTTGCGGAAGTTCGTTTCCGGTGAACGTGCCTCAAGAAGCTGGCGCATCTGTTTTTCAAAGCGCTGGCCGGGTGTACCGCTGACAATGTGAACCGGTTTCATGTTCAAGTCGAGCAGGAACTCGGTAAGTGGAAGGAGCTGATCCGGATCGCCGAAGAGCGCCACCCTCTTGCCGTAGAGATACTGTTCCATATCGGCCATCACATCAACCAGACGTCCCCTCTCAGCCGTAATCTCATCGGGCACCGCTACACCGGCAACCTTGCTGAGCGCCATAATGAAGCGGTCAGTTGCGGTGAGGCCGATCGGGATGTCGAGCGTTTCAAAGGGCACCTTGCAGCTCTTTTCGAGAGCGATTGCCGCAGGTTCGGCACTGATTGAGCCAAGAGCAAGTGAAGAGAGGCTGTCGCCGGCACTCTTCAGCTCTGCGACGGTTGTGCCGCCCTTGGGGTAGAACACGTGCTTGCCGGTCTGCGGAGCATCGAGCACATCCGAGGTGTCGGGGAAGAGCACAATCTTGATGCCCATCTCTTTCGACAGCCGCTTGATTTCGCGCATATCGGAAGGCTCCATCCAGCCCGCAATAATGTTGTGCTGTTTCTTTTTCACACCCGTTGAAACCGCAAACTGGGTAGCAATACCGGTAACCATGTTGGCATAGCCGGTAACGTGCGACCCGATAAAGCTCGGTGTGCTGGCAAAAATCACATACTTGCCTTCCGGAATTTTACCGTCATCTTTTGCCTTTCTCGTGATCTGCTGCAAATCATCACCAATCGTTTCAGAGAGGCAGGTCGAGTGCACCGCAATGATATCAGGCTCATAGACCGAAAAGATGGTTTCGATGGCCGCAAGCAAGTTTGCCTGGCCGCCGAACACTGAAGCACCTTCAGTGAATGAACTTGTCGCCGCCATCACAGGCTCTTTGTAGTGGCGGGTCAGGGTACTGCGATGATAGGAGCAGCACCCCTGGGAGCCGTGGCTGTGAGGCAGACAGCCATGAACACCGAGCGCCGCATACATGGCACCGATCGGCTGGCAGGTTTTTGCCGGGTTGATGGTCAGCCCTTCACGCTCTTTAACCTCTTTTGATGTGTGTCGTAATAACATAATTTAATAGTCTCCGTTTTCCCTGCATTACTGTGTCACGTAACTGGCTGAAAGTCCTGCACCGTTTCCGGTTTTTTCCCACGGAGCCTTGATCAGCTTCCAGACCGGGTTGTTCACCATACGGTCGATATCTTTGTAGAAGTTTACCGCACCCTCAAAGCCAGTGTAGGGACCGCCGTAGTCGTAGCTGTGAAGCTGTTTGAGCGGAATACCCATCTTCTGTACCACATACTTCTCCTTGATACCGGCGCAAAAAATATCCGGCTTGTAGATTTCAATCAGCTTTTCCGACTCATAGTGGCTCAGGTCATCAACAACCAGCGACTTCCTGGTCATCTGCTTCATCATTCCTTCATAGCCGTTAATCTCAAGCCCCTTCTCCTTCAGTGCCTCAAGCTCAGCCTCGCTTTTTCTCGGATTGTAGAGCTCTGGATCGGCCACTACTTTCAGCTCTTCAATGTTCTTGCTGTCGGCATCAACCTTGATGCTCGGCAGGACGTGGCGTCCTTCATAGTCATCGCGGTGAGCAAACTCGTATCCTGCGGCCACCGTTGTCATACCAAGCTCGGAAAAGAGATCCTGGTAGTGGTGGGCACGTGAACCACCAACAAAGAGCATGGCCGTTTTGCCGGTCGTTCTTGGCAGAATCTCATCAATGACCGCCTGTACCTTCGGTGCTTCCTCGGCAATCACCTCTTCAACCCTGGCCTTCAGCTCCTCGTCGCCAAAATATTCAGCAATTTTCCGCAGCGATTTTGCAGTCGATTCAGCCCCGACAAAGTTCACCTTCATCCACGGAATACCGTACTTCGTCTCCATCATGTCACCCATGTAGTTGATCGAACGGTGACAGAGAATCACGTTCAAATCAGCCGTGTGGGCGTTTTCAATCTGGCTCACCGTCGAGTTGCCGCTGAAAGAGGCTACCAGAGTAATGCCACATTTTTCGAAAATGCGTTCAATCTCAAAGGCATCACCGCCGATGTTGTACTCACCAAGCAGGTTCAACTTGAACTTACCCACACTTGGCGTATTGTCGCGACCAACCATGTGCTTGAAAACACCGTTGTTGGCAATGTGGTGACCTGCCGACTGGCTCACCCCCCTGTACCCTTCGCAACTGAAACCAAAGACGTTGCAGTCACCAAATTTCTCACGCATCTCTTTTGATGCAGCATGAACGTCATCGCCAATCAGACCAACCGGACAGGTCGAGAAGATGGCAATCGACTTGGGATGAAAGAGGTCATAAGCCTCCTGGATTGCCACTTTAAGCTTCTTTTCACCGCCGAAGACCACATTTTCCTCCTGCATGTCGGTCGAGAAACAGTAGGGGATATAGTTGGCATCGAGCAACGTCTCAGGTCTGGTCTGGTTACGACGGGTCAACCATGCGTAAAAACTGCAACCAATCGGCCCGTGCACGATGTTGACGATATCGCGGGTCGGGCCCAGCACCACACCTTTACAACCCGCATAAGAGCAGCCGCGCTGTGTGATGATTCCCGGAACGGTACGCACGTTCGCCTGTACTTCGGGAATAAGTTGCGGGTCATTGACAATGATCGACTTTGCCCGTTTTTTTGCGACCTTCGCCGGGTATCTTTGTATCAGTTCCTCCCTTACCTTGGAAGGATCCGGAAAATGTATGTTCGCCTCCATGTAGCTCTCTCCGTTTACACCTTTTAAATATTGCTCTGTTAGTTCAGCGCTTCATCACCCTTTTCGCTGGTTCTGACCCTTATGGTTTCGATAATCGGTGTTACAAAGATCTTGCCGTCGCCGGGTTTTCCGGTCTGGTTGGCCTTGATGATGGTATCAATTGCACTCTTGCACAATTCATCCGGGACAACCACAGTAAGAATCCTTTTGGCAACAAGTCTCGGGGCATTGCCAAGCTGGGCAATGGCTTCGGGGTGACCTTCAGCAGCGCCATTGAGAATATCAAAATGAACCTGACCCTTGCCGCGACCCATCACCCTTCCTGTGGCGGTGAACGCAGGGATGCCAGCATCGATAAGCGCTTGCTTGGTTGCGTTCACCTTGTTGATCCGTATGACAGAAATAATCTCTTTCATTCAAGCCTCCTTTGCTGACGCAAGCATTGGTTCAGTTTCTCTTTCGCCGGAGCTGATGGTGTAAACCTCCTCGACGCCTGAAATAAAGATCTTTCCGTCACCGAACTTTCCTTCAGGCCCTGACTTTGCATTCTCCATGATGGCTCGTATCACGAAATCCTTGTCATTATCGGGCACCACAACAAAGAGCATCTCTTTGGGGATTTCGTCATAGACCACATCGCCAACGCGCAAACCGCGCTGCTTGCCTCGTCCGACAACCGAGATTTTCGTTACAGCCGGGAATCCTGCATCGAGCAGTCCCTGCATGACATCATAAACCTTTTCTGGCCTGACGATTGTTCTGATCATTAACATGTGCGTGTACTCCGTTTTTTAGTTAGCGATACCAAATTCAATGAGAAGGGCTTCAAGTTCTTCGATCTCAAGCGGCTTGGGGATGACAAACATCTTGTTATCGTTAATTTTTTGTGCAAGGGCGCGGTACTCGTCAGCCTGCTCATGAGTCGGATCGTACTCGATAACGGTTTTACGGTTGATCTCGGCACGCTGTACAAAGTTGTTGCGCGGCACAAAGTGGATCATCTGCGTTCCAATCTTTTTGGCAAGCTCTTCAATCATCTGGCGCTCGTTGTCAACATTACGGCTGTTGCAGATAAGGCCACCAAGGCGAACCCCACCGGTATCAGCATATTTCAGAATACCCTTGCAGATGTTGTTGGCCGCGTACATCGCCATCATCTCGCCCGAGCAAACGATGTAGATCTCTTCAGCTTTACCGTCACGAATCGGCATGGCAAATCCACCGCAGACAACGTCACCAAGCACATCGTAGAAGACATAGTCGAGATCCCACTCCTCATCAAAAGCTCCAAGCTGCTCAAGCAGGTTGACTGAGGTGATGATACCGCGACCTGCACAACCCACACCTGGCTCAGGGCCGCCGGATTCGGTACAACGGGTGTTTCTGTATCCCGATTTGATAATATCTTCAAGTTCAACCTCTTCACCCTCCTCGCGAAGCGTGTCGAGCACCGTCTTCTGCTGTAATCCGCCGAGGAGCAGGCGTGTTGAGTCAGCCTTGGGGTCACAGCCAATAACCATGATTTTTTTGCCCATTTCTGCAAGACCGGCAACCGTGTTCTGTGTTGTGGTCGACTTGCCGATACCACCTTTTCCGTAAATAGCTACTTTTCTCATTTTCGTACTTTTTTAGGTTTTCGTTGCCTTTCTCGTCAACTCTTCAGGCTTTTATCCGCTTTCACCTGAATTGTTATGCTTTTTATTATGCAAAATGCGTGCCAAAGCAGCCGCTTTCGCGAAAAGATATTTTGAAAAAAATGGAGAAGAGGCCGCAGAACCGCATGGCAGAAGGGTTTTACTCTTTTGCTGCGGTGCTGTTATTTTTATTTGAAGAGCAGAATGTGTTGGATGCAGCGAGCCATAAATGGAGGAAAGTGCTACAAACCTGTAGAAAGATGCAGAAATCTACATTATAGTATGAAAGGCATGATTTTTGAAGGGCAGATTGTTGGCTTCAATCCATATCATCCTCTGAAAAATCAATTTTTCCCCTGTTACTTGTCTTGTCAAAACGCAGCACCAGGGTATATCCTCTTCGCAGGAGAGTAATAAATCTACAAAAATGTATAAAGCCTTCCATACAGTCCCCAAGTCAAACCCGGAGGCGGTGGAGCTTGGGGGTCAAGTTGCCGGGCTGAAAAGTTGCCACCGTAAGCAGTTAAAGAAGAAAAATTCTTGTACTTCGCTCAACTATACGTTAAAATATGCAGTCAAGATGTTGCGCCGATTAACAGCAGCAAAAATTATCTTCCAATTATTGTTCATCATGAACCCGATACAACCATGTGCAAAATAAATCCCTGCGTCGATTTCGCCTTTAAGAAGCTCTTTGGCAGCGAAGAGAACAAGGATCTGCTCATCTCTTTGATTAACGCCATTGTCTCCGAAGAGGATCAGGTTGTGGTGGTGGAGTTGAAAAATCCCTATAACCTGGCTGATTACCGGGCAGATAAAATCTCCATACTCGACATCAAGGCCAAGGCTCAAAATGGACGCTGGTTCAACGTCGAGATGCAGATCCGCGAAGACAACAATTTCGATAAACGTGCTCTTTATTACTGGGCAAAACTGGTGACGGAACAGCTTGGCGAAGGGATGATGTACAAGGAGCTGAAGAAAACCATCAGCATCAGCATTCTCGATTACGACTTTGTGCCCGATACAGAGGAGGTTCACAGTTGCTACAAATTCATCAATACCGCCACCGGCAAAGATGATAAACTGCACGATGTTTTTGAACTGCACTACATCGAGCTGAAAAAGTTTACCAAAACATACCATGAACTCCAGACTGCCCTTGATCGCTGGAGCAGCTTTTTGACAACCGCGCATCAGCTCGACCGGGATCATACGCCAAAAGAGCTGGCATCCGACAAAAATATTGTGAAAGCCATTGCCGCCATCGACAGGATGTTTAATGAAGAGGAGCGCCAGGTCTATGAGGTTCGTCTGAAAGAGTACACCGATGTAGCAAGCATCATTGCCTCCGGAGCCGAAAAAAACATCGCCAAAGGCGTGGAAAAAGCGTCAAAAGCCATTGTACGAAACATGGCTGGTAAGCGCTCCATAGTAATTGATTCCGTAATAAAATAGCCAAGGTGCTCATGACTCAAGCTATGTTTGATACGGAATGACGGAATAATTTTTTGCTAAGTACTTATTACCTTGTCATTTCGACGAACGAAGTGAGGAGAAATCTTACAGCATCATAATCAAGATTTCTCACTAACGTTCGAAATGACAGAAGGCCAAGGTGCTCATTATTCAAACGATGCTCGATGCGGAATGACTTTTTGTTGAGCGCTTTTTTTTCGACAACTCTCCTCTGGTGTGCCGCAACCATCATCATCCGGGCGGTATTCGGCTGACAGAAATTTTGAGCCTCTATGAACATGCCGGATTGATGATATTTACCAACGGGTTGCAGTTTATCGATACCTATTATCTCAAAACATACCCTTGGGCGGATATTTTCAAACACTGGCAGCACCGCTATTTTTTCAGTTCGCTCTCTCCGGCCCTGTGGGGTGAGCGTGAGCGACTGCTTCAGAGTGTTTTCCCCTTTGTTTTGCCCCTTTCAGTCGAAGGGATGCAGGTGGTGGCAGGTGATTTATCGCAAACAGCTTCTGCTGATTTTGATTGGCTGCACTATTGGCAACAGAGCGCCGATTATTCATTAGTGCCAGTACAAACCGAGCATAAAAAGCTTGACTACATTGGATTGTTTTTCAGCAAGCCGGTAAAACGCTGGATTGCTGCCTGTGCGGTCTATCCCGAGCTGAACTGGAATCTTACCCTTGCTTTGGGCAAAGAGCTGGGTGAGTGGTATCCGGGCGAAGAGGGCCAACTCCATTCGTACCGCCATATCAGCCAGTTGCTCCGTCTCGACTGGTTTCGAAAGGGAGAGATACCCGACGCTTTTCGTGTGGCCCTATTGACCGAATGGCTCACCGACAGGGAGATTGCCGCCGTCGGTACTTTTCTCTACCGGCAACTCAGCCAAAATCAGCCGCTGCCTGGCGAGCCCGATTATGAGAATCGGCGATTGCAGCTCGACATGTACGATCTGCTTGGTGAAACCGATGGTGAGAAGTTCCGCCAAAAGGCAGCAAAATTGTCTGAAGAGCTTGAAAGGCAAAAGCAGAGGCCCGATATGGTCAGCTTGCATGTGATCAATGAACGTGATAACTGCCGGGCATTTTTTGCAATTCCGGATTCTGTTTTGCTGCGTTGGGGTATTGACCCGGCAAAAACCAGACGGGCAAGAAAGGTGCCCCTGAACTTTGTGTGCATACCCGCAGGCGAATTTGCTATGGGTAGCCCGGAGGGTGAAGTTGGCAGGGCAGAAGCCAAAGAGCTTTATCAAAAATATAACATAGACTATAGTGAGACGCAGCACCAGGTCAGGGTGAGTGATTTTTATCTTTGTAAATATGTGGTCACACTTGCCGAGTTTAAAACATTCATTGAAGAATCAGGGTATAAAACTGATGCTGAAAAGGCAAACAGTAGCAGTATTTGGGATGGAAAGGAGTGGAAAGACAAAGAGGGCATCAACTGGCGGCATGGCGTATCGGGTACCGAAAGGCCTCCGGAGGAATACAACCATCCTGTTTTGCATGTGAGTTGGAACGATGCTGTAGCCTATTGCAAGTGGATGTCGGAAAAGACAGGGAAAAAATTTCGTTTAGGAGTGGGAGTACGCCTGTCGGGCTGGAACAACCACACCATTCAATACCGGCGAGAACCTGACAACCGATCAGGCAAACTATGACGGCAATTATCCATACAACAACAATCCGAAAGGGTTGTATCGGGAAAATACGGTTTCGGTTGACAGTTTTGCGCCCAATGCGTGGGGTTTGTATAACATGCACGGCAATGTTTATGAGTGGTGCAGTGACTGGTATGGAGGATCGTATTATGAGGAGTGTAAGGAGAACGGTGTCATTCGGATGTTCGATAATCCTGCTACCATTGGTGAAGCATTGCTTGAAGCGGCGAAGTTGCCATTCAGGGGTGACGACCGGGTAAGGTTTCAACAAAAACGGCAACAATATATTGCTGGAT
>SESF01033213.1_pt1 | contig 13720 bp, 14 predicted proteins | sample 3171521 | NCBI WGS metagenome assembly SESF01 (sample SAMN10866945, study PRJNA518727) | freshwater metagenome | biome: subpolar coniferous forest; feature: holomictic lake; material: water; isolation source: holomictic Lake 227, 6 m and 8 m depth | place: Canada: near Kenora, Ontario | collected...
CGTAGCATGAACGGGCAAGGACGACAACCCTGCCAAGGGCGCACAGAAGCCAGACGGAAGCCCGTTGGCGCGGCTCTGGGCTGGGATAGTAGGGATGGGGGGCCGACGTTCGCCGCCGCCTCTGTGGCGCCTTGGCGGAGCAAGCGCTCCCGTCACCGGTTGGCCGAAGGCGACTGCCCCGATCAGAGCGGCCCTTTCACCATAACCGTCCTGACTATCCTGTATAGAGCATCTTAATGGCAAGTGATTGCAAGCCTATCTGCGTGGAACACTCGGCCGAGTGGCGCCACTCGGCCTATTGGCGCCACTCGGCCGGCTGCTGGTCAAGCCTACCTGCTTCCGCCATTGCCAGTCGCCAACCATAACAGCCATCATCAGACCGGTTACGGCGTCATCGTGCACACCTTGGGTCACATTCCCAAACTTGGACTGCCCAGACTTGCTTCTTGTCTCACCGAAGTCTTGAAGTTGCGATCGGACATAGGAAGCACCCTGGGCCATCGCCGGCACGGACACCCTGGGCAACGCGAGTTGGAGCGCGGCAACGGCATCGAGCTTCGGGACATTCCAGAACCGGCCCCCACGCGCTCCATCCCGGCCGCTCGTGAATGTGATGCCGATCAGGTTCTTGACTTTCTTCGAGATCATCTCGAAGACCGGGCGACCAAGCCCCGTCCGATCGAGCACAGCCAAGGCTCCGGCCATTTCCGATTGGCCCAAGTAACTTGCGAAAAGTTCAGCCATTTCCTCGTAGCCCATGCCGAGATGCGCGGGCACGGCACGTTCCAAGGTGTAACTCGGCGCAAAGGCCGGAGCACTGGGCGGGATGCTGGCGTCTGGGGGCGCCGTCCGCAGCACGAGCAAGACGCTCGGGTCTTTTGAACCTCCGATGTCGAGGGAGACGATCAGTGGGGCGAGCACCGGGCCGGTGTTCCGGTTCGGCCGAATGCCACGCTGGCGCGGTTCCGCTTCAGGTTCCGTCACGAACCGTAGCCCAACCCCCATGCCGAACTCTGTCTGCCGGCTTTCGACATGATCGAATGCCGCGTCTCGGTTGAAGCTCAACGGCTTCCTGGAATTCCAATCAATCATAGCGCTCTCCATCACCAATGAAAGTCAGGGGACAATCGAACGCCGTCATCCTCGACAAACATCCGATCGATGACTTGAGAGTTGAAGACGCTGGTTGTCTCGCTTGAGAAGCGACAATAATATTCTTGCAAGAACTTCTCTTGACCAAGCGTCCGCTGTTCATGCTCCAGGAACTCTCTCGGTATTCTTGGGCAATCGTCGGCCGATACCTTGATGCGGTGAACATCAAGAAGTTCATCAGACCAGTGGTTGTAAAACCAGCCACGCCGTCCATAGGGTGTTGACAATGCGATCTTCCGACCGTTAGAAACCGCCAACATGGGGCTAACGGCAGAGATGAACTCATCGGGCACAAAGGCTGCCTCATCGATTAGAAGTAGATCAACGGCTGAATAGGAGCGGATTGTCTCGCCCTTGCCAGGGACAGATATAATTCGTGAGCCGTTCTCCAACTCTAGCGTGGAAGCGTTCTCGGCTACTGGCTTCAACACAGGGAAGGCTACCTTCGCAAACCGCTTGACCTTGCGAAACAGTTGCTTGCTCTGTCTATCACTTGGACTTGAGATCAGGACCAGACTTTCCGGTTTATATTTCGCGGTATGCACGGCAAGAGCCGCAACTGCCGTTGACTTACCAGCCTGACGGCTTGTGTTGAGCAACACATATTGATGTTCGCTTCTGAGTAGGTCCTCCTGCCAGCAATCAGGCTCCAGCCCACCCCGTCTGAACAGGACGCACGGATCCAGCCCTGCCAAGAAATCGGCGATGACGCCGCGACCGGGATCGCGTCGGGGGGCTGGACGAGAGACTGGGCGCGCGGTCATGATCGGCCCCCGAAGTGTTCGGTCAAAACCTTGACCACCGCTTGCCGGGCTTCAGGGTGCGGCTTCAGTGCCGACAGCAGGGCCCCCTGAAGGCGTGCCCACTCTTCGGAATGCGTCAGGCTGGGGCCGGTGGCCGATGCCAGCTTGAGCCGAAGACGGCCGACTTGCTCGATGGACCGGAAGTGCTCCCGGCTGGCGAGCATCGCGTCACGGTGCCGGTTTTCACGCAGGGCCGACGCTACCAGATGCCGCGTGATCTTGAGCAGTTTCTCGGCTTCTTCGATGACGCTGGGCGGGCCGGGTGCGTCGTCCTCGGCGATAACCGGCGGGGCAAGCGGCCTGGTCCCGGCTTTCACATGCTCCGCGAAATGTCTTGAAAGGGCGCGATGATGCAACCCTAACTCTTTTGCGATAGAGCGTGCGCTCTTACCGCTCAAAAGAGCCTCGTCAATTGCCTCTCTCTGTGGGTGAGAGCAAGTAACGCAATCTCGTGCCATAACAACTTCTCCTGGTTAGAAAGGCCGCGCCTTTCGCCTTGTTCTCCTTTGAGGTTGGTTTGAAGGTTGAGGTTTGAATACAGACTGCTCTTACGAACGCCAACGATAACTGGTCGCGCACCCCATATTTTGAGAATGCGTGGTTTCCGCGACCATGATGCCGTGGTTGGCCATATGCACCAAAAGGTTGCGAGCGGTATCGACGAGCGTTCCGATTGCTACCGCTGCTTCAGACGGGGTGATACGGAAGTTTCCGAAGGAAACACCGCTCTGACCGAAGAACTCGACCAGCGTCTTGGCACGGTCTCGATAGGCATCCGGAAGAAAGTCGATCTGTGATGCCTTGCCGGCCGGGAGCAAGCCGCGCCAGTGCTTGAACTCTGGCCGTTCAATATGATTGGTCGGCTTACGATCCCCCGTTCCGGGAAGGACGTGCCGGCCCCAGGGCGAGGCATCCCCGCTTGCGGCATTGTTATCAGAACAATCGCCTTCGTCAGCCTTCTTCCGGCCTTCGAACAACGCGCGTGAAATATCAAACATCTTACCCTCCTCTTAGGCTGCAACTGCGTCTAGCCGAGCGAACATCGCTCGGTGCTGCGCGTATGGGGTGATTTCAAACCGGCCAGTACTGGCCAGCTTCTCAGCGACTTCTGGATTGACCAGTCCGGGGCACCGGGTGAAGGTCATTCCCATTCCGTTGAGTGTGAACTCCGTGCCGATGATCAACTGGACGACGTACCAGTCAGACCGATCGGGTGCCGGCCGACGCGCCGACGTGCGGGCTGTGGGCGTGGGCTGAACGGGGGGCGCCGCAGAACGGCGCGTGGGCCTAGCCATGGCTCACGCCCCCTTGGCTGACTTGTCCGCCTCAAGGAGGCGGTCAACAGCAAGCCGAATAATGTCGGCCCTGGTGACAAGCCGAGGGGCGGTCTGCGTCAGACGGGCCGCGATTGCGTCGAGCCGCTTGACGGTAGGGAGGGAGTGACGGCTGGTCACTACCAAGTGGTCGCGCGGCAGCGTAGCTTTTCGAGACATGTGGTCCTCCAGTTCGGCGGTACGGTTTCAGGTCTTCCTAATATGAGCCCCTGAAAAGCCGCTGTCAATACATGTTTCCGTAGTTTTTATTCGAGATGCGTATTGGCAATCACTTGCCTTATAGCGTTTCGCCTTGCCGGATAACCACGTTTGTTAGCTACCACCGGCTATTCGACTTGGTCGCGTGAGGCTGGCCCCTGCCGGTTCATTCGCTTGGGTTAGACGCGAATGCCGGAATGGTCATTCGCCTTTGCTAACAAGCAACGCGCGCATGCTGGTCGGGGTTCCGTTAAAGCCCCACCGTTGAGGCATGGCTATCGGCCCAGCGAACCTGGATAACCGCCTGCTAATGCTGCTTGGATACTCAGATGCTTGGTTAGGCCGGCGTTGGTGCCGGGGGCAGACCTAATTTGTTGGCTAGGGAATTACCAAAGCGTGCAAGTGCTGCCGCTAAATCAGGCGGGAGTGGTGCTTGATCTTCTTTCTTAATATCTGGTCTTGGTTTCGGTGCCGGTTTGGCACTTAGGCGCTTCACCCATACATATAAGTTAGATAAGCAAGTGCGCGTCCATCGGCCGTGCCGTTGGATCGGGTTCGGCCCCCACCTCCGGGTTCTGGTCAGGTAGCCGGCCGCAATAAGCTGTGGGATGGCGCGCTTCGCTGAACGGACAGAGACACCGGCCTGCTCGGCTAGGGTCTCATACTTGGGCCACGCCCGGCCGAGTGCTCCCATAAAGAAGAAGAGCAGCGTCTGGCCAACGTGCTTGGCCGTGTGCGTGAGGCGGGCATCCTTGCGGATTTGTACGCCGATCCGCGCGCGTTCATTTCGGTCGATCTGCATGGTCGTGTCCGCCCCTGCGAACACACAAACCTCCCCGATCGCTACCGAACATGGTTCGGTGCGGCAAACGCGGACAAAGCAACTCCGTGGCGGCAAATCCGCGTTTTTCGCTTGATGTCGGGGATGGTGCCGGGCTACTCTCGGTCCTGCCAGAGATCGAGAGTAGCCAGCGCTCCAATCCCCCGGGTTGGGGCGTTTGTGCGTTGTAGGGGGCTATGCCTCCGAGGTTGTTCAACGACTACGATAACGTCGTTTGGCCCGTGATTTCCAGACCTGTTTTGTGGTCCGGCCCGGTCACGTCACTAAATCAGGTGTTTTGATTTCAGTGAAACGGTGGCTTTCAACGGCACCCACAAACGATCCAGCATGCGTCAATCATCACCTAGATCGTCATCGCAAGCCCTATCAAGGTCCGGCAAGCGGGCGCCGCTGGACCACCGGCATTATGCCAGCACCCTCAGCGTCGATGATCATTGCGCATAACATGGCCATAACCTCTGACACCAAGGGCGTTGACACGGCCGCTAACAGACTAAATAGGTGCCTGTCTGGGGTCGATGTTGTATAGAAGGTTTGTCCAGCCCCCTGCGGAATGCTTGGACGAAGGGGGAGGCCCATGGACACAGAAGTTCATAAGCCGAATAAACAGCATGCACACTGGGTCATGATTATCGTGGCCGTTAACATTTTTGCAATTATCACAACATCAGCTTGGGCATTTCACGACTGGAGGCAACGTCAGGCTGATGCACTGATTAAAACAGAGAATTTATCATTCGCTCTGTCTAACACAGTTGGTGCCATTCTGGGTAAAGTTGATATATCTCTACTTCATGTTGCATCAGATGTCGTTCGGACAGGCGCTAATGTTGGTAGTCGTAACACTAGTTATGACGAATTGCTCCGACATGTTCATAGAGATCTGCCAAATACGATAGGAATTCGCATCCTATCTCCTAATGGAGATGTTGTTAGTGCAGCCTCAAATGTTGTCACGACTAATACAAGTTTGTCAAATCGCGATTTTTTTGCAACAATCAGAGACGATAACCTTGATAGCCTTGTTTTTGGGAAACCAGCCATTGGCCGAACTAGCAATGTCTACATGATGCCTATGGGGCGCCGTATTTCTGGTGTAGACGGCTCTTTTATCGGTGAGGTAGTTGATAGCATATCGATTGACTTTCTACAAAGTTTGTTTAACCCAATTGATGTAGGCAATCTAGGCTTTATCAGCATTCGTTATAGTGACAACTCTCTAATTACCGGCAAATATCCAGAAGAAATGAGGTTGGCAAGGGAGGCTAGCGGAGCTGATAAATTGTCGGTTGCGACTATCGAAAGGCGCAATGCTGGAGTTGATCACGCTACGTACTACAGTAGTATCACGGGACCAGATCATTTGGCTCGCGTTATTTCTTTTCACAAGGTTTTTCAATACCCTATATATGTCTATGTCGCGACAGCGGAAAGCGACTACCTTCATAAGTGGTATATCACCTGCGCTAGCTCATTTATTTTTGTCTCAGCATTCTGTTTATTGACTATTTTCCTGGGACGTCTTGAGTATAAACGCCAACGCCAAGCCAATGAATTTTTAATTAGCATGACACACGCTAATGAAGTAGCGGCTGCTGCTCGTGACCGCGCTGAGGCAATCCTCTCATCAGCCGGCCAAGGTATCTACGGAATAGACCGGAATGGATTGATTTCTTTTGCTAATGAGGCCGCGTCTCAGATGCTTGGCTGGTCCAATAGGGAAATCATAGGGAAAGATCAGCATCAGCTTATCCATCATACCCGCGTGGATGGGACCCCATATCCAGTTACTGAGTGCCCAATACTTAAGACACTTTATATTTGTGAAAGAGTACGCATAAGAGGGGAGGTCTTCTGGCGCAAAGATGGTTCGTCATTTCCAGTAGATTATTCAGGTGCCCCGATTATGTCAGGCGATGCTGCGATTGGTGTTGTTGTTGTATTTGCTGATATAACAGATGTGATTGAGCATGAAAAGTTGCTTGTTCAGGCACGAGAAGACGCCGAAAATGCCGCAGGCGCTAAGTCTTCATTCCTTGCTATGATGAGCCACGAGATTAGAACGCCATTGACTGGTGTCATTGGAACAGCTGAGTTTCTTGATAAGTCAAGTTTGGACAATACACAACGCACATATCTTAGCATTCTACTGTCATCAGCAAGAGGCCTGCTCACTATATTAAACGACATCCTTGACTTTTCAAAGATTGATGCTAATCGTCTTACCATTGAGGTTACTACATTCGATGTTATTGGTGTTGCCTACGATATCTCTCGTCTTTTCATGCTAAAGGCCAAGGAGAACAACAACACTCTTAACATTGATACCGGTGGAGTTACCACTTTACTCGTGAAGGGAGACCAACTTCGCATAAAGCAGGTCTTAGGAAACCTTGTTGGCAATGCTGCTAAGTTTACAAGAGATGGATCAATTTCGATCTTGGTTAGGCATAGTGATTACGGTGAACGCATATTGCTTAAATTTGAAGTCATCGATACAGGTATTGGAATGACCCATGAAACTACAATGAACTTGTTTCAACCATTCTCACAGGCAGATACGTCCATTTCTCGTAAATTTGGCGGAACAGGGCTTGGACTTGCTATCTCTAAGCGGCTTGTTGAGCTTATGGGTGGCGAAATCGGTGTCAGCAGCGCGTTAACAAAAGGCTCATTGTTTTGGTTTACGTGCATGGTTGATAAGGTAGCTGCAAGTGACCTTGTTCATAGCCATAAGTCTGGTGTTATTGTTCCGCCGTTGTCGCTTTTGCTTGCAGAGGATAACCAAATAAATCGCATGATTATTAAGGCTGGTCTTGAACAGAGGCATCATCGGGTTACTGTAGTCGAGAATGGGCTTCAGGCATATGAGGCAGTTGCAGGGCGACATTTCGATGTCGTTCTGATGGACATGCAGATGCCCGTGATGGATGGGATTGAAGCGACCAGGAGGATCAGAAGCCTACCAAAGCCCTTTTCGGATGTTCCGGTTATCGCCTTGACCGCAGATGTCATGACAGAACATCGATCGGTCTACATGGAAGCCGGCTTGACGGACTACCTTACAAAGCCAATCGAATGGGATAACTTGGATGCCGCTCTCCTTAAATTGCACTCGGGGTCCACCATAACGCTGTGTTTGGACAACCACATACCCACATACGATGAGATCATCAGCAAGTCTGATGCACTACCACTAATTGATGTAGCCAAGTTTTCTCAAATAAGGGATACGATGTCACAGCAAGAGATATCGTCTCTTGTATCTGATATAATTATTACGAGTAACGATGAGTTCGTCCATCTTAGCGAAGCCATTAAACGGCACGACTTAGCAACAATAAGGCGCATTGCACACTCTATGAAGGGCATGTTTGGCAACTTTGGAGCTGACCGGTTGGCGTTCCTTTCAAAGATTGTCCAACAGGCTCCTTCTGTTAGTGATGTAAATGTTGTGATGCCATCAATCACCATCGCGTTAGACGGCACGATGGCACAACTCGGTAATCTCATTCGTTAGCACACTATTCCGTTCTTGTCCTCACTTCTGCATTACTGTCGGATGGCTGTATCCTATCCCAACTTTGACCGCTTACTTTCACCGAACCACCGGCGCCACCAGGGCTGGCCCTGCCGATCAAGCAGCACATCGAGCACCTGGTCAAGCCGCTCTTCTACCCGCTCGGCCCTGACTTCCGCCGCATCCACCCTCTCCAGGAACAGGCTCCGCTCGGCCGCAGCGGCAGCTTGAAGCCGGCCCACCAAATCGAGATGCAGGCTCGCCACCCGCGAGAGTTCGGCGGCGTGTGCCGCGTCGGAGCGGGCGCGGTCAGCGTCAGCCCGAGCGTGCTGCTCGGCCAACCGGCGGGCGCCCTCCTCGCGTTCCTGGGCTATTTGATCCTGAAGGGTGGAGACTACCTCACGGTGGGCAGCCATGGGGATCACATCATGGGGTACGGATGCCGGTACGGTGGGCACGACTGGCGTCACAGCAAGGGGTACTGTACCGGGGGCGCGGTCAGAGCGCGGGGCGCGCGCGCCATCGAAGTCGTCCGGAACCTGCACCAGCACCGTGCCGCCGGCCTTGTTGGGCTCAACCTTCTGCCAACCCCGACGGATCACGATCATTTTAGCGGCGCCCCGGCTTATACCGAGCCGTTCCGATATCTGGCGATAGGTAAGGAGGGGCATGGTACGGACCGGGTACTGAGGGGGTAACGATAGAGCACGGCGTGCCTGGGCGCGCTAAGGACGCTTGGGCGTGCCCCCGTACCTACTCCGATCCAAGCTGGTGATCAACAAGCAGGCAAAGGCGCCCGAAGGGCAGCCTCAAGTGACGAAGCCCGAAGGGCTGCCGTAGGCAGTGCCCTACGGACCGCTCCATTGATCAAGAACCCATCCTGCGACGATCCGCCGTACCATGCAGCGTGTCTATCTTTAAGAGATGCTCATTGGCAATTGGTTGCCAACACGACGACGCCACTTTCCGCTTTGACGCCTCTTGTAGAATGCTACCTCGCTCCCCAAGTATCGGGTACGCCAGCCAGATTTCACCCCGAGAGTGCTATGACCGCCGTTCCGTCCCCTTCACCAGAGCGAAGCCCAGTCGCGCATGCGCACCGGGCCAGCCGTCATCGGCGCAAATTCCTGCGCCAGATGCGGAACGCTATGGGCGACCCGAAGCGGCGCGCCGGCCTTCAGCGCAAATACGCAGCCAGTCGCGGGGTCCAACTCGACATCCGGGTCAAGGACCAACGCACCCGCCGCAGAGTGCGGCGCCAACTAAAAGACCAACTCGGCCGGCAACCGAACCCCGCGCAGCTTCAGACTGCCAACGCCGAACGCGCTGTCGCTCACCCGACCATCCACATGGCGGACCCGGTTATCGAGCCGATCACGAACAAGCTCCAACCCAAGAAACGGCCCGGCGAATTTCGCAACACCTGCAACTTCGGCCCTGAAGGCCGGCTTCGCCAGCAGATACTCCACGACATCATGAAGCCAGCCGTCACGGCAAAGGTCACAGACCGAGCCGTCAACGGAGGACGTGATGCCGTTGTTGAGGATGTTATAAGCAAACTGAAAGGAGGCACGAAATATGCTCTTGAACTTGATGTGGCTGCAAGCTTTGATAGTCACTCACCGAAAAGAAACGTCAGGACGCTGATCCCAGTCCCTTGGGCTTGGCAGAAGTACCTCTTCGTTCACATGACCAGTTCAGAAGGTTCAGTTGAGTTCTCTCATATACGCGATATGGAAGCGCGTCTCGGGGCTGGGGAGCGGCCGGCGCAAAGCCGGAAGGTGCTCCCCCAGGGCGGGAAATGCTCCAACTTCGTGCAAGCTCTCGTCGCTGAGGAGATCAGGCCTCTGATCCCCGCTCAGGATGATGCGGTGCTGTTGCCGCATTACTCTGACAACTATTTGGTGATGGGCAAAAGCCGGAGTTCGGTGGCGGCCGTAAGTTGTGCCACGTCGGAAGCCTTCAGGGTCAACGGCGTCCTCTCTCTTAGACTTCTTTCTGAAACCAACTGGATTGAATGCGATGGACAGGGTTACTTCAACGGAACTGTAAGTCCACCGAAAGGCTTTGTCTGGTTCAACCACGAGACAAATGCCGCTCATTACTCTGAGAGCGGTCCAATAGAACGCCTTCCGGAAGGGCGAGTTCGAGCACAGTGCGTAAAGCCACGGCGTGTCTGCGACGGCTTCGAATATGTTGGCTACTGGTTCCGGCATCGAAAGGGCGAAACCAGCATTACCATCCCGCCGTCCAAGCGCCAGAGGTTCCGTGACCGCATCCGCCGCCGCTTTGGCTACGTGATGCTCGACACGTCCCTTGAGAATGTTGGTCGTGAGATCAAGCGGCTACTTCAGCCATACCGGAAGGCGACGAACTTGCCTGAACTGCGGCAAGCGATTTTGCTGGAATGGGAACGCCTTGCGCGAATGCGCGTGCCGCGCCCCCAACGCGAACACCGGGACGCCAAGCTGCCAGAGTTTCTGGCCGCGCTGCAACAGATACTGCCCTTTGGCTATACGAAGCCCGCGTCGCTGCGCGCCCCTCGCTGACTGCGAGACTAGGCCCCGTTACGTAACGCCCCCCCCTTTTGTGATCACGTGATCACCCCCACATTGATCACGTGATCAAGGGGGTGGGACATGGAAACCAAGGCTAGGCGGGTTCGCCAGACGGAAGCGCAGCGGCAATACCGGGCGCGCCAGCAGGCAGCCGCCGCTCAGCTTCGAACCGAGCTTGAAGAGCTTCGCGGCGCCATCGCCGCGCGAGACGCCGAGATCGACCGGCTCAGGTCCAGGGCCAGCAAGGGGTCTTCGACCCGGCCCGTCGAAGACACGGTGGACGACATCGTAAACGCCGTGATCGCCGATGCGAAAGTCCTCGGGGTTGACCCGCTCAAGGTGAGCCGACTTGAAACCGGCTGGCCCCGTCTCCGTGCAAACATTGAGACCATGGTCGGAGCTATGCAAGATTACGCGCCGGACGCGGCAAAGAATATCCGGGCGCTAGTAGGCAAGTGATTGCATCAACGCATCCGCGACGCTCAAATCAAAACTACTCATTCCGAATAAATTTGATGCTAGACGGTTGACGTGATCCAAGTATCCACCTATGTATAGGGAGCACTTGGCCACGGCGGGATTGGCTGGCGCCATCTCACCCCCCGGGCTTCTGTAAGGGCCAACCAGATGACGATGCACAGCCGGGGGGCTTCAACCGCATTCTTTAGGTCGTTTCTTGGCGACTGCCCCCTGGTCCTCCGCTGGGGGGCTTTTTTATTGCCCCGGCTACAGTATCTATTTTAGTTGTGCCTTAATGTTTTCATGCAACCCATGCGTTTGTTACCCCAGGGGTACCGTGGCGATCCCAAAACCTTCAGGATTTTTCTGATCTTCATCAATGCGTTGTGGCTTCGCCCGGCCCCACACCCATCAAGCTTCCATCACCGCGCGATCACCCGCAGGGCAGTTTTGCTGCGCTCGGGGCGGGTCGAAAAGGGTGTCAATGGGTCGATTGAGCTATTCGGGAACCAGCCGATGCGCTATTCCCAATCCTCGACGCAGAGCCCGGACACACGTTCGAACTCGCGCGTGTTATGGGTGACCAGGACCAAGGCGCGGGCCAGCGCTTGCCCGGCAATCAGAATGTCGTAGGGACCGATTGGGGTGCCGGCGGCAGCCAGTCGCGCCCGCAGCTCACCGGCAAGGCGGGCATCCTCCCGATCAAACTCGATGACTTCGAACGGCAGGGCATCGACCCGCGCGAGGTTGTCGGCTGTACGCTGGCCCTTGAAAGCCCCGTAGAATAGCTCGTGGGCAACGATCGCTGGGATGCCGAAGTCCTGGGGCTGATGCTGGCGCAGCCGCGCCAGGAAGCCCTGGTGGCCCTTGAGAAGGGCAATGACCGCGTTGGTGTCGAGCAGGAACCTCATCGGAAGAACTCCAACTCAGGTCGGTCCTGCTCGGCCGGTGCCTCGGTAGCGGCTCGGGCAAAGTCATCGTCCACCGGGCCGACGACCTTTTCCAGCCAAGCCCAATCATTGGCGATTGGCTCAAGGATGACGGCGCGGCCATGCCGGCGGATACGAACCTCATCGCCATCGAACCGGAAGTCCTTCGGCAGCCGAACCGCCTGGGACCGACCCGACCAGAAAACCTTCGCCGTCTCCATGGCACCGCCTCCACCTTGGTATCCGGCAAAGGTATATACCAACGCCGCGTGACGGCACCACCGTCATGTTAGGGTATACCCGAGGGAGACAAGACCGGGAGACACCGGCACCACGGAAAGCCGCCACTTTTTTGTCTCTTTAGGGTAGTCTGTGAATTACGAGACGAGTTATGACGAGGGTCTAAACCCTAACGAGACAAAGGGGAGGCTCAAATGGCACAGTATGGTTACGCTCGGGTCAGCACAACCGACCAAGACCTAACGGTTCAGATCGAAGCCCTGAAAGCCGCCGGTTGCGTCGTCATCCGTTCGGAGAAGGTCACCGGCACCACCACCACCGGCCGCACCGAACTGGCAACCATCCTCGACTTCATCCAGCCGGGGGATGTGCTGGTAGTCACCCGCGTTGACCGGTTGGCCCGCTCCATCGGAGACCTTCAGGACATCGTGCGGACCATCAAGGCCAAGGGCGCGGCGCTGCGCGCCACCGAGCAGCCGATCGACACGTCGACAGCGGCCGGCAAAGCCTTCCTGGATATGCTCGGGGTCTTCGCTGAGTTCGAGACCAACCTACGGAAGGAACGCCAGCTTGAGGGGATCGCCAAGGCCAAGGCCGAGGGGGTCTACCGGGGCCGGAAGCCCAGCATTGACGCGGACGAGGTTCGCCAACTTCGGGACCAGGGGATTAGCGCGGCCGAGATCAGCAAGCGGCTCGGAATTGCTCGAGGCTCCGTTTACCGGGTGCTGGGCCAGGACGAACCGACAGCGGGGGCGTGACGGGCTTCTGGCAATGAGGCGGAGGAAGGGGTCGGCTGAAAACGTCGCCCCCTACGCCTTTCAGGCGGCATTAAGGGGGAGGCACGTGCCACCCGTCGCTGAACGCCGCTCGCATTCCTTCCCGGATGAGTTCGCCATTCCAGAACACCAAGCACATCGGGAAGGGAGCGCCACTTTGATTGGCAACATCCCGGAAGTTCAATCGGCCCCGCAAAGCAATCACGTCGGCTCGACCAGCGACGAAGGACAGCCAAGCCACGGTGTTCGGACGAAAGGGGATGAGCATGATCACCGGGACTGCCCGCCCAGCCTCTCCCTCGTCATGTGCTTTCTTGATCCACAGCTTTACGTGCTTATAGGGCGGATTGCAGAACACGCTCCCATGCCATGGGTGAGATAGACCGTCGTCGACTTCTGTGAAGTACTGCCGAGCATTGACTGGAGCGATCCGTCTGCTCTTGGTCGGGCTGCACGGATCGAGATCAAATTGTCCACCGACCAAGGGGTACAGCTTCTCCAAAAGATCAGTTGGTGTCCTGCACGTCTGGAAGACACTGGATGACGCGACCTGCTGAATATAGGGAACACGCTGCCCTTTTCCGTGAATGACCAGTCCTGCATCAAGGGCGATAGCAACCCGCTCAACGGTGGCAAGGTGCCCGGCCTTGTCAGCCTCGATCGCGGCGATGGCTGGAGCAGTCACCCCCGCCAGACCGACCAGTCCCCGCACCGAGAGGTTGCGCCGTTGTCGGAGAGTGGCCAGCCGACCACCAATGGTTTCTCCGGCGGGCAGACGGCGCCCTGTCAAAACGCAATCGAGCGAACTGACCATGGCCAGAAAACCGGTGAAGGTTCCCTGCCCCTGTTCTGCTTGCCAGACGGAGCGGATGCTGCTCCCTACCCGATCGGCCAGCACGGCCTGGGTCAG
>SESF01027276.1_pt1 | contig 13709 bp, 8 predicted proteins | sample 3171521 | NCBI WGS metagenome assembly SESF01 (sample SAMN10866945, study PRJNA518727) | freshwater metagenome | biome: subpolar coniferous forest; feature: holomictic lake; material: water; isolation source: holomictic Lake 227, 6 m and 8 m depth | place: Canada: near Kenora, Ontario | collected...
CCAATTTCTGCTTTCTTCTTCGTATGACTGATTCTCGCTACACGAAGCTGGCCAAGATGCTGGTTGAGTATTCTACCTCCTTGAAGCCGGGGGACCGGGTGCTGCTGGACATGATTGATGTGCCCGACGAGTTTTCCATCGAACTGATGCAGGCCGCGCGCGCGGCGGGGGCCACGCCGATCATCGAAGTCCGCCACACGCGCATCAACCGCGAGGTGCTGCGGAACACAAACAGTGAGCATGCCCGCCTGGTGCGCGACCTCGAGTTGTTCCGCATGAAGAAAGTGCAGGCCTACATCGCGGTCCGCGGCAGCGCCAACGCCAGCGAGAACGCCGACGTGGCCAGCGACCGCATGGCGCTCTATTCGCGAACCACCCGGCCGGTCCTCAATTACCGCGTGAACAAAACCCGCTGGTGCGTTTTGCGCTGGCCGACGCCCAGCATGGCTCAGGCCGCCGGCATGAGCACGGAAGCGTTCGAGGACCTGTATTTTAAGGTTTGCACGCTCAACTACCTCAAGATGGCCCGCGCGATGGTGCCGCTGGAGCGCCGCATGAAACAAGCAGACCGTGTCCACATCAAAGGCCCGGGCACGGACCTGACCTTCAGCATCAAAGGCCTTGGCGCGAAAATGTGCAAGGGTGACCGGAACATCCCCGACGGCGAAGTGTTCTCCTGTCCGGTGCGAGACTCGATCAACGGGCGCATCCAGTTCAACACGCCGACCCTGTATTCGGGGACCAAGTTCGAGAATGTTTGCCTGGAGTTCAAGGACGGGCGGATCGTGCAGGCAGCGTCGAACAATACGCGACGCCTGAACGAGATTCTGGACACCGATCCCGGCGCCCGCTACACGGGCGAATTCTCGCTCGGCTTCAATCCCTACATCCTGAGCCCGATGTGCGACATTCTTTTTGACGAAAAGATCGCCGGCTCGCTGCACCTGACACCAGGCCAGGCCTATGAGGAGTGCGACAACGGCAACCGCTCGGCGATCCACTGGGACATGGTGCTAATCCAGCGGCCCGAATGGGGCGGGGGCGAAATCTGGTTCGACGGCGAACTGGTTCGCAAAAACGGAATGTTCGTGCCGAAGGACTTGAAGCCGCTCAATCCAGCGAACTTGAAGTAACCATCAGCCGACTGCGGCCTGCCTATTTCTCGTCTTTCAAGACGGCCAGAAACTGCCTCATCGCCGGCGAGAGGACTTTGTTTCTCTTATAGAGGGCGGCCAGCGGACGGTAGAATTCCCCATCTTCAAGCGTCACCTGCGCCAAGGTTTTCTTGGCCACCTCCTGGGCAACGGTTCCCTCCGGCACAATGGCAATGCCGGCGTCAATTTCGACCGCGCGTTTGACCGTCTCGATGTTGTCGAACTCCATCACATGCTGGACCTGGACCGAGTGCTCCTTGAGAATTCGATCGAGCGCCTTGCGGGTGGGAATATCGGGCTCGAAACTGATGAATTTCTGCCCGCTAATGGCTTTTAGCCGGATGCCCTTATTCTTGGCGAGGGGATGCTGCGGGTGGCAGATCAAAACGAGGGGCTCCTTGCGGAGCGCGCAGATCTCGAGCTTGCTGTCCCGAGTGGGATAAGCGACCAGGCCCAGATCGACCACGTTGCCCAGCACGTCCTCGTACACCTGGTTGGCGCGGCGGTACTCCACGTGGACGTTCACGGTCGGATAGGTCTTGAGAAACTTCTTCAGGTACGGCGGCAGGTCGTGCAAGCCGATGCTGTAGATGGTGGCAACCCGGATGGTGCCCGAGATAATATCTTTGATCTGCTGGAGCTTGCTCTGCAGCGCATCGTAGGTGCCGATCACCTGCTTGCTATAATCATACAGCACCTGTCCTTCCCGGGTCAGCCGGAACTTCTTCTTGCTGCGCTCAATGAGGAGCGACTTGAAGAGACGCTCCAGCGAACTGATTTGCTGGCTCACCGCGGATTGGGTGACTCCGTTGATCTGGGCGGCCTTGGTGAAGCTCTCAGTTTCGGCTAGGTCGCAAAAGACTTTCAGACTCTCGATTTGCATAAGAACACTGAATACGGGATTTAACGAAAGCCGTCAACTCATGTTTTAGTAATTTCGCGGGGCGGGGCGCCTCCGGCGGCACCACTACTGAATACGAGCCCAACTGGCTGCGAGCCCAAAACACCGCGCCGGCCCAGGGTTTTTGGGCTCTATCAGGGGAAGGAGCGTTATCTGCCGTGCGCGCCTGCTTGGCTTGGCCCAGGCCGCAGGGGAGCGCCTCCCGATAAAGCTGGGCCGTGAGCGCCTCCAGGCCCAGGCGGGTGGCCACCTGGCTGCGCTGACCGGCGGTTTGGCCCCGGTGGCCCAGGTGGAAGCCGGTGGCAAAATGCTATCCCCACGATGCTGGCACACCCCACCCGCCCCGGCACTGCCCCGGACCCTCGCCGTAGCCTCGCCGTAGCCTCACCGTAGATAACAATGTTATCTACGGTGAGGCTACGGTGAGGCTACGGCGAGGCTATGGCGAGGCAAGGGTGTGCCCACGGGGACAGCCTGGACAGTCCGGCTGGCAGCAGCCGACACCAGTGGCGAGGGGCCAAAACGCTCCAGCCCTCAACGCCAACCTCAAAACCACCCGGCCCATTTGACAATCTGCAAACCTGGACGATGTCGTTTTGGCTGACATGGACGCAGTAGTTGACGGGATTTGGGCGTTGGTGAGCGAAAGCATCGCCTACCGGCCGAGGACTTCCGCCCACTAATTCTTGCCACGAATTTTCGAGAGAAGCCGGAGCAGTTCGAGGTATAGCCACACCAGGGTGATCAAAAGGGCCATGCCGCAATACCACTCCATGTAGCGAGGCGAACCGCGAGAAACCCCGTCCTCGATCACGGCAAAGTCTATTAACAGGTTGAACGCTGCTATGCCGACGATAACCAGGCTGATCCCAATTCCAAGCGGACCCGATTCGTTGAGGAGGGGCATCCGAACGCCGAAAAGACTCAGTACCATGTCCACCAGGTAAACGAGCATAACGGCGGCGGTGGCCGCAAAAACACCTTTGACCAAACCGCTAGTCACACGAATGGTTCGGGTCGTGTAAAGCAGGAGCATAACCGCCAACACGCCGAAAGTGAGCATCATGGCGTTGACGGCAATGCCGGGGTAGCGCAGTTCAAAGCCCTGCGAAATGGCTCCCAGGCACAATCCTTCCAATACGGCATAAATCGGAGCGGCTATAGGTGAGGCGGTCGGTTTGAAAATGCCCACCATGCAGGCGATGAACCCTCCGATAAACCCAAAAAGTAACAGCGGGCCACGAAGGGCGGGGTGCGTCCAGGCAAAGGCCGCAGCGCCAAGGCATAACAGAAGCAGAATACCGGTTTTATTCACCACCCCCTGCAAAGTCATGGGTTCAGTGCGATCCCTGGCTGCGGAGAATGCGCCTTCACGTTTAAGCAATGGGTTTGATGTTTCCATACAAATGCAACGATACTAAAGCCGGTGAAGCTATTCCAGTTCAAATGCAGTAATCCCGCGCTGGTGAGGATTGCTCTCGTTTCCTGGTCCAGCCCTGCCGAATGCAAAAGGAATCTGCCATTTGCTTGCCGCGACAGCTTGGCGATGGCACCTTGCCTTTTGCCATTGATGGCTTTCATTATGACACAAATCACCAGTCGGGAGATTCGGTTGGCTTCACGCCCCAAAGGGCTTCCAACGGCAGATAACTTCAGCATGGGTTCGGTGGAACTTCCAGAACTGGCAGGTGGCCAAGTGCTCGTGCGCAACCTTTACATGTCCGTTGACCCCTACATGCGTGGACGCATGAACGAGGGCAAGTCTTACGTTCCTCCTTTCGAAATAGGTAAGCCACTGGAGGGCGGAGCTGTGGGAGAAGTGGTGGAATCCAAGGCTGATGCGTTTAAGCCGGGAGATGTGGTCCTGTCCAGCTTCGGTTGGCGCGAGTATTTCGTCACCACGCCGCCAGAACTGCAGGCGATCCGTCACAAAGCCGAGCCGCTTTCGGTTTATCTGGGCGCGCTGGGCATGCCGGGGATGACGGCCTGGCTGGGCTTGAACCTGGTGGAGGTAAGAACCGGCGACACGGTCTTCATTTCCGGAGCGGCAGGAGCAGTCGGCAGTATGGCGGGCCAGCTTGCGAAACAGCGTGGCTGCCGGGTGATTGGCTCCGCTGGCTCGGATGCGAAAGTCCGATTCCTCCGCGAGGAGTGCGGGTTCGACGTAGCGTTCAATTACCGGACCGCCTCCAATCACGAGCATTTGAGCCGGGAAGTGCCCGACGGGATTGACGTCTATTTCGATAACGTGGGAGGGGAAGCGCTGGAAGCGGCCCTCTGCGCCTTGCGCACCCGAGGCCGAATCATCGCGTGTGGCGGCATCGCCATGTATAATCAGGAGAAACCCCAGCCGGGGCCGTCCAACCTGTTCCTGGTGGTAGTAAAGCGACTGACGATGAAAGGCTTCATCGTCATAGACTGGCTTGACCGCCAAAAGGACTTTGAGCGCGAGGTGGGAAGTTTGGTCGCGGCCGGCAAGCTGAATTGCAAAGAAACGGTTGTCGAGGGGATCGACAAAGCCGTGGCTGCGTTCCTGGGGCTTTTCAAGGGAGATAACGTGGGGAAGATGGTGGTTAAACTAACTTAGGCAAGCACCGTCCAGGAGACTTGGTTCGCACTACGGCCCGCCGGCGACCCAGACCGCTGGATGGCGCTACCCCGTCTAATTTGGCTGCCATGCTCTTGATCTTATTCGCGGCACGGGACTTGCGAGCAGAAGCGCCGTAGGTTCCTTGCCTACGTCCTCCTGAGTGGGGCGGTGCCGGGACCAACCGTTACCGCCCTCCTCTTTTCATGGTTGGGTTTGAGGCGATTCGGGGTTAAAGCCGGGTCGCCTTTTTTGATCGAGCGGCCATCGCTTACTTGACCTTATCCTGAACCCGGAGGCACTTCCGATGGAACTCGAAAACCTTCGTCCCCAGCTTTCGATAATAGATCCCCGAATTATGGACCACGTCGGGAACGACTTCGTACTCGTGCTTGATGCCGAGTTGCGTCAACAACTCGTGCAAAGCCTGATTCCCGGGCAGCAGATTGTCCAGCGAACCGCAACCGATGCGGAGGTTGGTTTGGGCGCGCAGCCTATCGGCGTTCTTGCGGGCCAACTCCCTCGGATGCTCGGCTACCCGGCGCGCGTTATCGGCGCCAAACACCCCGAACATCGGGTCGTCCTCAGGGATATTCATCGGGCTTGGATTATTCAACCCGCCCGCATTGATCACCACCGTCCCGAATAGTTCGGGATATTTGAACCCAAGGTGCCCCGCGCCATAGCCGCCCATCGAATATCCCTCAATCACACGGCTCTCACGCCCGGCCATCGTGCGATAGCTCTGGTCCACGTGCGGAATCAAGTCCCGGATGATTACGCTCTCCATCGGGCACTGGCCGTTGCTCGAATCGCAATAGCAGCTTTTCACCATGCCGTTGACCAGCACCACGATGGTCGGTGGCATCACCCCTTCTTTGATGGCGGCTTCGAGGAGCGGAACGTAGGTCGTCGCGCCGTCGCGCTGGTTCCCGCCCATGCCGTGCAGCAAGTAGATCACCGGGTAACGTTGCTTCTCCTGCTCATAGCCCGGCGGCAGATACACCAGATAGCTGACCTCACGGTCGAGCACTTTGCTCTGGAACGTCCTGTATTGTGTGCCGTTAGGGGCACCACGATCCGGATCCAGCCACTCTGCTTTCGGCAGGGGCCGGCGGCTTATCGCATGAGGAGCATCCGGACTCGCGGGAGTTGATGGGTTAGGTGCGGAAGTTTGCGGCGGCTCGGCGCCGATGACTGCCATTGCGGCTATCAGCAAGCCCAGCAAGCCCAAGTGAAGGGGTGTGGTCTTGGGGCGGGGAATCATGCTACGTAGCCCCGCGCGTCAGTGAGCGACAGCATGGGATGAGAGTAGGCGATCCTGGATGGGAAGGGGAGCAAGTTGTTTGGGCTATTGAGCCTCACGAATGTTAGAGTTTGAACGGAGATTGATCGCCGAAAGGGATATCGAATGCTACACCGTCGAGAACGCTTTAAATGGGCAGTGCAACTGGATGAATTGAAGGTCATCAGAATCATCTCTGGCGGTCAAACTGGTGCTGATCGTGCCGCTTTGGATTTCGCCATAAAGCACGACATCCCTCATGGCGGCTGGTGTCCAAAAGGTCGAAGAGCCGGGTCCGCTAGCCCAAGGCAGCCTCGACTCTGCGGATTTCTTCGGCTCCTGTCCAACGCCTTGCCCCCGGTCAGAGATTCTGGTCTTTACTTCTCAACGGCCGACTTTTATCTATTACTCGCCGAGCATGGGTGTGAAGTATGAAGAAGACGACCAGCATACTGATGGTGGACGACGATCCCGCGATCCTCGAGATATACTCTAAAATCCTGCGCACCGATGGCTATGAGGTATGGAAGGCCTCAACCGGCCGGGAGGGCCTCCTGGCGACGCGTGAAAGGCGCCCGGATTTGGTGCTGTTGGATGTCATACTGCCCGATCTTGGCGGGATGGAGGTTTGCCGGCAAATCAAGACTGATCCCGATCTGAAGGACGTCTTCGTCGTCCTGGTTTCCGGCCTGGCCACCGACGTTACCTGCAAGGTTGATGGCTTGGAAGCGGGTGCAGATGATTACCTGGCCAAAACACTGGCCGCGGCTGAATTCCTGGCGCGGGTCCGGACGATGGTGCGACTGCAGGAGACTGCCGCCGCCCTTCGGGCCAGCGAACAACATCACCGCCGGTTGCTCGAAATCCTGCCCAACGCGGTCGTCCAGTTTGACCTGCAAGTCCGGCTGATCGGGGTCAACCCGCGGGCCGTAGCGATGCTGGGCTACGCCAATGCGTCAGAGCTGTTCCAGAAGAGTGCCTTCGACCTGACTCGGCCGGAAGATCATGAGCGCATCAGGGCAGACATCGCAACTACGCTGGCAAAGGGAACGCTGCACGACGCAGAGTACACGCTGCTCAAGAAAGATGGCCAACGTTTCCCGGTTGAACTCAGTGCCACAGTATCCACGGACACCGCAGGCCGGCCCGCCGGGTTTGTGGCGATCGCCCGCGATGTCAGCGAGCGTAAGCGATTCGAAGCAGCCCTGACGGGCAGTGTCCGAGCCTTGCGGGACAACATGCTGTTCCTGCAGACATTGATCGACGCAATTCCTTACCCCATCTTCTACAAGGATGCTTCCGGCAGGTATCTGGGATGCAATCGCGCCTTCGAGCAGGACTTGGGATTGGACCGAGCGCAGATGCTTGGAAAGACGGTTTACGACATTGCCCCACAAGACCTGGCCGAGATCTACCACCAAGCCGATAAGGCGCTGCTGGAGAAGCCAGGGATTCAGATTTACGAGAGTTCGGTGGCTTATGCCGACGGCTCGCGCCGCGAAGTCGTATTCAACACGGCTACTTTTCAAGATGCCGAAGGCAAGGTGGCCGGATTGGTTGGCACCATTATTGATGTCACGGAACGCAAGCGGGCCGAGGAACAAATCCGGCTCCTGGCCGACGCGGTACAAAGCACTCGGGAAATGATTTACATTACGGACCAGGAGAACCGCCTCACCTTTGCCAACCAGGCTTTCCTTCGTGGCCACGGATATGCCACCGAAGAGATCGTGGGCAGAACGCCCGAATTTCTCTATTCGGCCAAGAACCCGCCGGGGCTTTATGACGTCGCTTTGCAGCAAACGCTGCGTGGCGGCTGGAAGGGCGATATCCTCAGCCACCGGAAGGACGGAACGGAGTTCCCCATCTCGCTTATCACTTCTCTGATCAAGAGCCCCGAAGGGCGCACCTTGGGCCTGGTGAGTGTGGCTGGAGACATTTCCGAGCGGATCCGAGCCGAGAAGCGGGAAGTGGCATTCGCGCATCTGGGGTATCGCCTGAGTGCGACCAGCACCGGTGAGCAAGCCGCTGACATCATTCTGGACATCGGTTCTGAACTCTTCGGCTGGGATGCGGGCTACGTGACGATATACTCGCCGGAGCAGGATCAGATCACTCCCCTGCTGACGGTGGATACCGTGGAGGGCGAACGGGTCCGACTCCCCCCCACGAGCTCGCCACTCAGCACCACCCCGATGATGCACCGGGTCATGCAAGAGGGGGCTCAATTGGTAAACCCGACCAACGAGTCTCGTCGGACGCTAAACCTGATTCGCTTTGGCAACGTCGATCGCCAACCCGCCTCGATGATGTTTGCTCCGATCCGTGCGAAGGGGGCCGTCATCGGTTTCCTGTCCATCCAAAGCTACACGCCCCAGGCCTATTCCGATGAGGATTTGCAACTCCTGCAAACACTTGCCGATCATTGCGGCGACGCCCTGGAGCGCATTAAGGTGGCGGAGGCCCTGCGAGCGGCGGAAGTCAAGTATCGCAACATTGTGGAGAATGCCACGGAAGGCATCTTCCAGACAACGCTCGCTGGCCGTTTTCGCAGCGCCAATCCCGCCTTGGCGCGCATGCTGGGGTATCAAACGCCCGAAGAATTGATGGCCGAAGTTTCCGATCTTGATCGGCAGGTATATGTCAGACCGGAGAAACGCCAGGAATTGAAGCGGTTGATGGAAACTCAAAGTTCCGTCGAGGGATTTGAATTAGAGCATTACCGGAAGGACGGCGGCGTATTCTGGGCGAGCGTAAACGGGCGTGCGGTTCGTGACACCAACGGGGCGCTTCAATACTACGAGGGCACCATCCAGGACATTACCAAGCGCAAGTCCGCGGAAGACGCGCTTGAATTGAGCCGGATCCTGCAAGACGCCCTGCTGCATAATATTCCCGATCCCGCCTGGCTGAAGGATGCGGAGGGCCGTTTTCTGGCTTGTAACGAACCCCTGGCAAGGCTGCTGGGTCAACCGCGGCATGCCATCGCCGGCCGAACGCTGCTGGACCTGGACCCGCACGAGGCGGCCCGGCTCATCGCTGAAGATCAGCAAGTCATGCAGGCGGGCAAGCCGGGTCGGTTTGAGTGGCGCCGAGTCGATCCCCAGGGACGCGTCGGGTGGTTCGAAACTATCAAGTCGCCCCTCCTCAGCGAGCGGGGGGATGCTACCGGCACTGTGGGCATCGCCCGGGACATCACCGAGCGGAAGTGGGTTGAGAATCTGCTCCGGTGCCAGCGTGACTTCAGCATCTTCCTGAGTTCGACCGACGATTTGGTCGATGCCGCGGAGCGATTATTGAAGATCATCCTGGAGAATGAAGGCCTGGACTGCGGCGTGGTGTATCTGGTGGATTCGGAAAAGAACACCTTGGACCTTGCCGCGCACCACGGCCTGTCCGCCGGCTTTCACACCCTTTGCTCGCGAGTGGCCGCGAATCTCCTGACGAGCCCCTTGGCGGTCGCCGGGCCGGCGCGGTCTGCTGAACCGGCGGGACCGATGGCGGTTATCGTGGAGCAACTCAAACGCGAAGGTTTGCAGGGCTTGGAGGTGATCCCCATCCAGCACAGCGGCCACGTGGTGGCGGTGCTGATCGTTGGCTCGCTAATCCACGAGGGGATTCCCAAGGAAACCCGTCACGTGGTCGAGGCGCTGGCGGCGCAAGCCGGCGGAGCCATCACCCGGATCCGGGCTGAGCAAGCAATGAGCACCTCTCGGCAGTTGCTGGAGAAGACCATCCAAAGTCTTCGCGACGCGGTCTTCATCGTGGATGCCCGGATGACCACCATCCAGGAATGCAATCCAGCGGCTACCCGTCTATTTGGCCATAGCCGCGAGGAAATGATCGGCCAAAGTCCCGCCCTGTTGCACCTGAACGAAGCGATGCGTGAAGAGTTCAGGCGACACCTGGAGGCGGCGGTCAAAGAGAGCGGACTTCTGAGCGATTTCGAGTGCACCATGAAGCGCAAGGATGGCACCTCGTTTCCCAGCGAATTCACCCTCGTGCCCCTCAGAAATGAGCATGGCCAGATTGTGACCTGGGTAGGCGTGGTTCGGGACATCACCGAGCGCAAGAGGACGGAAGAAGGGTTGCGGGAGTTGTCCCGGCACATCATCGAGGCCCAGGAAGCCGAGCGCAAGCGCGTCGCGCGCGATCTCCACGACAGTGTCAATCAGGTCATTGCCTCCGCCAAGATGCGGCTGCGGAAAGTGGAGGTCAGTGTGGCGCTGAACCCCGTGGCCAAGGAGTTGCTCGCACGCTGCGACGAACTGCTCGTCCAGGCGCTGGAGGAAAACCGCCGCATCGCCCACGACCTCCGCCCCACCGACCTGGACGCGCTCGGATTCACGGATGCTTGCCGTAACTTCTGCCAGCAGTTCCAGGCGCGGACGAATCTGGTGGTGAAAACCCGCCTCGCACGATTTGCCCAACGTTGTCCGCCAGCCACGGAACTGAATCTCTTTCGCATTGTCCAGGAGGCCCTCAACAACGTCGAAAAGCACGCCCACGCCAAAACCGTCCGGCTGCAAATTGCCTTTCGGCCGGGGGAGCTGCTGTTGCAAATCCAGGATGACGGGCACGGCTTCGACCCCAGTGCGGTTAGGCCGGCCAGACAGAAAGGGGGAGGCATCGGCCTCACAAATATACGCGAACGGGCCGCAATCCTGAGGGGAACCTGCGAGGTGGTATCCGCGCCAAACCAGGGGACAGCCATCACCGTGCGCGTGCCTTTTCAGGACCACCACTGACTACAGACCTGGGCTCAACCTTTGCCGCCCTCGACCCAGCAGACGGCGTAACGGATCAGGGCGTTAGTGCTCTTCAAGTTTAGTTTCCTCTTGATCTGCGTGCACCGGGCGTTGACCGTCGTCGCCTGAAGCCGGAGCTGTCGAGCAATCTCAAGGTTGGTATTGCCCTCACCCAGCAGTTTCAGCACTTCGAGCTCCATGTCTGTGAGTTGACCTAGCGGGCGGCTCTTCGGCTTGGAACCGGGGCCTTGAGCCTCCTTTGCCCCCCTGGCCATGACCTCGTCGCTGACATAGATGCGTCCAGCCAGCACATCGCGAATGGCATGGACGACCTCCTCCGGGTCCTCCTGTTTCATAATGTAGCCGTCTCCCCCGGCTCGCAGAACCCGGTCGGCATAGAGCGCTTCGTCGTGCATCGAAAGCACCAGCAGCTTGACGCTGCCGTTTCGAGCCCGCAGTTCTTTGATTAACTCCAGCCCGCTCTTGCCCGGCAGCGAAATATCCACCAGCACCAGATCGGGCTTAAGGTCGGGGATGACCTCGAGGGCGTGCTCCGCGTCCTCCGACTCCCCGCATACGGTCAAATTATCCTCGCTGTTTATAACTTGCACCAAACCCTCGCGAAAGACCGGGTGATCCTCCACGATAAATACCTTCCGGGGAGCCGTGGGGATCGAGTCTTCAACTGGAGAAGGCTTTGGCTTCATCTGTCATTGTTCTTTCGATGGTTAACCATTCAAATTTGTTCACGCACCACGCGCGCGCCGGCAGGATCCCTTTGCCCTCCTGCTCGCCAAGGCAACGCTTTCCGTGAACCTGCTCGGTTCTGGACAACTCGCGTTCGCCCTGATTCCGCATGCCGAGCCCGGTGGTTGAAACGACGATGCAAAGTAGCTACGCCTCGACTTAAGTCAACGCCGAATAACACATAATTGGGTTGCAGGTAAGCAACCGGCGGATAAGACGTCCCTCGTGAGCTTATCTAGCCACGAGCAGTTTATCCACAGCCTCCTTGAGTGTGAGGAGATGAGTCGGTCTTTGGATCACCACATCCAGACAGGATCGGTCGTCGGGAGGATTTCCCGAATACATCAGGACCGGAGTGGACGAAGATCGCATTTTGATGACGTGTGCCATCTCCGCGCCAGTCATGCCGGGCATGGAATTGTCAGTGACCACCACGTCGTGGATTGCCGGATTGAACAGGGCGAGCGCTTCCTCTGCCGTCCGCGCGGCATCCACGGCAAAGCCGAAGCTCGTTAGAAACCACCTGGTCGTAACGCGAATGTCATCGCCATCATCCACCAGAAGAATCGTCTTCACTGCGCTATGAGCCGGCCGTTCCACAATAATGTCCATACTTATTTGTAGCAGCTTATTATGCCACAATCCATCCAGCTCTGGGACATCTTTAGGCAGCAAAGGGACATGAAAGAAGGAAGGATTGCCTGTAAGGCAAAGCCCTCATCAAGTTGTAAGGCTTTGCCTTACACGGGTCCGTATTTTGTGTCCAAAATATGATTGCCTTTGTCCTAAACGTGTATAGACTCGAAACACGGGGTATAGTTTAGTTGTGCGACGATAGGGTTATGAGTGTCGAATCGGTGACTTCGCAGGAGGCCAGCACTCAACCCAGCGGTCGGACAATGTGCTTGGGAGCCCCCCAGGGGGCATTGCAGGAGCCTCAGTGCAGGACGCGTTGAGGTTAATAATTACGTGGGGACAACATGAACAGAAGATTAAGGGAAAGTCGAGGTTGTGAGGCGGCCGCGAAAGCGGGCTTGGCAGGGGCGTTTGCTGTGGGGACGGAGTGTCATTGTGGCTCTTGGGGCCACCTGCCCCTGGTGGAACCCGCCGGCCATTTCGCATCCAGGAGGTTCTGAATGCTTGCTCAGGATTATCTGACTCTGCGACTGGTTCGCCTCAAAGCCCCTGACGAATGGGTCAGTAAGCAGGACGGACTTTGTTTCGTGTTCCCCAAGGGAGGCGCCGGGAAATGCCTCTGTGGACCGCTTAACCAACGGCTGGCGCCGGGAGACGTGCTCGTAATGGACGGTGCGGTCGGCAGCAAGCTCTGCGCCCCTGACCGCGGCGAGATGGTCTTTAGCTGCTTCTCGGTGTGCTTTGAAAACTTGCTGCCTCTCTTTGCCAGCAATGAAATCTGCCTGTTGCAGGGCATTACCGACAATTTCAAACGAGCCAAGCTGTATCCGGCATCCAGCCCACTGGCCATGGAATGCCACCGGCTGCTCGCCGAGGTCCCGCCCCAGTTCAATCTCGATCACCGCAGTCAGTTGCTGCGGGTCGCCGCCGCCGTATTGACCGTTGAATTCACGAAAGCGCACAGCCAGCGCGTCGGGTTTATCCGCCCCGAGGACCACATGATTCAGGTGTTCGAGAAATTATCGGTTACCGATCTCGCTGGCTTATCGGTGCCGGAATTGGCAGGCAAATTCGGCTGTAGCCGGCGCCATCTCAATCGCCTGTTTCACCAGCACTTTGGTGTTTCCGTGGCAGCCCTCCGGATGGAAATGCGCCTGTTAAGAGCCGTGTCCTTGCTGCGAAACCCGGACGTCAAAGTCATCAACGTGGCTGAAGAATGCGGGTTCAACCACTTGGGCCTGTTCAATATTTGCTTCAAGCGACGATTTGGCACCAGCCCGGGTCAATGGCGGAATAAGACTGTCCCGAACGAGCGCCGGCCGACCGGACTGGGCGGCGCCGCCCCGGATTGTCCGCTGCGACTCAACGGGTTGTGTCCGTGGACCGGCCAGCCCGAGCACCGTGATGCCGTTCCTCAACAGCCGCCTCCGACTCAGAAAGCAGTTCCGCCAAGGGCTTCGACCAGCGCCCGCGCTCTGGATGGGGGCGTGGCGGTGCCAGCCCTTGCCGGGCAGCCGAAGCTTAGCCGAGGAGTCTCCTCGCGCGCACTTGCGGCAGCCTGCTGAATTCCTGAGGGGAACACATGTCTAAACGCCACGCTACCAAAACATCCAGGGCTTCATCAAGCTCCGGTCTGAAGGCTCTCCTGAAT
>SESF01007165.1_pt1 | contig 13708 bp, 9 predicted proteins | sample 3171521 | NCBI WGS metagenome assembly SESF01 (sample SAMN10866945, study PRJNA518727) | freshwater metagenome | biome: subpolar coniferous forest; feature: holomictic lake; material: water; isolation source: holomictic Lake 227, 6 m and 8 m depth | place: Canada: near Kenora, Ontario | collected...
GCTAAGTGTGACCGTCGAGATTAGTCAGCTCGACGAAAGGAGGTCGTGTGGAGCGATATTTCCTTTTTGAGGAAAAGCAATGACGCCAGAGGATATCATTTTCATCCACGGTTTGAATCGGTGCGAATATTTTCCGTCTTAACGGCTATGCGCGGAGCGGGACGCTGACCGGTGTGACTCGGAGGTCTCGTGCGACACAAAGTCCCTCCGCCAGGCAGAAGCGGATCTTACGCGCGCCTGTTTTGCGCTTCGCGCCGAAATGGGCGCGGTTCTTTTCGAAGATCGTCTCTACGAACGCTTTACTGCCGAACGCGAGGCCGTCCCTAAAGTAGCGGACACGGCAGCGCAGGAGGTCGGGCAGCGCCATCTTTCCGCCTTGGTCGAGCACCTTCTGTGCCGCCTCCGGCGAAAACCCGGCGCGCAAAAGCCTGCCGCCTTCATCGCGGCGTTCCTCGCCGCGAGTGAAGAGGTAGGTGCGGTAGGCCGCCGCAGCGTCAGGCCAAGACGCATCTTGAGTTAGCCGACTGGATGACTGGACGGCGAAGATGCCTCGCCTCGCAACGGCTGAGCCGCCGCACGCCTCGCCATAACCGCTCCAGCGATACTCTGCAGGATCCTTCACGATCCCGGCGCGTACGGGATTGAGGTCGATGTAGGCCGCGACAGTGGAAAGCGCGCGGCTTTCACCTTCAATCAGAATACTGGTATAGCGTCCCTCCCAAAGAGTTCCTGTGCGCTTGTGGCGCTGGTTGTAGGATATGGAGTAGCGCTGTTTGAGGAGTTTCATGAAGGGGCTGATGTCGCCCATTCGCAGGCGGAGTTGCGCCTGCTCGCGTTCGACAAGCACGTCGAGACCGCCCCTGCGCCAGGCCTCCCAGCGCTCCTTATACAGGTTCTCCTCTGCCGAACCATAGAGTGCCCTGACCCGCCTGAGCAACTCGGCATCGTCAAGCACGGGCTGCACCGGCACGTCGAGCAGGATGTGAAAGTGATTTGAGAGAATCGCGTAGGTGAGAACGCTCACGCCCGAGAAGGTCTCCGCCTTTCGCAGGATGTGCCGGAATATCTCCCGTTCCCCTTCATCCATTTTAAAACTCCTGTCCACGATCCGGCTCGTGACATGATAGCATCCGATCCCGTTTTCCGCCTTGATTCGTGCCTTTCGCATAAGCAGCTCCTTCCCTTTTTTCTGACCAATTGTCTGTCCCTTTATTGAGCGAACGACAATAGATTATCAGTTTTAATTGGGAAGGATGTCGCTTGGCAGGCGACATTTTCGATGCAGATAACCTGTCCCCTTGTCGATCCTGAATGGAAGCGGTGGAACGATCAGATGGCATCACCGCGGCAGGGGACGAAAGCCGCCAAGGGAAAGTCCAAGGAAGAATGGCACGTCCATTGGCCTTGATTGAGATTCCACACATCGATGCGCTGGCGAAGGGTGGCTGCCAAGCGCGCGTTAGCGGCTTTTCATCGTTTTCCGGTATTTTCCGGGGTTATGTCCTGTGACACGTTTGAACATGACATTCATGTATTCCGGATGTTTGAAACCGCAGAGATCGGCAATATCCGTAAGCTTGTGATCTGTTTCGAGCAGGAGCTGTTTGACGCGCGCAATCTGCACGTTCCGGATTTCAGCCTGAGGGGACCGTCTTAAATATTTCCGGAAGCGCCTTTCCAAGATGCTGCGCGAGAGGGCTGAGAAACGGGCCACCTCTTCGACGGTACAGCCGTGAAGCGCCTGCTCTCGAATGTGGCGCAAGGCAAGCGCCATTGACGGATCATCTATCGCAAGGATTTCGGTTGACTGACGCGGCTCCACCCCGAGGGGCTCAAGCCGTGTGAGGGCCGGTCCGGACTTCCCGCCGCTCATCAGGCGGTCCAGCAGCGCGGCGGCTTCGTAACCGATACGTTCCGGATTGGGAATCACGCTGGACAGCGGGGGTGAACACAATTCACAGAACGTGGTTTCATTGTCCACGCCGATCACAGCCAGTTCCTCCGGTACGGACAGTCCCAGCAGTGTGCAGGCATTCAGAACATGTTGGCCGCGCACGTCGTTGCAGGCCATGATTCCGACAGGACGGGCAAGCGAGCGGAGCCATCGGCAAATAGCCTTCTGATCCTCATCCCAGGAGGGCGTGTGATGGCCCCGCCACCGGGACTCAAATACGTTCACCTTGAACCCCTGCTGCTGGATTTCCCCGCAGAACCCTTCGCAACGTTCAGCCGCCCAGGGTTCGCGTATGAAGCCACAGAAGCCGAAGTGACTTAAACCGCGCTCGAGCAGATGGGCCGCGCCCGTGCGTCCGATCGCCCGGTTGTCTGAAATAATCCGCGGAAAACCCAGGGAATCGTATTGATCGTTTAAGTCCACGACCGGCACCCGCATGGAACGGAACATGCGCGCGAGTGTCCGATCCGTCGGCCGGCAGATAATGCCGTCCCATCGCTCGCGTCGCAACCAAGCTGGGGGCCGGGCGCCCAGTTCGCGCTGTTCCATGAAGATCGACCACGGGTGGTGCTCAAATAGATATCGCGAGATTCCGTGCAGGATCTGTCTCCCGTAGATTACCGATGTTTCCACCAGCAAGGCCACACGTTTAGGTTTCAAGCGAATCGAGTTCATGTTTCTTATGATAGGCGGAATGCGGGTGTCGGACAAGAAAAAACGGAGCGCAAAGGATCTCAATTTGTTGACGCAAGAACGCATAGTCTTGTGCGGCGAAATGTGGCATCATTATCTCACAGTAATTCAGTTGGTTACTGGCTCTAGAGAATACGAAGAAAAGGAGACGTGATACATGCGTGAACAAGAAATGAGAACCAGAAGTTGGATATCCAGTCAGCATCGGATGTTTGATGGCTTGAGGGTTTATTTGCGTCCATTGATTGGCGTGATGAGTGTCTGCTTGTCTTGTACGAAAACGATGAGTGCGATCATCGCATACGAGGGTTTTGACTTGAAAGACCGAAGTAACGGGCAAGACATCAATAGTTCGACCGGGGGCGTTTCGAGTGTCGGGTTTACAGGCGCATGGAGCGCGAACACGTTGGCCGGAGAGGCCACGTACCAGAGCAACGGGCTCGCCTGGACGTATCGCGACACGTCGGTCAGCAACGTGCCCGGTGCGCTACGCAGCACGAACACGGTTGGCGGTACGGTTACGCATATGGTATCTCGCCGCCTGCCCGCGTCCGGTGCGACTACGGTCTGGGGAAGCTATCTGTTCAAAGGAAGCCGACTTCAAGGCGGTGCCGCCCCGGTCGGGCTTACGATTGATCCTGAGATCAGAAATGTGGGACAACTCACTGCGGAAGTCAAAGGGTATAATAGCCCGGCAACCTTCCGGATCGACAGGGGAAACAATCAAAGCGCGGAAAGCGGTTCGCAATTCCCCTTAGTCAACACCACATATCTGGCGCTGTTCAAGGCGCAGAACGTGAATCAGACGAACGCGACGGTGAGCGTGAAGATGTGGGTGATGACGCAGGCGCAATATGACAGCCTTATTTGGCCCGCCCCGACTGAGGATATTGAACAGGTTCTCGATAACGCCGCGTTAGGCACCGGCAGTATGCAACTGACGTCACGGATCAGGGGGTCTGTCACGCTGACGGGGGGTGCGGTGGTCTCATGGGCGTCGGGGGACTGGTTGACGCTGGTCAATCAATCTTCGGGCATCAATGATGTGACGTTTGACGAGGTTCGTTTGACAACGACCCTGCATGAGGCTGCAGGCGTGAAATCGCGTGACCGGCTCGTTTCGCGCTTGACCGCATACGAGGGCTTTGATCTTGAAGACCGGATCAACGGGCAGGATATCAACGGCTCGGCCGGGGGTGTTTCGAGTGTTGGGTTCACGGCGGGCTGGAGCGCGAACACGTTGGCCGGAGAGGCAACGTACTTGAGCAACGGGCTCGCCTGGACGTATCGTGACACGTCGGTCAGCAACGCGCCCGGAGCGCTGCGTAGCACGAACACGGTGGGCGGTACGGTTACGCATCTGATTTCCCGTCGCCTGCCCGCGCCCGGTGCGACCACTGTCTGGGGAAGCTATCTGTTTAATGGAAGCAAACTTCAAGGCGCTGCCGCCCCGGTCGGGCTTACGATTGATCCTACGATTCTGAGTGTGGGGCAGCTCACTGCGGAAGTCAAAGGGTATAACATCGCGGCAACCTTCCGGATCGACAGGGGAAACACTCAAAGCGCGGAAAGCGGTTCGCAGTTCCCCTTAGTCAACACCACATATCTGGCACTGTTCAAGGCGCAGAACGTGAATCAGACGAACGCGACGGTGAGCGTGAAGATGTGGGTGATGACGCAGGCGCAATACGACAGCCTGATCATCAACGGAGACTCGGATCGTGTGGAAGCGCGGCTGGATAGTGCTGCGCTTGGTCGAAGCAGCGTGCAATTGACATCGCGGATCAGGGGGTCTGTCACGCTGACGGGAGGGGCTGTGGCCTCGTGGGCGGCGGGGGACTGGCTGACGCTGGGCAACCAATCTTCGGGCATCAACGATGTGACATTTGACGAGGTGCGGCTTGGCAAAACCCTGAACGATGTCGCGGGCACCTTATCATACTCAAAGGGGACCTTGATCAGCGTGTTCTGAAGCTGCGGGAAGGAACGTGAAATTGTTGGGACACTCCTGATGCAAGGCACACTTTTCGATATACAGGAATTCGCGGTTCATGACGGGCCCGGAATCCGGGTGACGGTCTTTCTCAAGGGCTGTCCCTTGCGTTGCACCTGGTGTCATAATCCCGAAGGACTTGACGCCGACGTGCAGGTCTTGCGGGGAGCGGCAGGCTTCCGCCCCGCCGGTTTCCGCATCGACGCCGACGCGCTGGCCGCACGCCTGAACGCTCAGGCACTGGCGTTGCGCCTTTCCGAGGGCGGCGTGACGTTCTCCGGCGGCGAACCCCTGGCACAGGCGGATTTCGTGATGGCCGTTCTCGACCGGCTGGAGTCGCTGCATGTCGTGCTGGACACCTCCGGCTATGCGGACGCCGCGACGTTCGCCCGGGTCGCCGCCCGGGTGCAGCTCGTTCATTTCGACCTGAAACTGATGGACCCCGTTCAACATCGCCGGTGGACGGGCGTGGATAACGCCCGCATCCTGGAGAATTTTGACAGCCTTGAACGCCTCGGCGTACCTTACGTCGTCCGGGTGCCGATGATCCCAGCGGTCACGGATACGGAGGCCAACCTGGAGGCGATCGCGCGTCGCGTGGCGGGCAGGCCCGGCTTGCAAAGGGTGGAATTGCTGCCCTACAACCCCACTGCAGGCGGCAAATACGGGGCTTGCGGCCTGCCTTTCGTCCCCGGGTTCGACGAGCACCAAAGTCCGAAACCGAATGTCGGGCCCTTCGAGGCCTTGGGAATACTAGTGAGGATCGTATGAGCATGAACGCAACCCTGACAGGAACACGGACACTGAACGAAGCACCCTTCGAGCTTGAGGCGCGGCTACTCGCCTTGCGCGAGGCCGTGCGTTCCGGCGCCCACAAGCGTTACCGCACTGACGCCGCGGTGGACGTGATTTCGGAAGGCGAGCGCGAGCGGCTTACTTGGACACAGCGCGCGGCCCGGCTGATCACCCGGATGTGCGAGGCACAGAAGGTCGTGATCCTTCCGGAGGAACGGATCGTCTTCACCCGGACCGTCAAGGCCGTGCCCCCGCTCTACCCCGAAACCCGCTGGCGCGAACTGATTGCCGGCCGCAAACTGCATGAGCTTGGGCCCATCAGCAATATCTGCGCCGACTGGGGATTGCTGATGCGGGAGGGGTTGCTGGGACGTCGTTCGGCTGCGATGGCCGCTCGCCAGCATCAGGCTGGCAATCCGAGGGTGGTGGAATTTCTCACTGCAGCCATCGAAACCATTGACGCTGTATTAACTCTGGCGGCCCGCTATGCCGCCGAGGCCAGGGCGACCGGACGTGACGATGTGGCCCATTGTCTAGAACGGGTTCCGGCGGAACCGCCTCGCACGTTCCATGAGGCCCTGCAGGCCTTGCGATTGTGCCATGCCGTCCTCTGGCTCGGGGGCCATTACCACTGCGGACTCGGTCGCTTCGATCAATATCTGTGGCCCACCCTGCGTGACGATCTTGAAAACGACCGACTGACTTCGGACGCAGCGGAGCAATTGCTGGCGGAATTCTTCATCAGTCTCAACAAGGACAGCGACCTCTATCCGGGCATCCAGCAGGGCGACAACGGGCAGTCCCTGATGCTCGGCGGCGTGACCCGCGAGGGCGCCGACGCGGTCAATCCCCTGACGTGGATGGTGCTTCGCGTAGCGCGCGGGGTCGCGTTGATCGATCCGAAGATCAATCTCCGGGTGACGCCAGACACCGATATTAAACTGCTTGAGACGGCGGCCGAGCTGACGCGGATGGGTCTGGGCTTCCCTCAGTATTCCAACGATGAAGTCGTGATTCCCGGGCTTGTCGCCAACGGGTACGCCCTTGAGGATGCACGGGATTACACCGTGGCCGCCTGCTGGGAATTCATCATCCCGGGCCGCGGTATGGAGGTGGTGAACATCGGGGCGGTCTCGCTTCCTGCGGCGGCAGACGCCGCCATCCGCGCAGGTCTGGCGGCGGACGATTCATTCGAGGGAATCGTCGCCAGGGCCGGTATGCACATGCGACAGCAGGTGTCGGTGTTGGCCGATGCCTATGCGACCCTGCTCCTGCCTCCGGCACCTTATTACAGTGTCTTCATGGACGGGTGTCTGGAGCGCGGGTGCGACCTTTCCGAAGGTCTCGTGTACAACAATTTTGGGATTCACGGCGCCTGCGCCTCTGGCGCGGCAGATGCGCTGGCGGCGGTTCAAGCGTTCGTTTTCGAACGACGCGATCTTCCGCCCGCACGGCTACTTGCGGCAATGGATGCCGACTTCAAGGGCGAGGAGGCGTTACGGCAGCGGTTGCAGGAGGACGGGCCGAAAGCGGGCAACAACGACGAGCGGGCGGACGCGTTGCTGGTTCAGCTCTTCGACCTGTTCGCGGCGGCCTGCGCGGCGGCGGGCGACAACGGCCGGGGCGGACGCCTGCGCCCAGGCAGTGGCTCGGCCATGTATTACGTCTGGCTCGGGCGCGGCCACGAAGGGATGCGCGAACCCGTGGTGGGAGCGACGGCGGACGGCAGGCATAAGGGTGATTTCTTCGGTTCGAGCTTGGCGCCGTCCCAGAATATACGGATACGTGGCCCGCTCAGTGTCCTTCAAAGTTTCGGAAAAATCGACTACCGCCGGATCTGCAACGGAGGCCCGGTGACCATGGAATTGTCGGACTCGGTGTTCCGCAATTCGGAATCGATCCACAAGGTGGCTCTGCTGGTACGGCTGTTTGCCCAATTGGGTTGCCAGCAGTTGCAGATCAACACATTGAACCCCGACACGCTAAGAGAAGCCAAGATTCATCCTGAGCGCCACCGGAACCTCGTGGTGCGGGTTTGGGGCTGGAGCGGTTATTTCTGCGAGCTGGATGAAGTGTATCAGGACCACATCATCGGGCGACATCTCTACGGGGCGCGGTAAGGACGTGATCAAAGGATTAACACAAATAAGGAGGCAGCAATGAAGTTGGTTGTCGGCAAAATGGCGGGGTTAGGTATGTGTGGTATCGCGGCGGTTTTTTTGGCCGGTTGCGGGCCGAAGCCGGAGTCCGGACCGAAGCTGGTCAGGCTGGCTTTCGTGGCAGGGGCGGCCACCGACTTCTGGACGTTCGCGAAACGCGGTTGCGAGAAGGCGGAACGGGAAATGCCCGGCACGAAGATCGAGTTCCGCTTCACCACCGGCGGCACAGCGGTGGATCAGCGGACGGTGCTGGACGATTTGATAACCCGTGGTGTGGACGGCCTAGCCGTGACGCCGCTGGATCCGGTGAATCAGAAACCGATGATTGATCGCGTCGCGTCCAGCGTGCCGGTCGTGATTACCGACAGCGACATTCCGGAAAGTCCCCGCATTTGCTATGTTGGCACTGACAACGTGGAGGCTGGACGTGTTGCCGGGGGTTTGGTTAAGGAGGTTTTGCCGCAGGGAGGAAAGATCATGCTTTTTGTCGGCAAGGCCGATGCCCAGAACGCAAAAGAGAGGATTCAGGGATTACGTCAGGTACTGGAAGGCTCAAAGATCGAAATTGTTGATGTGCGGACCGATGATATTGACCGGATTCGTGCAAAGGCAAATGTCAACGATACCCTCGTGAAGTATCCCGATATCAGCGGGCTGGTGGGGTTATGGAGCTACAACGGGCCGATGATTGTTGATGCGGTACGGGAGGCAGGCAAACTGGGAAAGCTAAAGATCATCGCATTTGATGAAGAAAGTGATACAATTAACGGGGTAAGGGAGGGTCATATTTATGCCACGGTGGTTCAGCAGCCGTTTGAGTTTGGTTACCAGTCCATGAGAATTCTCGCGCAGGTTGCACGAGGTGATCGGAGTGGAATTCCGGCTGCTAAGAAAATCAATATTCCGGTTCAAGTGATCCGTCAGGCGGATGCCGTGGCGTTTCTGAAAAAGACACAGGCGCTCCGCGAAGGCGCCGACTTGTAATGATGTGTTATGAATGAAGCGTTTGACAAATCCGTTGTTGCCCTGCACGATATCCACAAGTCCTTTTCGGGCGTGAAGGCGCTCAGGGGCGTGACGTTGGACGTGCGCACCGCCGAGGTCTTGGCACTGATCGGGGAAAACGGGGCCGGCAAGTCGACGCTCATGAACATCCTCGGCGGCGTCCATCAGCCGGACGCGGGAAGTTTGGCGATCAACGGGCAGCCCGTACGCCTGAACGGCGTGGCCGACGCCATGCGGCTGGGGATCGGTTTCATCCACCAGGAGTGCAACGTGGTGGACAACCTGGACGTGGCGGGTTACATGTTTCTCGGGCGCGAACCGCTGAGGGGCGGTTTCCTGCGCCTGGTGGACCTGCGGCGGATGCAGGCCCGCGCCGCCCCTTTTCTTAAGCACCTCGGAGCGGAGTTCGCTTCCGACACGCCGGTGGCGTCGTTGTCGCTGGCGCAGCGGCAACTCGTGGAAATTGCCAAGGCCCTCTCGCAGGAAGCCTGCATTCTGATCATGGACGAACCGACATCCAGCCTGACGCAAACCGAAGCGGACCATCTCTTCAAGATCATCCGCGATCTGCGCAATCGCGGTGTGACCATCATCTATATTTCCCACCGGCTGGGCGAGGTTGTGGCACTGGCTGATCGCGTCGTGGCGTTGCGCGACGGCGTCAACGCCGGGGAGCTTACGCGGGAGGAGATCACCCACGAGGCCATGGTCAGGTTGATGGTGGGACGGGATCTCGGGCGGGGCGCGGCACGCCCGACACGCGTCCCCGAGCCTGGCTGGTTCAGGGTGGAGGGCCTGCGTACGACTGCCTTTCCCGCTCATGAGGTGACATTCCAGGCTGCGCGCGGCGAGATCCTCGGCTTTGCGGGACTGGTCGGAGCCGGGCGTTCCGAGATGGCGCATGCCCTCTTCGGCATCGATCATCGGCACGCAGGCCGAATCTGGCTTGGCGACCGTGAGTTAACGATCCGTTCGCCGCGCGACGCGATCCGCGAAGGCCTCTATCTGGCACCCGAGGATCGGCGCAGGACGGGACTGGTGGCGGCGATGTCGGTTCGCGAAAACATCACCTTGCCGGACCTGAGCCGGTATGCGCGCCAGGGCCTGATCCGGAAGGAGGCCGAGCGGTGCGCGACGCTCAGACTATGTCGGGAATTCGGGATCAAGACGGCCTCGGCAGAGACTCCCGTCGTTACGCTCAGTGGAGGCAACCAGCAGAAGGTCGTTCTCGCGCGGTGGCTGGCGATGAACCCCAGGCTCATGATTTTCGATGAGCCGACGCGCGGAGTTGACGTGGGGGCCAAGGCGGAGATTTACCAGTTGATGCGAGCCCTCGCGGAGCGTGGCGTGCCGGTGCTGATGATCAGTTCCGACATGGAGGAGATCCTGGGGGTCAGCGATCGCATCGTCGTGATGCACGAGGGGCGGATCACGGGTGTTCTGGATGCTTGGCAATTCGGTGAGGAGCAGGTTATGCATTTGGCGGTAGGAGGTTCCGTATGAAGAAGGATTTTGGCATGTTGGTGGTGTTGGTCATCTTGTGCGCCGTCGTGGCGTTCATCAATCCCCGGTTCCTGAGTCCGGCGAACTTGCAGAACACGGCGAGGCTGGTGGGCCTGTTCGGGCTCTTCAGTCTGGGCGTGGGGTTGGTGATCATCACGGGCGGGATTGATCTTTCCGTGGGGTCGGTCTTCGCGTTTCTTGGAGTGTTGTTGTGCCTGCTCTTGGTTCGGTGGCATGTCCCCTGGCCGTTGGCGGTGATGGCGGTGGTGGGGCTGGGCGTGCTGATCGGTCTGTTGCATGGCGTCCTGGTAGCCAAGGTCGGGTTGCAACCCTTCATCGTCACCCTCTGCGGCCTGCTCGTGTACCGTGGCGCAGCACGGTTTATGGCCGAGGACAGCACGTTGGGTCTTGGTTACAGCGAGGGATTCGAACGGCTGGCTTGGCTTGCGACCGGTACTGTCTTCGGTGTGCCACTGCCTTTCATCTATCTGCTGCTGGCGGGGGCGGCGGCTTGGGTGCTGTTGCACCGCTCGGTATTCGGCAGGCACCTGCTGGCCGTCGGCCGCAACGAGGAGGCGTCCCGTTTTTCCGGGATTGACACTGCCCGCGTGACGATCACTGCTTACCTCCTGTGCGGCCTTCTGGCCGGTGTGTCGTCAATCCTCCTCGCGTTCTACGCCACGGCGATCGCTCCCTCCTCCCACGGTAATTTCTACGAATTGTATGGGATCGCGGCGGCGGTGCTGGGGGGCTGCTCCCTGCGTGGCGGGGAAGGGTCGGTCATCGGGATCTTGCTGGGCACGGTCCTGCTGCAAGTCCTGCAGAACCTGGTCAATCTGCTGGGCATCCCCAGCTCGCTGAACTTCGCGGTGATGGGGGCGGTGATCTTGGCGGGCGTCCTGCTTGACCGACTCCTGACACAACGGGCAACTGTTCGAGCCCATTCAGTCCTCCGGGCGACCCCGATCGGCGTTGTGCTTGCCTTGGGGATCTGTTTGCCACAGTTGGCGCTACGGGCCGAGGTGCGCTTGCCGGCCATTATCTCCGAAAACATGGTTTTGCAGGCCGATGTCCCCAACCGCATCTGGGGCAAGGCCGAGCCGGGCGAATCGGTCGAGGTCGCCTTCGCGGGCCAGTCGGTCAAGACACAGGCCGATGCCAAAGGCGCGTGGGCGGTAGAACTCGCGCCTCTGAAAGCCTCTTCGGAAAACAGCTCGCTGGTGGTCATCGGAAAGAATCGTATCGAGGTCAAGAATGTGCTGGTGGGGGAGGTCTGGCTCGGTTCCGGGCAGTCCAACATGGAATGGAATATCGGGCGCGGCCTCGACCCGGAAGTCGAAAGCGCCAAGGCCGATTACCCGGCGATCCGCCATTTTGAAGTGAGCAAGGAGATTGCCTCAGCGCCAACGGAAAATTGCCAAGGCAAATGGGAGGTCTGTTCACCCAAGACCGTCAAGGGCTTTTCCGCCGTGCTGTATCACTTCGGGCGCAGCCTCCACGCGGCGCGCCAATTTCCCGTCGGTCTGATCAACGCGTCCCAGGGCGCGAGTTACATTCACGCCTGGATGTCGAGGGAGGCTCTCGCGTCGCAGACGGTTCCTTCCCAGTTCAAGGTCAACAAAGAGTTTGCAAACCTCAAGGAATATAACCAGTTCCGTCTCGAGGAATTCGGCAGGATCACCCTTCCGGATACCCCGACCTGGGATGAGCGTTGGGCTCAGCCCGGGACAGCCACCGCGGAGTGGAAGGAAATCCAAATGCCGCAGACGCTGGAGAAGGCATTTGGAGAGCAATTCGATGGCGCCAGTTGGACACGCCGCGAGTTTGTCGTTCCTGACCCGTGGGTGGGCAAAGAGGTGGTGGTGAAGCTTCCCCAAATGAGCAGCGGCGCGGTGATTTACTGGAATGGCGAGAAGCTATCGAGCGTACCGGCCATACCGGCGCTTCATGAGCCCTCGGCCAAGGTGCCCGCCAAGCTGGTCAAGCCCGGGGCGAATCTGATTGCGCTCCGCTTCTTTGATCCGCTCGGTACGGGCGGGCCGCAGGTCGAGAAGAATTTGTACCTGCAGGGCCCCGGCGGGGAGCGGGTGCCGCTCGATGGTAAATGGCTGGGTAAAATCGAACGGCGGCTGGTGCCTGTCAAAACCGCCCAGTTACCTCCCCAGCAGTACGGAGTTCCTTCCGGGCATTATAACGCGATGATCGTGCCCCTGCATAATTACCGCTGCCGGGGCGTGCTCTGGTACCAGGGGGAAAGCGACTCAGGGAACCCCCATTACGGAAAAATGCTAGAGGCGATGATCCAGAGCTGGCGCCAAGAACGCAATGACCCGGCGCTGGCTTTCTTCTGGGTACAGTTGCCTAATTTCGGCCCGCGCAGTCCTCAGCCGATTGACCACGCTTGGGGTTTGATGCGCAAACTTCAGAGCCAGCCGTTGAAGCTGCCTCACACGGGAATGGCGGTCACTATCGACAGCAAGCAACCCGAACTGTGGCATCCTACTGACAAGCGTTTTATCGGCGAGCGTCTGGCGCTTTTAGCGCGGAATTCCTGTTATGGAGAGAATGAATTGGAAGCTTCAGGGCCCCGCTTGGAAAGAGTCACAAAAACAGAAGGCGGCCTGCTGCTAAGCTTTTCCTGCAAGAGCGGTTTGCAATTGAATGAGGGCGAGCCCAATGGCTTCGCTTTATCCGCCGATGGCAAGAGCTACCACTGGGCAAAGGCGCAGGTCGAAGGTAGCCAGATCCGACTCAGCAGCGCCGAGGTGAAGACTCCGCGCTTTGTGCGGTACGCCTGGGACACCCATCCCTATGTCAGCCTGTTTAGCAAAGGGGGATTGCCGGCCGCCCCTTTTGAGGCTGAAGCCAAGGACTAAAACCATGTGGAATGTCATTATGAAACTAAAGAAGTTCTTGCAGTTAGTGGCCATTGGGCTGGGTATGACGCAGGCGCTCTCCGCGCAAGAAGGGGCTGCTCAGCGGATCACACACCCGACCTTCGGGCCGGGGCGGCTCGATGAGTCCTTTCTAACGACGGCCCGCGATCCCTGGGTGCTGGAAACCCGAGACCCCGAGGACCCCGGGCTCCGCGATGCCTATATCGGAAACGGTTTGATCGGGGTGCGCCTGGGCGTGACAGGCGAGATCCAGGGCGGGGGGTTGATGAACGGCTTTTGGGACAAAGATGCCCTGATGGCGCTTCCGAACTGGGGCGTGTTGGAGTTCAGCGACGGGGAGCAGACTTTTCGCCGGCGTGTCGGCACTTGGACGAATTACCGTCAGTGGCTCGACCTGCGTACCGCGACGCTGACTACCGAGCTGGACTGGAACTCGGGCAAGCGCACGACCCACATCCTCACCCGCTGCTGGTTGAGCCGCAGCCGGCCTGGCGTGGCAGTGATCGAACGCGAAATCACGCCGCAATTCGACGGTGAGGTCAAGTTCACGGATCGTCTGGACGGTTCCGGCGTGAAGTCGGCAACGTCATGGAATACGCTCGGTTTTCCAAAAGACCCGGGCCGACCGATCGCGCTGTCGGCCACATTCGGCGCACGGGAGCGCAAGCTGGCGCTCTACTCCAAGCTGCGCATCGAGGGGGCCAAACCG
>SESF01020759.1_pt1 | contig 13705 bp, 9 predicted proteins | sample 3171521 | NCBI WGS metagenome assembly SESF01 (sample SAMN10866945, study PRJNA518727) | freshwater metagenome | biome: subpolar coniferous forest; feature: holomictic lake; material: water; isolation source: holomictic Lake 227, 6 m and 8 m depth | place: Canada: near Kenora, Ontario | collected...
CACAGGCTGTGCCGCATGACCCCGTGACTTCCCGCCGGGCCTGGGCCTGGCCGCTGGCCTGGGCCCTCGCCATCTTCTCCGCCTCGTGCCGGTCCACCCTCGCCGGGCCGGACATCGCGCAAAGCGACAAAGTCGCCCACTTCCTCGCGTACGGCCTGCTTGCCACGCTGGTCTGCCGGCTCGGCCGCGGCTGGCGGGCCGCGGGTTGGGCGGTGCTGGCCGCGTCGGCCTACGGGGCCTCGGACGAGTGGCACCAGTATTTCACCCCGGGCCGCTCCTGCGAGCTGGCGGACTGGGTGGCGGACACCCTCGGCGCCGCGCTGGCCGCGGCGCTTTATGCGGGGTGGCCGCGGTATCGCCGGCTGCTGGAATGGCCGCTGGGGCGAAAGCGCCGGGTTGAAAAAGCCGTCGCAGCTGCGACACTGCCCCCCGCATGACTCCGGACCTAGCCCAACAGCGGATTGCCGAGTTGCGGGCGCAGGTCGCCCGGGACGACGCGCTGTACTACCAGCAGGCCCGGCCGGAAATATCCGACTTCGCCTACGATGCCAACCGGCGGGAACTGGAGGACCTGGAGCGGCAGTTTCCGCAGTTCGCCCGCCCGGACTCCCCGACCCAGCGCGTGGGCGACGACCGCGTGCCGGGGTTCCGGGAGGTCGCGCACCGCCAGAAGATGCTCAGCCTCGACAACACCTACAACGCGGAGGAGCTGCGGGCGTTCCACGCCCGGCTCGCGCGGCTGCTCGGCACCGACGACCTGGGCTACACGGTGGAGCCCAAGATCGACGGGCTGGCGGTGAGCCTGACCTACGAGGACGGACGGTTCGTGCGCGCGGTGACCCGCGGCCAGGGCGACCGGGGGGACGACGTGACGGCCAACGTGCGGACGATCCCCTCGCTGCCGCCGCAGCTGGCGGGCGGGGACGTGCCGCGGGCGGTGGAGATCCGCGGCGAGATTTACCTCACGGCGGCGGAGTTTGAGCGCATCAATGCGGAGCGGACCGCGGCCGGGGAGGAGCCCTATGCCAACCCGCGCAACCTGGCGGCCGGCACGCTCAAGCTGCTGGACCCCGCGGAGGTCGCCCGGCGCAAGCTCGACCTCGTGCTCTACAGCCTGGGCCACTGCGAGCCCGCGAGCGTGGCCTCCCAGACGGACCTGCAGCACCGGCTGCGGGCCTGGGGCCTGCCGGTGGTCGAGCGCTACTGGACGGTGCGCGGCATCGAGGCGGCCTGGGCGGCGGTCGGCGAACTCGACCGGCTGCGGTCCCGCTTTGCGTATGGGACGGACGGCGCGGTGATCAAGCTGGACGACGTGGCCCAGCAGCGGGAGGCCGGCGCGACCGACAAGGCGCCGCGCTGGGCGATCGCCTACAAGTTCAAGCCCGACACCGCGCGCACGCGCCTGCGGGCCATCACCATCCAGGTGGGCAAGACCGGCATCCTCAGCCCGGTGGCGGAGCTCGAGCCGGTGCTGCTCGCGGGCAGCACAATCAGCCGCGCGACCCTGCACAACGAGGATGAGATCCGGCGCAAGGACATCCGCGTCGGCGACCTGGTGGAGATCGAGAAGGCGGGCGAGGTCATCCCCGCGGTCCTGCAGTCGTTCCCCGCCGAGCGCCCGGCCGGGGCGCCGGTGTTCGACCTGCTGGCGGCGGTGGGCGGGCAGTGCCCGGTGTGCGCGGGCCGGATCGCCCGCGTGGTGGTGGCGGCCGAGGCGGCCGAGGGCGTGGCGTGGAAGTGCCAGAATTACGACTGCCGGGCGCAGCGGGCGGGGCGGCTCGGGTTTTTCTGCAGCCGCCGGGCGCTGGCGATCGACGGCGTGGGCGGGGTGGTGGCGGCGAAGCTCGTCGAGCTCGGCCACGTGCAGGATCCGCCGGACCTCTACGACGTGGCCCTCGAGACCCTCGCCACCCTGAACCTCGGCACGGCCGAGGAGCCGCGGGTATTCGGCGATAAAAACGCCGCCAAGATCGTCGCGGCCCGCGAGGCGGCGCGCGCCCTGCCGCTGGAAAAATGGCTTTATGCGCTGAGCGTGCCGGACGTCGGCGAGACCACCGCGCGGGAACTGGGCCGGCGGCACCGGACGTTCGACGAGCTGGCGGACTCGCCCCTGCTGCGCGCCGTGCTCCAGCGGGCGGAGCTCCTCGCGCAGCGCGAGCGCGAGGCCCCGGCGTCGCGGAAGAACCCGGCCAAGTCCGACGAGGACAAGGCCCGGCGGAAGGAGCTGTGCGCGCGGCTGGAGGCCGAGGTGGCGGTGCTGGAGGCCGGTCCGCTGGCCGGCGTGCCGGCGGACCTCGGGCCGGCGGTCGCCGCGAGTACGCGGGAGTTTCTCGCCAGCGGCCCCGGCCTCCGGCTGCGGGCGAAGCTGCGCCAGCTCGGCATCGAGCCGCAGGGCACGGTGGCCCGGGCCGGGGTGCTGACGGGCAAGACCCTGGTACTGACCGGCACGCTGCCGACGCTCACGCGCGAGGCGGCGGAGCAGAAAATCCTGGCCGCCGGCGGCAAGGTCAGCGGCAGCGTGAGCAAGAAAACCAGCTACGTGCTCGCCGGCGAGGCGGCAGGGTCAAAGCTCGACAAGGCGCAGGAGCTCGGCGTGCCGGTCCTGACCGAGGCGGAATTCCTCCGGCTCCTCGGATAGCCGAGCGACCGCGTCCGCGCGGTCTTGCCGGGGCGGTGAGGGGCCCGTCCCGCGGTCAATAGCCCCGCTTCTGCAGGGCGGCGCTCAGTTCCTGGACGAAGGCCTGGCCGTCGGCCGGGGTGGGGCGGTAGCCGGGCTGGCTGACCTTGGTGAAGCCCGGGCGGCCCTGGTTGTCCACGATCCACTGCGCCGACACGCCGTCGCTGAACGTCACGCTGCCGCTGGCGATCGCCCCGGGCATGAGTGTCACCTTGTCCACGTTGACGGTCACGCGGGCGGCGCCGGGCGGAAGGTCCTCGGGCAGATCCTCCAGGGCCTCGTCCTCCGGACCGGCGGCCGCGGCGGCGCCGGGCGCCTGGCCGGGGGCGGCGGGTTTCGCCGTCGGGGCCTTGGTCACGTCGGAAGCGTCAATTTTGGGCGCGGCATCCTTCAGCGCGAGATTCAGGTCGTCCACGAGGAAGCGGACATCGCGGTAGGTCATCGAGACCTTGAATTCCTCGAGGAGCCTTTTCTGGACGGCGGAGAGATTGTCGCCGGCGGCGACCCAGCGGCTGACGGCCTGTTGCTGTTCGGGTGTGAGGGACATGGGAAAAGAGGGGGGGCGGAAAGGGGAAGGGTGCTGGGCGGAGCTGAAGGAGGAAACGGGCCAACGCGAGCCGCGCGGAGGTTCAACGATAAACCGGCAAGTTTCAACTCGCGACCGCTTGGGCGCAGGGCGGGCGGGGTGGGCCCGGCGCGGGCCCAGGTCGTGACAGGAGCGGGCCGGCGGGGGCCGGCGGCTACTTCGACAGCTGCGCCCGGAGGAACTCGACGCTGCTGCGGGTGGACGAGTCCTGCTCCATCATGTTGTCCACGGCCTTGCAGGCGTGGATGACGGTGCCGTGGTCGCGGCCGCCGTAGGCGTCGCCGATCTCCTGGAGCGAGTGCTTGGTCAGGTTCCGGGTGAGGTACATCGCGATCTGGCGGGGGATGGCGATGTTGTTCGGCCGGCGCTTGCTGGTCATGTCGCTGTGCCGGATCTGGAAATGGTCGGCCACCCGCTTCTGGATCGTGTCGATCGTGAGGATGTTCTGCGCCTGCTCCATCAGCACGTCCTGCAGGAGCATCTCGGTGGTCGCGAGGTCGAGGGGCTTGCTGGTGAGGGCGGAGTAGCTGGCGACCTTGATGAGGGCGCCCTCGAGGCGGCGGATGTTCTTCGAGATGTTCTGCGCGATGAAGTTCAGGATCGGCTCGGGCAGGTCGAACTTCAGGCTGGCGGCCTTGGTGCGCAGGATGGCGACGCGGGTCTCGAAGTCGGGCGCCTGGATGTCGGCCGGCAGGCCCCATTCGAAGCGGGAGACGAGGCGGGCCTCGAGTTTCTGGATCTCGCTGGCGCGGCGGTCGCTGGACAGGACGACCTGCTTGCCGGACTCGAAGAGGTCGTTGAAGGTGTGGAAGAACTCCTCCTGGATGCGCTCCTTGCCGGCGAGGAACTGCACGTCGTCGATCAGCAGCACGTCCACGTGGCGGTAGCGCTGGCGGAACTTGGTGAGGCTGTTTTCCTGCAGGGCCTGGATGAACTCGTTGGTGAACTTTTCGGTCGAGAGGTAGGCGACGCGGGCGTCGGGGTTGGCGCGGAGGATGGCGTGCCCGATGGCGTGCATCAGGTGGGTTTTGCCCAGGCCGGTGTTGCCGTAGATGAAGAGGGGGTTGTAGGCCTGCGCGGGGGCCTGGGCCACCGCGAGGGCGGCGGCATGCGCCATCTGGTTGTTGGCGCCGACCACAAACGTCTCGAACGTGTTGCGGACGTTGAGCGTGCCGGCGGCCGGGCCGCGCTCGTCGTAGCGGGCCGAGCGGCGCGCGGTGCTGCGGGTGCGGCTGGGGGCGGGCTCGGCGGCCCGGTGGGCGGGGGACGGGGAGCGGTTGGAGTCGGCCTTCTTCAGCGTGACATTGACCAGCCGGCCGGCCGTCAGGCGCAGGCGCTGGGTGATGAGGTCCAAGTAGTTATCGTGGATCCAGATCGCCGCAAAATCGTTGGGCACCCCCAGCGTCATGGCATCCTCCGTGGTCGCCAGGCACACCATCGGCTCAAACCACATCTGGAAAACATCCTCCGGAAACAACTCCTTGAAGTCGCATTTCACGGTTTCCCATAGACTGGGTGGCAGAGACAAAGAGGGCATGGGAGCGGTCGGAAAGGCGGGTTTATTCACACGGGCGCCGCCGACACTCTTTTTCACGTCTGGCTGGGCCTTGCCTGTGACGACCAGTCCGCAACGAAATTAATGCCCGATCGTCGCGAAAACAGGGGATAAACCCTAAAATTCTAAGCGATTGATGACCATGGGCTACCTGAGGCGGTTGCGGGTGGCTGTGGAGACAAGCCGAACGGAGACGGGAGAAAGAACGAACGGACGGGAGGAAGGTTCTGAACGAGGGCGCAGTAACTGTGAACCAAAAAAGCATTTCAAGAGCAACTTTCTGACAAGTTACTCACATAGGCGTTGAGCATAACTAGTTGATTATTTTTGTTGCCACTTCGTGGCAAAGTTAGCTCAGGAAAAAGCCCTCGCGGTTGTCAGCTCCAAATGCCAAGACAAACGACCTGCAGGTGGCTTTGGAAGCCGGCTGCAAGGTTACAAACCGGTGACGATGGCGTGACGGTGTGTTGAAAACTGAAATACGCGCGAGCCGCGGTCGTTCAGGTGGAAGCGGCGGCGGGTTCGACCCATTTGCCGGACTCCTTGATGAGCGCGACGAGCCGCGCATCGGCGTCGGCCTGCGGGAGGTTGTACTGGACGCAGTTTTTCCCGACGTAGAGGTTGATTTTGCCGGGGGCCCCGCCGACGTAGCCGAAATCGGCGTCCGCCATCTCGCCGGGGCCGTTCACGATGCACCCCATGATGGCGATCTTCACGCCCTTGAGGTGCCCGGTCTGGGCGCGGATGCGCTGGGTGGTGGTCTGGAGGTCGAACAGCGTGCGACCGCAGCTGGGGCAGGCGACAAACTCGGTCTTGGAGAGGCGCGCCCCGGCGCCCTGGAGGACGTTGAAGGCGAGGCGGGTGGCGCGGACCGGATCCGCCTCGGTCTCGATGCTGAGGAGGTCGCCGAGCCCGTCGCAGAGCAGCGCGCCGGAGAGGAAGGAGGCCTCGAGCAGCCGGGAAAGGAAGTCGGGGCCGGCGGCCACGGCGGTCGCCGGGGTGTTGCGGATCCAGAGGGGCGCGCGGGACCCCAGGGCGCGCAGGTGCCGGGCGAGGCTCCGGTAGGCGCCGAGCGCGTGCCCGGGGCCGTCGCTCCCGGCGGCCGGCCGCCACCCGTCGGCCAGCGTGACTACCAGCCGGTCGTCGCCCAGCTGCCGGAGCGTGGGCGCGAGGGCCGCGAGGCCGGCGGGCGTCAGGGCCGCGGCGAGGACGAGTTGCCGGGAGCGGGCGAACTGGAGGAACGCGGTGAGCGGGGCGGCGTCGTCCGGGCCGAACGCGCGGACGAGGAGCGTGCCGGGCCGGAGTGACGCGGCGACGGGCGGCAAGTCCGCGAGCGGGAGCGCCGGGGCCAGCTCCAAGGCGTAGGCGGACGCGCCCGGGTCGGGCAGGTCGGCCAGCTGCGCGGCGGCGGCCACCTGGACCAGAATGATCTCCGCCGGCGTGTCCGTGAGCCGGCCCGCGGCCAGCTGGGCCAGGGTCGTGGCCACCGCCGCCCCGGCCCGCACGATCACGCGCGGCGGCTGCGCCGGCCCCACTGCGAGCCCCGGCCCCAGCGACAGCGTCGCGGTCTCCCGCCGGGCAAACTGATAGGGGTCGATGCCGTCCCCGCCTGCCTCCGGGCTCCCGGCCCCCGGCGGCCGCTGCCACAGCGACATCGCCCGGTCGGCGATGGCCCGGGCGACCGGCAGCTCGTGCACGCTGTCCTCGGTCAGCGACACGCGCAGGGTGTCGCCCAGGCCGTCGAGCAGCAGCGAGCCGATGCCGATCGCGCTCTTGATGCGCCCGTCCTCCCCGTCGCCCGCCTCGGTCACGCCGAGGTGCAGCGGGTAGTGCATGTGCTCCCGCGCCATCCGCTGCACGAGGAGGCGGTAGGCCTGGATCATGACCTTGGGGTTGGACGCCTTCATCGACAGGATGAGCTGGCGGTAGCCGTGGGACTCGGCGATGCGGAGGAACTCGAGGGCGCTCTCGACCATGCCCAGCGGGGTGTCGCCGTAGCGGTTCATGATCCGGTCGCTGAGCGAGCCGTGATTGGTGCCGATGCGCAGCGCGCGGCCGAGCGTCCGGCACCGCTGCACGAGGGGCGAGAAGGCGTCGTAGAGGCGCTGCAGCTCGGTCCCGTAGTCGGCGTCGGAGTACTCGCGGACGGCGAACTTCTTCTGGTCGGCGTAATTGCCGGGGTTGATGCGGATCTTCTCGACGTGCTCGACGGCCTCGAGGGCGGCGCTGGGGAGGAAGTGGATGTCGGCGACGAGCGGCACGTGGCCGAAGCCGGCGGCGGTGAACTGGGTGCGGATGGCCCCGAGGCAGCGGGCGGCGGCGACGTTGGGGGCGGTGATCCGGACGATTTCACAGCCGGCCGCGGCGAGGGCGATGGACTGCTGGACGGTGGCGGCGACATCCTGGGTGTCGCTGGTCGTCATCGACTGCAGCCGGAGGGGGTGGGTGCCGCCGACGCCGACGCCGCCGACCATCACCTCGGTGGTGGACCGGCGCACGGTGGAGCAGCGGGACGCGCAGTAGGGCATGCGGCGCGGGTCAGGGCTTGGCCGGGGCGGCGGCCCGGGCCGGGGCTTCGGCGCGGGTTTCCCGCCGCAGGCGGGCCACGTCAAAGAAGCTCACGTACAGGATCATCGAGAGCAGCAGCACCATGAAGACGCTCTGGGTCGTGACGATGACGTTCACCGGCAGGGCGCGGCCGCGCAGGCGGGCGAGCGAGGCGAACACGATCTGGCCGCCGTCGAGGACCGGGATCGGCAGCAGGTTGAAGATGGCGAGGTTGACGTTGATCAGGATGGTGAACCACAGCAGCCGGCGGAAATCCCACTGGGCCTGGCGGTGCAGCTCGCGGGCGATGCCGATCGGGCCGGTCAGCTTGGACGGGCCGATGTCCGAGTACGGGCTGAGCAGGGCGCCGAGCGTGCGGAACGTGCCCGCGAGGTTGTCGCCGATCTGGGCGAAGGGCGACGGGTGGATGATGAGGATGCTGTCCCGGTACCGGATGCCCACGCGGGCGACCGGCTGGCCGGTGGCCTCGTCGCGCACCAGCCGCGGCTGGATCGGGACGCGGACCTCCGCGCCGCCGCGCTGCAGGAGGAACTCGACCGGGCGGGTGGCGTGCTGGGCGAGATGCTCGCTCACCGCGACCCGCTGGAACAGCACCTGCCCGTCCACGGCCACGATGCGGTCGCCGGTCCGCACCCCGGCGGCCTCGGCGGGGGACCCCGGGCTCACCGTCTCCACCGTCAGGTCCTGGGCCGGCTCAATCCCCGCGCTGCGGGCCTTCTCCTCGCCGACCAGCCGCGGATAGACCGTGAGCGACAGGGTCTGACCGGCCCGCTCGATCACAAAAAGCGACTGCCGGCGCCCGTCCCCGGCCCGTTCCCGGCCGAGAAAGATGGAGGTGAAGATCTCCTCGAAGTTTTTCACCGGGACGCCGTCGATCGAGCGAACCAGGTCGCCCGGCCGGAGCCCGGCCTCCTGGGCGGGGTTCGGGACGGTCGTGCCGTCGGCCAGCCGGATGCTGGGGGCGAGGTTGCCGATCCGGGTCGTGTTCCACTCGGCGATCACGGGCTGGCCCGCGACCCAGACGATGCAGGCGAGGCCGAAGGCGAAGAGGAGGTTGAAGGCCGCGCCGGCCACGAACACCACCAGCTTGCTGAGGTAGCTGATGGGGGGCAGGGCCGCGGCGTCGACCTGGCTCTTGCCCTCGACGGCCCCGAGGTCGGCGAGCTGGGGCAGGAGCACGTAGCCCCCGAGCGGGATCCACGCCAAACGGTATTCCACCCCGTCCCGGCCGGTCCACGCGACGATCGCCGGGCCGAAGCCGATGGAGAAACGCTCGACCTTCACGCCGCGCCAGCGGGCGGCGAGAAAGTGGCCGAGCTCGTGCACGAAGATCGAGGCGCCGAAGAACAGCACCACCAGCAGCGCGGACCAGAGCCCGGCCAACACCGTGAAAAAAGCCTCGGGAGCCATCGGGGTCAGGCGGCCGGCGCGAGCCGGGCGGTGGCGGTGCGCCGGGCGGCGGCATCGGCCGCGAGGACGGCAGGGAGGGTCTCCGGTTCGAAATTATCCATGGTCTGCAAAGTCTGGTCGATGATGCGGGGAATCGCAAGGAACGGGACGTGGCCGGCGAGGAAGGCGGCCACGGCGACCTCGTTGGCGGCATTAAAGACGGCGGGCGCGACGCCCCCGGCGGCCATGGCCTGCCGGGCGAGGCGGTAGCAGGGGAAGCGGCCCTCGTCGACCGGCCGGAACTCCAGGTTCAGCAGCTGGGTGAAATCGAGCGCGGACTCGACGCCGGGCGCGCGCCGGGGGTGGAGCAGGGCGTGCTGGATGGGGAAGGTCATCGACGGGGGCGAGAGCTGGGCGAGCATGGTGCCGTCGGTGAACTCGACCAGGCCGTGGACGAGGCTGGCCGGGTGGATCACCGCGGTGCATTGCGCGGCGGCGAGGCCGAAGAGCCATTGCGCCTCGATCAGCTCGAGGCCCTTGTTGGCGAGGGTGGCGCAGTCGACGGTGATTTTCGGGCCCATCGCCCAGGTGGGATGCCGGAGCGCGTCGGCGGGGGTGACGTGGGCGAGCCGCTCGGCCGGCCAGTCGCGGAACGCGCCGCCGCTGGCGGTGAGCACGATGCGGCGGACGTCGGTCGTCGCGTGGCCCGTGAGGCACTGCGCCACGGCGCTGTGCTCGCTGTCGACGGGCAGGAGCTGGGCGCCGTGCCGGCGCGCCGCGGCCATGATGAACTTGCCGGCGAGCACGAGCAGCTCCTTCGAGGCGAGGGCGAGGTCCTTGCCGGCGGCGAGTGCGGCCAGCGCGGGCTCGAGCCCGGTGGTGCCGACCACCGCCACCAGCACGACCTCCGCCTCCGGCAGCTGGGCCAGGGCGACGAGGCCGTCCAGCCCGCCGTGCAGGGCGGTGCCGGGCGGGAAGGCCCCGGCGGCCTGCGCCGCGGCGTGGGCCGCGGGCTCAAACACGGCGACGTGCCGCACGCCGAACTCCCGGGCGATCTGGGCGAGCCGGACGTGGTTGGCGCGCGCGGCGATGCCGACCAGCTCGAGCTTGTCCGGGTGGGCGGCGATGACGCGCAGGGTGCTCTCCCCGATCGAGCCGGTGGCACCGAGGAGGACGACGCGCTTGCGGGAGGTGGAGGGGGAGGCGGCCACGAAGCCGGCAGTTATGTCGGAGCCCCGGGCGGCGGGGCAAGCGCGGAGGCGTGGCTCCCCTCCCGGAAAAACACTCCTTCCGCCTGGACACCCCGGGTGCCCCGGACGACCGGGCCTCGTGGGCCTCCTTGGGCTCCGCTAGGGGCGGAGAGGCGGGCGAGGCGGACGGCGTGCGGGGCGGACGGCGAACGGGGCGGACGTTGGGCGAGGCGGACGGCGGGCGAGGCGGACGGCGGGCGAGGCGGACGGCGAACGGGGCGGACGGCGGGCGTGCGAGGCGGACGGCGAGGCGGAGGGCGGGCGAGCGTGGAGCGCGGGCGGGGCGGAGCGCAATTGTCACGTAATACGTGACAATTGCCCCAGAGCCACGACGTGGCTTGCGGGTGGTTGGTGATGCTGACCGCGGCACCGGGCTCCGGATGACAGATGAAATCGCTCGCCGCCGCCGGGGGTCGGCGTGGCTTTCGTGGCTCGATCTGGGCTCGGCCCCGGTTGGGGCCCCGGAGGGTGTCTAGCCCCGTCTTGTGGCGGAGGGAGCAGGAGCGCAATTGTCACGTATTACGTGACAATTGCGCTGGGGCGACGGAAGGGGGATGGGCGGCGGCGGCCTCGGAGGGAACTGCGCGCTGCGGCTGGGGTTTGGCGCGGCTTGCTGCCCCACGGCTTAGGACGGAGCGGCTGGGTGCGCGCGGCTGAGTGCGCCGCGGGGCGGGCGGGTTACGGCAGGGCGAAGAGGAAGTACGCCAGCGGGGCGGTGAGCAGCAGGCTGTCGCTCAGGTCGAACACCCCTCCGATGCCGGGGATGCCGGCGCCGGAATCCTTGAGGTCGGCCCGGCGCTTGATGATGGACTCGATGAGGTCGGAGACGATCGCGACCAGGGCGATGGGGGCGGCGAGGAGGGCGCCGATCAGGGGCGTCAGGTGCGGGGGCAGCTGGCCGCGACCGAGCCAGGCCACGAGCGCGCCCACGGCCATGGACAGGGCCACGCCGCCGACCGCGCCCTCCCAGGTTTTCTTGGGCGAGATGCGCGGGGCGAGCGGGTGGCGGCCGATGGCGAGGCCGGTGAGCAGCGCGCCGACATCGCAGAATTTAGCCACGGCGATGAGCCAGACGCAGAGCAGCAGCCGGCCGTCGGCCGAGATGGTGTCCCCGGGCAGCGGGGTGAGGATGCGGACCAGATACTGCAGCATGAGGCCCACGTAGACGAGGCCGAAGACCGTGCTGGCGAGCGCCTCGACGCGGGTGGCGGGCTCGCGCTCGCTCAGGATGCGGAGGGAAAAGACGATGACGGCGAGGGCGAGGGCGTGCGTGCTGGCGGGTAGGCCGTAGCGGGCCTCGAGCCAGGGGGCGAGGGTGATGAGCGCGCCGAACGCGAGGCCCAGTCGGTGGAAGGGGGCGAGCCCGGCGCTGGCGAGCAGCCGGTAGAACTCGTGCAGGGTGAGCACCGCGATGACCGCGGTGAGGAGCACGGCGCCGGTGGTGCGGAAGTACCAGAGGATGACGAAGACGAGGGTCCAGAGGAGGACACTGCTGAAGGTGCGTTTGCCCATGGGTCAGGGGGTAGGGGTGGGGGCGGATTTGAGCTGGTCGGAGGTCAGGCCGAAGCGGCGTTCGCGGCTGGCGTACTCGGCGCAGGCGGCGGCGAGGTCGGCCTGGGTGAAGTCCGGCCAGAGTCGGGGGGTGAAGACCAGCTCGGCGTAGGCCCCCTGCAGCAGGAGGAAATTGCTCAGCCGCGTCTCGCCCGAGGTGCGGATGATGAGGTCGGGGTCGGGCAGGTCGGCGGTGCCGAGGAAGCGGCTGAACGTCGCCCAGGAGCGGTCATTCAGCTTTTCCTGGCCGGCGGCGAGCGCGGCGGCGTAGGCGCGGGCGGCGTCCACCACCTCGGTGCGGGCGCCGTAGTTGAGGGCGAGCACGAGGGTGTAGTCGGTGAAGTGGGCGGTCTCCGCGATGGTTTTCCGCAGGTGCTTCTGCACCCCGGCCGGGAGCTCCTCGATGCGGCCGATGGTGCGCAGCCGCACCCGGTCCTTCACGAAGGTCTTCAGCTCCTGCTTCAGGTAGAACTCGAGCAGGCCCATCAGGCCGCCGACCTCCGCCTTGGGCCGGTTCCAGTTTTCCACGGAGAACGCGTACAGCGTGAGGATGCGGATGCCCAGCTCGCGGGCGGCCTGGGTCGCGGTGCGGACGGCCTCGACGCCGCGGCGGTGTCCCTCGAGCCGCGGGAGGCCGCGCTGCCGGGCCCAGCGGCCGTTGCCGTCCATGATAATGGCGACATGCGCGGGGACGATCCCCTTGGCGGCAGGCACGGGGCGGGCGGCGGAGTGGGGCATGCGACTGCCGGAGTTAGGGTACCGGGGCGGGGTTTGACAAGCCGCCTTCGTCGCCCGGGTTGAATCGCCGCGGGGCGGGCGTTCGAGCGCGGGCGCGGCTAGCGGCCGAGGGGGAGACGCACGCTGGCGCCGGCCTGGGCCGGGTGATTCGAGCCGAGCTGGGCCCAGCCGTGGAGCGTGCGGCAGCCGGTGAGGCCGGCGAGAATGAGCCCGGCGACGGCGAGTGCCGTGAAGCGGAGGAGGGAAGGGCGCATGGCCGGTGGGTCAGCTGCGGACCTGGCCGGTTCCCTCGATGATGAACTTGTGGGTGCAGAGCTCGCGCAGCCCCATCGGGCCGCGGGCGTGCAGGCGGTCGGTGCTGATGCCGATCTCGGCCCCGTAGCCAAACTCAAAGCCATCGGTGAAGCGCGTGCTCGCGTTCCAGTAGACCGTGGCGCTGTCCACCTCCGCGAGGAAGCGGCGGGCCGCGGGCTCGTCGGCGGTCACGATCGCGTCGCTGTGGCTGGAGCTGTCGCGGTTGACCGCGGCGATGGCGGCGTCGAGGGAGTCGACCACCCGGACGGCGAGGACGGTGTCGAGGAACTCGGTGGCAAAGTCGGCGGCGGTCGCGGCGGTGTGCGGGATCCGGGCGGCGGCGAGGAGGGCGGCGCTGGCGGCGTCGCAGCGGAGCTCCACCTGCGCGGCGCGCAGGGCGCGGGCGGCGGCGGGAAGGAACTGGCCCGCCACGGCGCGGTGGACGAGCAGCTGCTCGGCGGCGTTGCAGGCGCTGGGGCGGGAAACCTTGGCGTTGACGATGATCTGCTCCGCCATCGCGAGGTCGGCGGCGGCGTCCACGTACACGCAGCAGACGCCCCGGTAGTGCTTGATGACGGGGATGGTGGAATTTTCCGTGACGTAGCGGATGAGGCTCTCGCCGCCGCGCGGGATGAGGCAGTGGATGAGGGAGTCGAGCCGGAGCAGGGTGGCGAGGGCGGCGCGGTCGGTGGTCGGGACCAGCTGCACGGCGGCGGCGGGCAGCCCGGCCGCCAGGAGGGACTGGGTGAGGAGGGCGGCGAGGGCGGTGTTGGTCTGGAAGCACTCCTTGCCGCCGCGCAGGAGGCATGCGTTGCCGCTCTTGAGGCAGAGCACCGCGCAGTCGATGGTGACGTTGGGGCGCGCCTCGTAGATGATGCCGATGACGCCGATGGGGACGCGGCGCTTGCGGATGCGCAGGCCGTTGGGGCGGGTGGAGTCCTCGAGGATCTCGCCAACGGGGTCGGGCAGGGCGATCACGGCGCGGACGGAGGCGGCGAGCTGCTGGAGGCGGGCGGGGGTGAGGGTGAGGCGGTCGCGGGCGGCGGGGGTGAGGGCGGCGGCCTCGGGCGAGGCGAGGTCCTGGGCGTTGGCGGCGA
>SESF01026778.1_pt1 | contig 13705 bp, 3 predicted proteins | sample 3171521 | NCBI WGS metagenome assembly SESF01 (sample SAMN10866945, study PRJNA518727) | freshwater metagenome | biome: subpolar coniferous forest; feature: holomictic lake; material: water; isolation source: holomictic Lake 227, 6 m and 8 m depth | place: Canada: near Kenora, Ontario | collected...
GTATACCCCACCTCGCACAGCCATATAGGCAGCCCCGTTTTGTGTGAATGTGTCGGCATAGCACTGATGAAACTGGCTGCAGCTGTGTAGAACCAGGGGGGTGTTGCTGCCAAGGAACCCCCACGTAGTGTTGGAGGCAAACGGCATCGTGCCCAGCGCTACCGTCCGAGTTACCTCGTGGGTTCTCAGCACGCGCTCACGATCAAATAGGTGCAGGATGGCTCCAGAGGATAGCCGGATAGTGGCGTTTTTGGAGGCAGGAATGCACGCCCTGAGCTCAAGGCCACCCAATTTGAATCGCTCGTAGTCTCGGTCACAGGTGACTGGAATGACCTTGAGGCGATTGGGGTAATTGCTGTTGGGATCCCACCACAGGCTAGCAGGAGGAGAGTTGGCCTGGTCGAATGCATAGACGGGGGTGCTGGTGTCGTTGATGAGACAAGCTGTTGACGCAGCTGCACTGCAGCCCTGCTTGGCAAGAGTTGCAAGGTACTCTTGCCAGTGGCGATACGAGCACATGCCGTGCGCCGGAAGGAGATCAGGAACGTATCCCCAGGGCGACGCTCCCACCATACTGAACGCTGTGCCTGGACAAGAGGCAGTATGCCCCTTGAAGCTCACGTTGGTGTTGAGCCAATTCTGCACGACAATGCGTGGCAGTACGCACGATCCCACGCCAGAGCACATCTGCGAGCCGGAGCAGTCTGCGTGCTGGGTGCACTGCACCTGCTGCTGCATGCAGACGCCATGAAGGCACGAGAAGCCTGACGGACACCCCCCTCCTGCTATGCTGCAGTCGGGGAGCTCAAGGTCCTGACAGGCAGAACCCCAGCCCTCTGCACGGATGTCGTCGGCGGGGCCGAGGACCCATGCTGGCGCTGCAACGGTGGGGTAGATCGTGTCTGATGCATGTGGGAGATGCGGCACAGTGCCTACGTTGAAGAGAGCCTGCTCGTAGAAGTCATAGTCACCAGCTCCTGCCCACGGCAGATGTGAGCTCGAGGCGCTGCACGCCTCTGTGGTGTAGGCGTCAGCGCCAGATGTGGATGGCACGTGGACGTCGACATCCTCGAGACTTGAAAGACGCGTGCATATCCGCATGGTATTGGTCTCAAACATATCAAATCCGAAGTTGACCCCGCTGCAGAGCCCCCCTGCACCAAATTTCGACCCTATGGACTGCCCGTCGCGGGTCTGATCCTCATAGTAGGTGAGCCACTCACCCTCTCTGGCGAATACATTGTCAAACGTGCGATAGGCTGCGTCTGCGCTGGAGCACGGCGTGGTCACATGATATCCAACAGGGAAGCGAGCCTCGTCAGGCCAGTAGTCTGTAATCATATCGCAAAATTGGCCAGTCTCGTTCATGAAACCCTCTGCTGTCTGCCAGGACTGCCCCTGAGGCACGTTTCCAGTCCCCCTTGGCGACGCCAGAGCCTGCGCTACAAACGTCTCAAACTCCAGAAGATTCCAAGGCTCTGCGAGCCAGGCATTGGCATCCTTTGCCATGGCTGCTAGTGTGGGATCAGCGAGGTCGCCTGGCCACCACGCGAGCTCAGCTGTGCGAACGAAGCTGCGAGGGTCAAGCTGTAGCGCGCACGCTGCCGTGAGATTCGCCGCTGAGAGCACAGTGGTGACAGGTCCAGTGCACCACTCTGGATGGCATCCACACGGGTCGTAGAATGTGCCGTCAACGCAGACGAGGCACTCTGGCGTGGTGTAGACCTCACGGCTGTCACCTGAGGCGGATACGACGACAAATGGGAGGGCACACTGGCGTGAGAGGGTATACACGTGGAAGATATCCAGCGCCTGGCACATGGAGACAAGCTGCACCTGGCTGCCGCAGCGCCGCCTCCATGTGCCAACCAACCCCTTCTGCCGCACGACCTCTACATGTGTGTGATTTGAGTCTGACGCCATCAGCATCAGCTCCAGCACGCGCAGTCGCGCCAGCTCGATGGCATAACGCAAGCAATAGGCGGCAGAGGCTGACTCAGAGACACCTTGCGCCATGGGAAAGAGCTCCTCAACAAAGCCATCTGCAAGCGTGGAGGCGTCAAGCTCAGCGTCGAAGCCGCAGCCTGCCAGCACGGCCAGCTGAGGATCGACTGATCTAGCAGTCGGCGTGAGGTAGGTGCGAAGGACAGCGTCAAGGCTGGCATTTGGCGTGAGGCGAGCCAGCCCTGGGATATTGCCTGCTACAAGCCCTCCAAGGCCATATCGCAGCACTGCCTCCCCCGTGGTGGTGAGGTTCCGGCTGCCGCGCAGCCAGGCTTCAGTTGCAGTGCCGTCGAGGAACCCCATATGCTCTGAGAGGGCGAGCTCCGGACACTGCCACGAGAGAGGATCGAACCGAGCCGCCAGCGCTGCCCTATCCTGGCTGGCTAGGGGATATACACAACCTGAGTTGCCCAGAGAAAGCGCCTGGCAAGCTGCAGGTGGCGCCACACAGCCTAAAGCTGTCGCCTGCCAGCCACAGAAACAGCGCGAACCCCAGGCGCCTAGGGGGGCATAGGCAGGGCCATATACTGGCTGTGGAGTGGCCTGTGATCCATCGAATATGGTGAATGTGTCTACGACGAAACTGGAAAAGTTGACGACGCCAGGAGGGGGGTCTGCAGCCGCCTGCTGCTCGCACACAGTCGACGCGCTTGGATGATGTCGCGTAACGTAGTGACGATAGAGAGGGCTGGACGCAGCGGCTGCCTGCACAAGCTTTTCCACCTGCGCTGCGATAGCGTCGGGTCCACCTCCAGCGAAGGCAGCCACTGGGTCCCGCAGCCCACCCAATTCTGTGACTGGCATGGTAAACAGGACCTGTCTCAGCGCACCATGGCATGCATACCACAGGCTCTCGTCTCCCTCGCGAGGAGGAGACTGTGCTTCCTGGCGGTCGTATCGCATCTGTGGTGCCGTGGTGGAAAAGCGAGCCTCGTCCTCCACCCAATGTGCCCCAGCAGAGCTGCCCCAGTCATACTTTGCAAGCTCTGCTGGATCCAGGTTCGTTGTGTAGGGCGTGTGGAGGTGCAGGAAGTCTCCATAGAAGTCAATCATGCGGGACTCTATGCCTGCCAGCACGCTGGTGGTGTTGAGGTATATGATATCTCTAGCAAGAGAAACAGGCAAGGGTGAGTCGTCATGTGCGTCACAGCAGAAGGCCGAGCGACTGGCGCCGCCAGGACAGTCGCAGCCATACTGGGAGGAATCTAGCCAAGTCGTCCTGAGCCCAGCCAACCAATTGTTGACCTGCTGACGAATCAAATCAGCGCCTCCTATCCCTCGCAGGAGATACTGCTGCACGAAGTAGCGTGTCATTGCCTTACGCATAGGGCTTCCGCAGGTGAAGGGAAGCTCAGCGGTGGTCTGGCAGTTCTCTGAGTCGATGCTCCTAGAGGCACCGGCGCCATCATCGCGCGACCAGAACGGCCCCACAAGACAGTCAGCGGGCGAAGAGGGGGTGCACCGATGCTGCGGCCAGTAGTCTACGCGGGCGTATGGGCCAAGGAATACACAATCGAGCAGCTGGTGAATCAGATCGCCTTCTGCGCTGAAGAAGGCCACATTAAGCTTCTGATTGACATAGGATCCTATGGCATCGAGCTTGTCCATCACCATCTTCTTGGCAGTGGCATAACGCTGCTCTGCTATGGTCTGCACGGAGGAAGCTCCCGTGATGACATGCCGCGACGCGACAGGCACGTCGTTGCCAGATGCAGGCGACCAGACGAAGCCTGACAGGTCGCATGCCACTCCAGTCTCATAGCCATTGAGGCAGCTCTGGAACTTGGCGCGACGCTGTGGCAGGACAGCCTCGTTTCCAGCTGGGCCTGAAAACACCACACAAGCGTCTACCTGAGAGGCTGATACTGAGGCGATTGGCTCGTATGCCCAATGAGAATCTGTAAGTCCATTGGCCTGCATGTAGGCGTCAAGACACGCGCCGCCTCCGGTGCCACCTTTTGCAGCGTTCTCCAAAAGACACGCGCCAACTCCGCCGCCAGCCAAGGGATCGCCAGCTAGCGGGGTCGCCGCGCGAGGCACCACGCGATTTAACACCCCCTGGTCGAATAGGGCATATGCTGCGACGTCCCAGGCGCGGTTGACGTAGTTCTGGCGGCAGCGGGTGAAGACAGGGATCAGCGACACGCCCTGCGCGGAGAAGACTGGGTCGTTGGGTGGCGAACACTGCTGGGAGGAGGCAGCGCACTGCACGTATGCGTCCATGGCGTCGACGAGCATGGCACGGAGCTGAGCGTAGGAATATGGATTGTACACCACAACCTGGTGGTTGCTGGCGTCGGTGAGCGACAGAGTCCCTGAGCACCACAGACCAAAGTCAGCTGTGGTCTCTGCCGCCCTGATGGCAGGGATGTTGAGAGCTGTGTCCCCGCAAGCGCACTGCAGCGCCTGTGGCAGAGTGACGTCGGGCAGCACACAGTGGTGAAGGTCGAACGCCTGCAGCATCGAGCCGAATTTGCTCACCACTCCCATGAGATATGACATCCCTCCATCGAACATGTGCGTAATGGGCTCCAGACGGGTCATGATCATGCGCTGCCCAGCGTTTGTCACAAGCGCGGCCACCGTGGTGCCTACCATCCTTGACACAGAGGCATCGCCAGTCTGTTGGGCCTGAATCTGTGCATTGACTGTCAGGCAGGACCCCACCATGCTTGACTCTGCGTTCGCTATGCTGGCCTGCTGCAGCGTGACAGATACTCCATCGTTTCCTATGACAGCTATCCAGCCGCTGACGTCACATGTCATGATCTTGTGCCCTACCACCATGATATAGACAGGCAGTAGGCACACCTGGTTGAAGAAGGCAGTCACTGCCATGGTAGACATAGCCAGCACAGAGTTTGTGCTGGCATCCACAGTAGCAGCCATCTGCAGCCGAGGGTCTGCGACCTGAGCAAGCTGCATCGCGCTGTTGACGGCAGAGGCCAGGATGCTGATGACCTCGGCAGACAGGTCCTTCACAGCACACACATGACCAAAAAAGTTATCGCTCGGGAATGAAAGACTTATTCCTGATAGCTGTCGCTGTGTAGAGAGCTGCAATATTAGCATGAAGAGCTCTACAAACATCGTCCAAGCCCCATGAATGGTCTGTACGTAGATCATCCCTGCGCTGCGGAGGGCCAGGCCGATGCCACACAGTGGGCGCTGGAGGTTCACAGGAGTGCCAATGCATCTAAACACGGAACAGCTCTGATATACAGCACACATTGAGCGTAGCCCTGCTGGGCATGCTCGACAGTCTGTGCCGTCGCACCCAGTCTTCACTGTAACACTTGACATGATGGGTTGTGAGTTGACAACATGTGCTGCAAGCAGCGTCGTACCCGACCGCGTGAGCCGCAGCTGGCTCAGCCAGTCATATGTGGAACCCCGTGAGGCAAACATCAGGTAGTATTCTGGTTGGTTGATGAGATTCTTGCTCAGCACGAGGTTCTGTGGCACCAAGGTGGCCTTTGCTGCTAGAGTGGTGGCAAGCTGCATGGGAACCTGTTGCACTGCCAGCGTTGTCCCAGACCAGTCAAACACCACCCGCTGAGGGACCCCAGTCGCCTGTGGCCAAAAGAGAAACGAAGTGGCTGTAGCTGACGAGGCAAAAGGGAACTCTGAAGGCGTGTAGCCTCGCCAAAGATCTGATGGAATGGACACCACTGTGACGCTGGCTGCCCAAGGATCAATCCAGAGTGCATACACGTCAGAGCTGAAGCTGCCGCTCACGCTCACCCGCACTGCCACGTTGACAAGGAGACGTGCTGCCGACCCCATGGATAAAAAATCTACTATTCTGATAGAGCGCGCACCGACCGCCTGCAGCACAGGAACGCAGGAGCTGTCGGAGGGCGTTACATTGAGCGGTACCCGCGCTATTGAGGATTCCTTGCCTACTATCTGCAGCCTTGTGCTGCCACCACCTAGCACTTGCAGCACCATAGCAGTCCCATTTGTCCACAGGAAGCTGGCAGTCTCCACCGCTTCAGATGCGCCGACGCTGAAATCCCACGCAGATGACGACACTGCAGCGTAGGCCCCGTCGCTAGGGCCAGAGGGGATGCAGTAGTAGCGGATCAAGTAGGCCGCCGATGACGAGGTGGAGGGGTAGCAAACAGCGACACACTGGTCAGTGCCTGTGCGGCAGATGGTTCCGCAATAGGTGTCTGGCTGAGCCATGGCAACGAGTGGAGACGGGATGACCATGTCCCCAGTCACAGAGGGAAAGAAGAGGCTCTCTACTGTCTGTGTCATAGTGGAGCTGCTGACAAGCTGGGAGGCGGAGTACGCAGACTGCGCCTCGAGAAATGCTCCCCACTCTGCAGAGCATTTGCTGTGGCAGTCTGATGTTGTCCCACACGCCTGAAAGTAGTCAATAGGGTCTGGCAGGATCACCACCACGTTGGAATTAGCAGCAAAATTAAGGCACTGTCCCGCGTCGTCGTCGAAGCCAATCAACGCGTAGTCGATAGAGCTGCCCAGAGCGTCCAGCATGCCATAGATGTCCTTGAACCAGGGTTCCAGCGTGCCTTCCATGGAAACACGCATGAAGCCAATGACATCTGGACAGAGCAGCGTGCTATCAGACTCCAATGCTATGATGCTCAGCAGCGTCGGGCGGAGCGTCGTGGGGGTGGATGGAGCGCACTTAGAGGTGCCATATTCGCGCACGTTATGTCCAGCAGCGTCCTTACACATGCACTTAACCATGGGCGCCTCCACAAAGACAGACATGCCAAAGTCGTAGGCCCCATTCATGAAGTTGGCTGAGGCCATGCAGAGGTGATAGAGCACGTCTGACCACGGGTTGTCTCCGCCAAAGAGAATCCTCACCCCCTCGCATCCACCCCGCGCGCGGTCTGTGACGATGGCTTGGAAGGCGGCCCGTTGGTCGTACAGTCCGTTGGTAAAGATGCCGTTCACAGCGGCCGTGGTGATGCCTGGCACGCTACACACAGCTATCATCACGTCAATGACAACAGTGATCAAAACACGCGTGGTGAAGCGCGACCATGCGGCGCTCGACAGCGACAGGTGGGCTACAGACTGCAGCCAGGTGCGTCCCGTGATGACCCCAAACAGAGATTCCACTTGCGCTGGAATAGGCGTACGCAGCAGCGACACAGCCCCCCCTTGCACCTCGTAAACGCTGACTGTTGCCGCGCCGATCGCCGCCGTGCCCCGCAGGATGTCTGTAAGTGGAACCACCTGGGCAGCAGGGGTGCTTGACACAATGTTGGCAACAAAGCTCAGGATGCTCCAGAAGCTGGCAGAGGCGTCCTCTATGCTGTCATACATGTCGTCAAGGCTGTACGCGCTCCGTCCGCAAGATGCTACCACCGAATGCCCCCGCGCAACGAGAGGGCACGTGCCGCCTGCTGCCCGCCATTGTATGACAAGCCCAGGGGTGGACGCGACCGCCTCCACGACGAACCGCGAAAGGAATACAGCGACGTTGCCAAGCTCTGCCACAAGCGATCCAATCCTGGGAAGCGGCACTGCTGGCGTGAGACACACCGCTGTGCCGTCTGAGGCCGCCTCGACCTCACCGCGCCACATCTGCGACGACCGCAGCGCCATGGTCTGGGGGTTGAGCCAATATGTTACATACTGCGACCCGTTGCCGCGCATCCTCTGTGGGTCGAACGACTGATCTGCCACCTGCACGACGACTGCTATGTTCTGCTCATTCACATACTCAAGGCCCTCGATCGTGGCGTTGTAGCGCCGCGTGCAGTTGGGCACAAATACAGTCCCATTCAAGAGAAAGCCGTCAAGATCCACCTTGGCTGAGATACCAGGGCACAGCGAGGCCTTCTCGCAGTAGGCCCTGACGCGGTAGATGCGCAGCGGTCCGTAGCTCGAGAGGATCAAGAACTGGAACTGCGGAAGGCTGTCCCTGTCGCTGCAATACTTGAGATATGCGCTGAAGATCTGCAGAGCTGGAGAGACTGCATAGAAAACATAGTTTCTGCTACTGGTCGAGTGAATGCGCGTCGCCTCATATTCATATGGCACTACAAGGGTGCTATGTGGGTCAAATCCAAACTCGTCTGCTGGAACTAAGCGCTTTGGGGCCGCTGGGAGATCATTGAAGACACGCTGTAGCGTGAAAACATCACGCTGATCCCCTGTGAGGCGCTCCACCTGCACCATCGTGCCTCCATCAGGCTGTGGATCCTCTAACAAAAGTGCATCCCCTGCGATAGCAAATGGCTGCCCTGCCATCCGCACGAAGGGCAGTCGATATTCGGCGTCTGGCTTGGGCACAATGCTCAAAACTGTGCTGATGCCAACATGGCAGTCGAGGGAACCAGACCCTGTCGCGAAGCTGGACCCCCCTCCTAGATTGGAGAAGGACGTGCTTCCCACAAACGCTGTGCTGATGCCGCCACCAGGCAGCCGGCTGGAAGGAGTCGCCGTCCCTGTCGCGTGCAGAACACAGTCTCGCCCTAGCAGCTGCTTGCCCTCACGCCAGGTGCGTGCGTTGACCATGATGGGATTCGCGTTGCGTGCTCCTGCGATCCTCGCCGCCATGCAGAAGGGAAAGCAGGAGGTGCCTACAGTGAGCGTGGGATCGCAGAGTGCTGCAGGGAGCATAGAGCATTTGGGAACAAGCCAGATCGTTGCGTCGACAGACTCACACGTCCCGCGAGTGGTGCAGTCTGTCGTAGGTAGCGCAGTGGTGGTGGGACCGAAGGCGGCGACAGTGCCTTCGTAGCGTCGTACCGGCCAGCGCACGCTGTGCACAGAGATCTCCACTGCTGCACAAGATAAGTCTGACACCCAGGTGGAGTCCTGGAACCACACATCAAATGTAGCGTCGGCTGTGGTGATTGCAGTGGCGTATCGTGGGAGCAGCGCGCAGCGGATTGCTATTCCAGCTGTGGTGTCGATGCAGCTGCAGCCAAGCAAAGTTGTAGTCTGTGTTGCAGCGGGGCGCGACCCTTGCGAAGAGCTCGCGGCTCCGTCGCCGCTTACCTCGCCATAGCTCACAGCAGCCACCCCCATCGATGGGTCGATAGGGATGGGCCAGGCGCGGGGCGCGATGCCGTCCTGCCCAGCGCCATAAAAGTAGGCGACAGTAGCGTTGGTGGCTGCCAGCGTCCACTCTGTGAGCCCTACGACAGCTGTAGCACCCTCTAGCAGCCCAGCCCTGAAGGTGTCAGGACCAAGCGCGATTGGCTCCGGGCATGGCTCTGGAATGCCGGTGAGGGTGCGCTGCGAGATAGCAAAGGCAACCGACGCCCAGTTGTCAAGGAGCTGACCGAAGCTTCGCACGCCTCCTATGACTCGAGCAAAGACTGGCTCAAAGTCAGGGGTGCACATGAGCACGTCAGATGCCATGCCTTGGTGGCCAAAGAGCGTGCATCGACGCTCTGTGACTATGGGCATCACTATGAAGAGATGCAACATGGCATTGCTAATCTGGTGAATGGTTCGTGCCAGATTCACATCGAGCAGCGGATACAGCATCAGGTCGGCAGGAATGGTCATCATGGTGCAGATCTCGCCTACGAGCCCAGTGCTTAGCACTGCCACCGTGCGCAGGTCTGCCATGGGGGTGACTAGGTCTAGCTCTGGGGGGTTCAACAGGCAAGTGGCATTGACACATTGTGCTGCCTTGACAAAATTGAGGCAAGAGTCGGCAAAGTGCGTCCCAAGCTGCAGGAAGGAGACCCCTATGTTCACCAGAAGCTTTGCCTCATCAAGCATGATGGGTAGCAGACCCTGCGTCACAACTACGCGAGCGATCCACACTGCTGCGTTGAAGATAGGTATACACCCTCTGAAGCACAGGGCAAAAATCTGAAAGGGGAATAGCAGGTAGCCATGCACAAAAGGCCCCACCCTTGCATTGTAGTAGCCCACAGCATGCAGCCACACGCCTGGAAAATCAGAGTAGGTCGTGCTGAGAACAGAGAGAAATATGAAAAGGAGCAGCAACCAAAAGAGCGCTGTTAACGAGACTGTTGTGATGCGGATGATAGCATTTGCAAAGGCAGAGAATAGTGAGGCACCCACTCCAAAGACCCCTCCCCAGACCTGGTAGGCCTCGCTAGCCTTACCTTTTTTTGTGTTGTGAGAGGGTGAGAATAACCAGAGGAACGTGTTTAGAACACGCTCGCACACACACAGCGCTATGAGAGACACTGCAAAGGCATATAGGGTTACAGCGGCCATTGCAGCCTTCTTCTTCACTGTGAAAAAAGACACAAAACTTTATATATACCAACAGGAAACTCAACATACGGCCATCAACCCCCACCCACAGGCGCGCGTGTGAGCCCGGCCGCAGCTGCACCAGAATCCAATGTGGCGACGTTCAGACATGGCATAGCATCAGCTTTCTTGTATCCTAGCTCGATACACTTGGAGCAGTCCTCACATATGGCATCAGAGCGCTGGAAGTTGAGCTGGCCGTCTGTCTTTGCAGTCGAGGAGAGCTGCATGCACCGCACACGGCTCTGTGAAGGGTCTGGGCAGTCTTGTGTGGTGCATTGTGTACAGGCACTGGAACCGGCAAAGGAATAAGTGCCATCAGGGCACGCCCTCTGGCTGTCCGCACCATACTGGTTGTTGAGATGTGTGGTGCAGTAGAAGCCTGCTGGACAGAAGTCACACGCATCGTTGTGGCTGCTGTTTCGGAAAAAGCCATCGGAACAGACGCACTGCGTGGCATATCCTCTGGCATCCACGACTGCTGCCTGGTTGAGACCACACCGCTGAGGTGCCAGGGCCCCACCAGCGCATCTATAGTTCATCTGCGTGATCGTGCTGCCATCGCGAACTGGAACGATATCCAGGACCTTGCCATAGTGCTGGCGACCAATGGACTCATTGCAGGGAAAGCACCTACCTGCTATAGGCGGGGGGTAGTCAGGCAAGGCGTTTATGGGATCCCTATACTGGATCAGGACGTTTTGCACCCACGAATTGAACCCCCCTGCAGGGGGGGCGAGCATGTCGAAGTCGCGCGGCACATGGTATCGGCAGTTGTAGTCAGGTGTGCTGCATGTGAGCCAGGTGCCTGGCTCGCACTGCACGTTGCAGCCCATAGATTTGACGCTGACAAATGCACCTGCTGCCATTTGCGCCAACAGCCCAGATGGATCAAACAAATCTCGAACAGCCCCGTCCAGGGTGGTGAGGGGGGTGGCTATTGTGTATCCGGACTGACAAGTGTAGACCGGCTCAACTGGGACGCACATCTTGCACCAGGGAGACTGGTATACAGTACTTGTGTCCATACCGTAATCCCTGCTCAGCTCTGTCTTTGAAAAGTCTGACAGTGTCTGTATCATCTTGCACAGGTACAGCGAGCGCACTATATTATCGGTGGATCTGCATAAGGGGGTCGTAGTGAGCATACCTGCGTCATAATGGTTGGCCCACATAGCAGGCGACGAGAAGAGGCTAGGCATGACAATGCCCTCTGCCTTGGCGTAGACAGGTGTCCAGGCCTTGCCGTTCTCAGGATAGTAATCTGAAGGGAAATCAGAATTGGCATAGAAGTCATTGATGTAATAGGAGCAAGTATGCGCCGCCTCAGGGTGTGAGCCTAGGAAATCGTTGGTGTCAGGAACTGGATATGGGAAGCAGCTGCTTAGAAGCATATCATACTTGAGGTAGTTTTTCTCGTTACAGGAATCTTGCAGGCAGTAGTTCACATACTGCACGACTCCACCATAGAGAGCAAACGTGGGCTGTAGCGGGAGCATCGTGAAGAGGAGGACATACAACACGCTCCTGTGCGTGGGAGGCATCAGGCTAGAGCGAGGGAATCGTGTTTAATAATGTCTATTGATACAGGTAACTTTTCGTGCTAGTGGGATTTTTTTTCGTGCTAGTGGTAATTTTTTCGTGCTAGTGGTAATTTTTTCGTGCTAGCGGCAAAAATATAGATATCAACCCTGTACCAAGACAATAAACAGGCACAGACGTCAGAATCAGTTTCAGACGTCAGAATCAGTTTCCGACGTCAGAATCAGTTTCCGACGTCAGAATCAGTTTCCGACGTCAGAATCAGTTTCCGACGTCAGAATCAGTTTCCGACGTCAGAATCAGTTTCCGACGTCAGAATCAGTTTCCGACGTTGGTATTTAGTTCTGGCGTCTGTGCCTTCAGCCGACGTCGGAACGATCTCTTTATAAGCAACGAAACCGAGACAAAGACAATTTTGCCACGGCCACTGCCACGCATGTCAAGTCTACCTCCATCGCCAACAGGACCAATCTCTCCGGCCTCTGATTTGAAAGCGGTCAAAACTCTTTTTATTTTTTTCCATGTGTTTTTTTGCACGCTGACACGTGGCATATGCAAGCAGACTCCAAGCGAGTACTTTGTCGCCCGGCTTATGGGAAAGGATTCTTTCCGCAAGAAACTCGAACAACGTCGCCTCCCGCAAACCGCCCCTGTGAATGCTGAAAAACCTTGGGCATCCTCTCGTCATTTTATCAATGCAGCCCTGCGCTTCCTCCCTTCCTCCCTGGCTGTCTTTGGTGTTGAAAATCTTGATGTAAGTGATATATTTCGTTACTTTTTGTTTAATTTTGTAGCTAATCCATTTCATCTTTTCAAACAGTCAAGCTCCCTTCCCAAGGACTATGATTTGCAGTCGTTATTTGATGGCAAACTTGCATCGCTGCAAGCTGACGATGCTGTCATTGCATCCGTCCGCCGATTCTATAACACATACTTTCCAGATATGGAGCCAGAAGACGTTGGAGTCGCGCTGACGTTTGAATTTTCAAGCGGGATGGTTGTGAGTGGATCTGACTTTTCAGAGCTATGCAACGAGATTTCTCGCATTCTTACGGAAAAGGACCCAACCTTCAGGAAATGCACTGTGGGTGTTTTTGCAACTACGCTCACAACAGTGACTCTCATTCTTCGTTGGGTGGAAAACCCGCTTCTTACTGTGGAGCTAACGCAGATTCTCTCTGACTCCATCAAGGTGAGTTTCCATAGTTTTTTCCATTTCATTTTTTTCGTGCTAGCACGAAATCTGACGCTGTCATTTGTTATCTGCCGCAGACGATGTCCGGGTCTTCGTACTTGTACAGATACTTTCATCTCGATGGAGATGATGAGGCCCAACAGAGCCGTCGCTCTAACTGTTTCCAGGTCAATGTCCTTATCCAGATGCTGCGTGGCGAGGATGAAATTCAGTCTACTTTTTCTCGTGACCTTGTATTCATCACCGAAATCTTCCGCAACACATATGGTTTCTTCTTTGAGGAGCGCAGAAGGCTGATTCAGGACAGATACGCCCCCGCTCTCTGCTCTGCAGCCTCCCAATCCACCAACAATCAGCTTGCGAACCTGTACAGTGAGTTCTGTGAGGCAGGGCCGCGGCAGCAGGTGGAAGAAATTGGCTCGTTTGCTCTCCGATTCCAGGAGCTCTACATGGCAATTCTTTTGATCTGGGGCGGTGTACCTGCTTCTGTGTTTGAGCGCGATGTAGTATTCTACATGAAGCGCAGCCATAGCCAGCCGGCCAGCCACGCAGTCAACAGGAAGCTGCTTTACAGCAAGCTGGATCTGTCTACGTTTCAGCGGCTCAATGTCGTTGCACTTCGCCAGGTTACGTCGCTGGGATTCTGGGTCTTACAGGCGCTCGACGATGTGGCTTCTCTTGTGTTTCTCCTGCAGTGTGACAGTAGCGCAAGTCGGGTTGGTAAAATTGATC
>SESF01017885.1_pt1 | contig 13701 bp, 16 predicted proteins | sample 3171521 | NCBI WGS metagenome assembly SESF01 (sample SAMN10866945, study PRJNA518727) | freshwater metagenome | biome: subpolar coniferous forest; feature: holomictic lake; material: water; isolation source: holomictic Lake 227, 6 m and 8 m depth | place: Canada: near Kenora, Ontario | collected...
CCTGCCGGCGAGAGCAGTCGGAGGCGAAAGCCCTCGAAGCGGGTGACTGTCCCTGGCGCTGCCCATTCCCAAGACTGGCCCTCCGCCATGTCAGTCGGCAGGTCGGGACTCGAGAAGCTGACTTCAAGCCTCGGAATCTCGAAGGCACCCTCCTCGCCCTGGAAGCGGAGTAGGCTGATCGCCCTCCGGCCGGCCACCCTTGATCGCAGGCTGAGGAGGATCGCTGTCCCCCGCGCCTCGCTGGCTGCGACAAAGGGCTTTCTGACCATGCCGTCGACAGAGAGCCCGGGATCAAGGCGATAGGATTCAAGGCGGGCGTCCCGAAGCCCATGGATGACAAGGCTACAAACAAGGACAGAGTCGAGGTCAGGAGGCTTGTCAGGGATTTCCATGGTTACGCGGTAGGCCCCTCCGATGATCCCGAGATCCAGCGACTCGGAGAATGCTGCATCGGGGACAATGGCTGATGAAAGGAGGAGGCAAAGGACCCAAAAACGATTACAACCGGGCTTACCAGTCACGGACGTCATTCCTGGGATCCGCCCCTGTCCCGGGTCGCCACGATCCGGTCTCAAGACGGCGGAAGAGATTCAAGATCTCAGGCTTGCCCTCGCCTCGCCCTCGGGCGACGGGGGCGGGACTACCCAGCGGCGAAGCTCCCTCCTTTTTCCATGCCCTCCAGGAAAGCTCGAGATTGCCCCGCGCATCCTGGTCCCTGGGGTTGGCCTTGAGTGCTTCCTTAAAGGCCTTCCAGGCGCTTTCATAGTCGCCACGCCCATAGTCCAGCACCCCGAGGTTGTAGGCAGCCATGGCCCTTGTCGCAGGATCACCCTCGCGAAGGGCGCGCAGGTAAAGGGAGGCGGCTGCTTTGGACTCTCCGATACCTGCCCAGGAGTTGGCCAGGTCATAGTTGATGACGGGGGCCCAGGCAGCTTCATGGAGGCCAAGATAGAGGGAGGCAGCCTCGCCGTAGCGGCCCTCACGGTGAAGGCGGTTGGCGCTCAGGATCGTGCCATAGTCCCCTGCCATCGCGCAGGATCCAGCCAAGGCAAGGGCCAAGGCTGCAACGGCCAGGGAAGCCGCGGCCCGGGAGGCCGTGGCCAAGGAGGCCGTGGCCAAGGAAGCCGTGGCCAAGGAGGCCAGGGCCATCAAGGGCCTCATCGCGGGTTCCTTTGCATGCGGGAAGGCAAGCTTGCGGTTGCGAGTACCCGGGCCAGTGAGCGCCCGATGAAAGCAAGGAGGGCCAGGGCGAGAAACAGTGGCGAACGATCCAGGGTTCGCGTGATCACCCTGGTCCCTGTCTGCCCTTCCCTGTCGAGCTCGGAAATGATCGACTGAAGGCTTGCCCCCTCCGCAGCGTCGTAGTAATGCCCTCCGGTGGCCAAGGCCAGGGCCCTGAGCAGGCTGGAATCCTGGACAACGCGCACAGGGCTTCCGTTCTTTTCAACAAGGGGTCTGCCCTCGCGTCCCGGGATGGTTACAGGCTCAGTGCCACCGAAGCCGATCGCATAGATTCGCGCGCCCTGCGTTTTGGCATCTGCGGCCGCTGCCCTGGCCCGCTGGTCGAGGTCCCCACCGTCGGAGAGGACCATCACAATGCGTCCCATACCCGCCAGCGAAGTAAAGGTTGAGAGGGCAGCCTCGATGCCTGCGCCAAGATCGGTGCCCTTCCGGCTGATGATCGAGGGGGAGGCGTAACCAAGGGCAGAGTCGATGGCGTCAAGGTCCTCGGTCATTGGCACGAGCACGACCGCTTCACCCTTGACTGCGACCATGGAAAAGCTCGCCCCCGGCACCCTTGCCATCACCAGGCGTGCCAGCGCCCCCGCGGCCGAAAGCCGCGATCCGAGTGCGTCCGCAGCCTCCATGCTGTGCGAGACGTCGAGGACGAGGGCTAGCTCGAGTCCGCTCCGCTCGATCTTCTCGGCCCCCTGTCCCCAGGAGGGACCAGCGAGGGCAAGGCTCATCGAAGCGATGAACAGGAGGGAGGAACCCGTCCCAAGGATGGTGGCCAAGCTCCGGAGCCGGGAGCGGGCTAGTCCAGGGGCGGTCAGCGCCACTAGGGAGGCGGAAAGCGGCCGCATCCTTCGCCAAACGAAGGCGAGCTCAAGGGGAAGAAGGGTGAGGAGCCAGAGAAAGACTGGATGGTCGAGGCTCATGGCAGTTCCACCCCGACAATGAGGCCCAAAAGTCTGGACAGAGCGATGAGGACAAAGGCGATAAGGCTGAACAGGGGCACCATCGAACGCTCGCTGCTCACCGACCGGGTGCGGGAGAGAGACAGGCTCTGTTCGGCAACGCTGTCGAAGGCAGCTGCCAGGCCCTTGCTGTCGGAAGCGTCATAGTAGCTGCCACCGCCCCGCCGCGCAATTGCCGCCAGCCCCTGGGCATCGAAGCCAGAAGCGAGTGTTCCGCTCCGCGTTGTTCCCGTGCCCGGGTCGGCATAGCTTAGGGGAACCTGGCCCTTGCTGCCTATGCCGACTACCGAGACAGAAAAACCAGCTTCGAAGGCGAGATCGGCCGCGCTGCCAGGGGCGATGGTTCCCGCGTTGCTTTCACCATCGGTCAGCACGATGATGTGACGCTTCCGCTCCGCCAGCGCGGCGCCACCGTGGGCGGCTGCCACCGCGATTCCAGTTCCGAGGGCAGTGCCCTCGCCCAGCATGCCCGGCTTCAGCTCGCCGAGGCGTCTGGCTACCATTGCATGGTCAAGCGTGGGAGGACAGAGGAGGGCCGCCTCGCTTCCAAAGGCCACCAGACCGACAGCCTCGTTCCTGCGGCTGGCAAGGAGACCCTTCACGAGGGCTGAGGCCGCCCCGAGCCTGCTCGGCTGGAAATCTGCTGCAGCCATGCTCGGTGAAACGTCGATGGCCATGATTATTTCGTTGCCACGCTCGAGGAAAAGAAGGGATTGCGAGACAAGGGCCGGACCCGCAAGTGCAAAGGCAAGCACAGCAAAGCCTGCCAGGGAGCAAGCCTCCCTCATTTTGTCCATTCCCCTCCACACTGGATGCGGGAGAGGAGCAGCCTCTCCTCGCGAGTCGGACAGCGACAGGAAAAGCCGAAAGCCGAGGGTCCTCGAACGCCGAAGGAGGATCCAGACCGGGATCAAAGCCAGAAAGAGGAGGGCCCAGGGACGATCAAGCATGAACATGGGCTGCTTCCTCGACAAAGCGCTCGGCATGACGGCCAAGAAGGCGAACGCGCTGGGCAACCTGGACAAGCTTCGCGGGCTCGGCTATGCCGGACCCTGAAATGGCGGACTCTGGCCAAAGCGCAAAACGGACACGGTCAGTCTCGCCCAAAAGGGCCGCAAGCTCGTCCCTGAAGCCCTCACCAGGGAACAGGTCAGCAGGCATTCGAGAGAGTTCCGAAGGCGTCAGGGCTGCTGCCTCGGGAAAGAGCCGCCGCGCAAGGTAGCGCCTGAGTGACTGGGCCAGGAGGGCGTGGAAGGCTGCGGCATCCCCGCCCTCCGCGTTGGCTTCAAGCCAGTCAAGGGTCCTTTCAAGGCTGCGTATGGCCTCACGCTCGCGAAGCCTGGCCAAGAGGGCCCTGGCTGCAGGGATGACCCAGAGGGCAAACCCGGCGCTGCCAAAGACAAGGATGAGGGCAAGGGCAGCAAAACCATAGAGGAAGAAAGACATTCCTGCCGGCTCGCGCTGGGGCTTCAGGGGGGCAAGCTCACGGGTTCCTGGCGCGAGGGTCGAGAGGGTCTCAAAGGGCAGCTCTGGAAACACAAGGCCTCCTTGAGACAGGGGGGGAGTGGTTCCGGGCCCCTGCGCCCAGGGGATGAAGCGAAGGGACAGGACCCATCCCGAGCCATCCCGGGAAAGCACGGCGGCAATCAGCTCTGGGTTGGCGTCGCCCTCGGCCAGGGCTAGGCCCGAACCCGCACTCAGGGAAAAAGGTTCCGGCTCGGGACCCGAAATCTCGAGCCGCGCGGTGAGAAGCACTTCCTGGCCCACGACGAAGAGCTCGGGCACGCAGCGTGTTCCGCTCACGATGACCTCGCCGGCAAGCTGCTGCCCGAGGGCTGCCCCGACAAGTGCCAAGCCCAGGGCAAGGGGCGGGAGCTGCGGAAGCCATACACACACAGGCCGCCTCACAGGAACTGCCTCATGGAAACCTTTTCCTTCGCGAGTCGAAAAATTCGAGAAAGCTCCTCGCCGGGTCGTCACCCGTGTCGAGGTCCAGGTGTCCAACGCGGCATTCGGCAAAGTCCTCCTGGATGCGTTCTTTGTCCTTTGCCCAGAATCCCTGCCAGGCCCGGCGGAAACCCCGGCTTCCCAGTGCCATCCAGGTGGGCTTGCCACTTTCTGCGTCGCTGAGGGGAAGACTGCCTGAGGTCGGGAGCCCACGCTCGAGGCCGTCTGAAACTCGGACGGCAACGACATCGTGACGGCGCCCCAGGATGGCCAAAGGCAGCTTCCAGCCTGGTGAGCGCCAGTCTGATAACACGATGACGAGGCTCCTGCGCTTCAAGAGGCGTGCCACTGTTCCTAGGGCTCCGGCAAGGCCTGTACCACCTGGACCCTCGCCCTGCCCCAGGCCTCGGGCCGAGCCCTGCCCTGCCTCCTGATCCAGGCCCTGATCCACCAGTGCCAAGACATGGGCCCTGCCCCGCCGGGGGTCACGATAGCCAAAGGTGCCCTTGTCAAAATGGAGGCCTCCGACAGGCATGTCCCGGAGGCTGGCAGCGTGTCCGAGGAGGGCTGCCGAAAGGAGGGCCATTTCACCCTTGGAAAGCTGTCCCGAGCCCTCGTCCATCGAGGCTGAGCGGTCTATCACGAGAAAGAGCGACAGCGAGCGGTCCTCTCGATAGGCCCTGACGTGGGGCTGTCGAGAGCGGACAGAAACATTCCAGTCGATGAGCCTGGCGTCATCATCGGGGCTGTATTCGCGAAGGGAATCGAAGTCGAGGCCACGGCCCCTGAACACCGAACGGAACTCGCCCCTGGCAAAGGAGGTCGAAAGCGCAGAGGAGGAAAAGAGGAGCTTCCTTATCCGCTTGTGGAGTTCTTCGCGATCCACTTCCTGGCCTCCGCTTTTCCTGGGCCTAGGGCAGGGATACGGAGGAAAGGAGACGCGCTACGACGGCGTCGGCTGAGATGCTGTCGGCCTCGGCCTGGTAACTCATCACGAGGCGGTGACGGAGTACCGGACGGGCCATGGCCTTTACGTCATCGGGGAGGACGTGATCGCGACCATCGAGGAGGGCTGCGATCCTGGCGCAGCGGGACAGGTGGATCGAGGCACGCGGTGAGGCGCCGAACTCGACGTAGCGGGACAGGTCCTTGACGTGCTGGCCGGATTGTTCGCGGCCGGGCCTGCTGGCACGCACCAGCCGCACGATATAGCGGAGGATCGCGTCGTCAAGGCGGACAGCGTCCACTGCTGCCCTGATGAAGGCAATCTCTTCGGGCCCGAGGACCTTTCCCACCGGCGCCTTGGCCGAGGCTGCCGATCGGCGAACGATCTCCTCCTCCTCGCTCTCGGCGGGATAGTCGATGAGGAGCTTGAGCACAAAGCGGTCGAGTTCTGCCTCGGGGAGGGGATAGGTTCCCTCGTGCTCGATGGGATTCTGCGTGGCCATGACAAAGAAGGGCTCAGGTAGCCTGAGGCTCTCCTGTCCGATCGTCACCTGCCCCTCCTCCATCGCCTCAAGAAGGGCGGACTGGACCTTGGCCGGCGCCCGGTTTACCTCGTCCGCAAGCACGATGTTGGCAAACAGGGGCCCACGACGTGCCAGGAAGCGTCCAGTATTCTGCTCCCAGATCAGGCCTCCCGTGATGTCGGCGGGCAGGAGGTCGGGAGTAAACTGGATGCGGCTGAACGAGAGGCCAGAGATGTCGGCGAAGGTCCGCACGGCAAGGGTCTTGGCGAGTCCCGGCACCCCTTCGAGGAGGACATGCCCGCCCGCAAGGAGCCCGGTGAGGATGCCACGGGATAGTTCGTCCCGGCCCACAAGCCTCCGGCCCATCTCGTCCCTGGCGCGCTTGGCCAGGGCAGCGGCGTCCCGGGTCTTGCCTGGATCAGCGTTCATCGCGCTCTCCCTTCACGGTCTGTAGCCCCTCTCATCGCGGGCGGAGGGCCTGGAGGCCCTCTTCATTCCGGATGAGGATGCTTCGTCCCCTGACTTCGATGAGGTTCCGTGACTCAAGCTCCCCGAGTTCACGGGACAGGCTCGGCCGGGCGACACCGAAGACGGCTGAAAGCCTTTCCTTGGAGGTCTGGAGGCGGACCTCGAGGCCCTCAGGCCTCCTCTGTGCACTCCGGAGAAGCCAGTCCGCAAGCCGCTCGCGAAGGGTGGCGAAGGAGAGGTTACGGTACTTGTCGGCAAGAAAGGCCAGGCGCTGCCCCATGTCATTGAGGAGGGCCTCGAGGAGGGCCGGAAACTCCCCGCAGAGCGAAAGGAGGAGGGCCCGTGGAATCACCGCCACCCGGAGCGTCGAATTCGCTACCAGGGTCACCGGGAGCCGGGAACCCGGAGAAAAAAGGACTGCCGTAGCCACTGCCTGTCCAGCACCGAGGTTTTCGACTACCACGCTCTTGCCCTCGGCGCTGACCATATCGGCACTCGCGTCCCCCTCGAGGATTATCCTCAAATCGACGTAGGCGCAACCAGCCAGAAGGACAACCCGGCCAGCGGAGAATTCGTGGATGGCCACAGCGCTTCCCTCAAGTGCACGGGCCAGGGCCCGGGCATCGACGCCTTTGAAGAGATCCGCGCTCGCAAGCCTTGCCAGGTCATGGTCGAGAAGCCTCATAGCGCTCCCTTCCCGCCCGGATACATGTCGCTCGCTCCGGGTCTGTCACCGGCTACCTCGACGAGGCCCTTGGCAGCGAGGGCTTTCACGACAGCCACGCGTTCGAGGAGATGGGCCTCCGAGATCAGGGCCGCAGCCTGCTCCTTGTCGGCAAAGCCCGCCTCAAGCGCCTTCGAAAGGGCCTCAAGGCCGCCCTTGCCGTCATCGGCGAGGGTCAGCCGGACCTTCGCGGCCGCAAACCAGGCGGTGGCCCGCTTCGGTTCGGCCTTGACGCACTCGGCGAGGGCCTCGAGGGCCTTGGCATAGCTGCCCGACTTGATGTAAAGGCCCGCCAGAAGTTCCCAATTGCCCCCATCCATCCTGCCGGTAGCCTTGAGGGTTTCCCAGGCGGCGATGGCCTCCGGCATCCTGTCGGCGGCAGCGAGGGCCCGCGCGTCGAGGCCCAGGAGCTCAGGATCGTCGGGCCTGGAAAGGAGGAGGGGGGCAAGCCTGTCGGCCGCCTCGGCCGGCTTCCCCGAGTCAAGGAGGAGGACCGAGGAGTTGTACACGACATCGGCAGCAAAGTGGTCCTGGGCATAGGCCAGCTCATAGGTCTCCGTCGCCTTCTGGGCCTGTCCCGACTTCCACAGGGCGTAGGCCTTGATGGAAAGGTATCGTACGTTCCCGGGACTCCTGGCCAGGAGCTCGTCGGCCACGCCGATCGCACGGTCATAGCTCCCGGCCTCGACAAGGGCGCGGGCTGCGTTGTACGAAGCAGCGACCAGCGAAGGATCCAGGGAGATGGCACGATCGAAGGCCTTGCCCGCCTCCGCCCATTTCTGGACCGCAAGCCAGGCGTTCCCCACGCCATACCACTCCAGCGCCAGGTCCTTGCGGTCGGGGACCGTGGCGCACGCCGTGGCTATAATCATAATTGATATATTCGCAATTATGACAACCAGGGTGAAGGCGGGACGGCGCCGTCCGGGACTCATCGCCTGAGCACCGTCTCCTCGATCGTCCTTATCTGGGAGCGGTAGAGGTCGGCTATGTTGCTGCCGTAGTCGGCGATGAGCTGGAGCATGTCCCTCGACCGGGTCTCCCCGTCCCTGCCGTTGATGCGGTCGCCGGCGTCCCCGAGCCCGGGAAGGATGTAGGCCCGGTCGTTGAGGACGGGGTCCATCCATAGGGTGTGGACAGTGGTGTTCTCGATGGCACGCACGATGCGGAGGGCGCCCTTCAGGGCCGAGATCACGTTGAGGAAGCGCACCGATTTCGGCTTGACCCCCTGGTCGAGGAGGTACTTCACGACGGTGACGAGGCTTCCGCCGGTCGCGTTCATCGGGTCGGCGAAGACCAGGTCCTTTCCGTCCAGCTCCTCGAGGCTGAAGTAGGAGCGGCCGAGGTCGAGGATATACTCCATGTCATACTCGCTCTTGGTATCGTCGCGCTTGATCCGGAACAGCGCGAAGGGTGTCACGTGACGATGCGACGAGTACTCCTCGATCTCCTTCGACAGGATCATCGAGGGCAGGAGGGCACCTCGCAGCATCACGCACATCACCGTGTCCTTGACCTGCTCGTCAACGTCGGGGATCTTGTGCACGGCGAAATTCTGCACCGGTATGTTCACGGGGGTCTTCACAATTAGATAGTTTTTTCGGGGTCCGGCCCCTGGGCCTGGAGGCCCGGCGGCACCGAAGGCCTGGTTGAACAGCAGTTCGAAGGCGCGCTGGATATAGTAGGTGAACTCGGCACGCTCGGTCTTCAGGTCACGGAGCTTGGCGATGAGCCGGCTGACCTCGCCATGGTTTTCCTGGGGCGTCACGAAGGAGTAGACCTGGATCCTGGGCTCCTTGGAGCAGATCTCCTGCATCACCGTGCCCATGACGTTGTAGTGCTCGATGAGCTTGGCTTCCTCCCGCCCCCTGGCGCCGGAGTCGGACCCGTGCGAGAGGATGTTGAAGCTGACCATGGCCTGGCGGTACAGGTCGTCCATGCGGGAGAGGATTTCCTTGTCCGAGGAGCTCAGGTAGCCGTCGAGATCCTCGGCCTTGAGTATCACCTTGCTCATCTCGGCGCCGCCTGGCCTTTGCTCGCCTGGCGAAGCACCTCGCCCATCGTCCCGTTGCCGATGCCCACGGCATTGCCCTCGTCGAAATCGAGGTGGCATTCGAGGGCATAGGTCGGGTGCACCCGGCATACCACATTCTCGAAAATCGCAGAACGCTCGCCGCCCACGCGTATGGATACGAGCTCCTTGTCAACTACGCCAAAGAGAGCTGCGGCAGGAGGGTCGAAGTGGATATGTCGCTTGGCGATGATAAGGCCCTTGTCTTTTTTCACGCTTCCTGCGGGACCGACAATCTCCATGCCCATCGAGCCCTCAAGCTGGCCTGACTCACGGGTCGGACAGCCGGGAACGCCGAGCTTGAATACATCGGAGGCGAGGATCTCGCACTGGGTTTCCTTGCGCTCGGGTCCCAGGATACGGACAGCCTCGAACATGCCCTTCGGACCCTTTATCGTGACTGTTTCGTCACAGGCAAACTGTCCGGGCTGCTTCAGGTCCCTGGTTTTGGTGAGCTGGTGTCCCTTGCCGAAAAGGGCCTCGAGATCCTCACGTGATACATGTATATGGCGGTTGGAAAGGTTGACGACTACTTTGCTTTCGGAGCCAGTTGATTCGGGCATGGCATCCTCCTTCAGGTGTCCGACAGAGTAGTCCGGAGGCTGAAGGGGGTCAACGGGGCTCTGCGGCGATCAGGGCTAGAAAAGGGAAAGCTGGTCAGCCTCAGTCTTGAAGGATTCAATCAGGCCTGGCAATTCGACAAGGCTGTGGATGGTCGGAAAGGATTCCTCGCCGTAGCGGCCAAACTCGTCGAAAAGGAGGCCATGGCCTCCAGCCTCGACAAATCCGCGGACATATTTCGGAACATCGTCGACAAGGAGGCTTTCGGAGGGGCTGGTGCCGCAATCGGATAGAACGCGCCTGATGGCATCGCCATGGGGCTTGCCCCTGAGTTCGTTGTAGCGGATGTCATAGGTTCGTTCGAAGAGGTCTGCGACACCGAGCTTCTCGAGGACCCGCTGGGCATGTTCCATCGGGGAGTTGGTAAAAATCACCTTTGGCAGGTCGATGGACTCAAGGAGCTTCCGGAGCGCGGGATCGTGTTTGATGACCGACTCCTCGCCCTCAGGATGGACAGCCCTGAACCAGGCCTCGGGATCGGTGAACTGGTGCTCGGTCATCAGCCACTCAAGGGTTGTACCGTAGCGCCGGGCCCGCTCCCGACGCATCTCTGCTGCTTCCGGAACGCCCAGGCCCAGGAGCCGGGCGACAAAGTGATTCATGCGTTGGAGGATGTCACGTTCCATGCCGAGGGTATCCGAGTAGAGCGTGTTGTCAAGATCAAAGAGCACAATGCGAAGCATGGCCGAAGGTTCGCATGAACCTGCCCTGGCATTCAATAAGCTGGGCCTGGCCGCTGACAGGGCATGACGCTGCTAGGGCAACCAGGTTACCAGGAGATCACGATAGCCCAGGGCGCTCAGCCTTGAGGTGAGTTCCGCGAGCTCCGATCCTGGCACCATGGCGAGTACAATGCGCCTGTAGCTACCCGCGACTTCGATCGCAGCCTTGATTCCCGAAAGCCTCAGGCGCTCAAGCGTAGCCTCGGCGTTCTTGGCATCGCGATAGCTGGCTACCTGGACCCGGCAGTTCCTTGTCTGGGGCGCAACTGTGGTGCCTGGCCCCTGGTCGGGTGGCAGGGGAGTCCCGAAGGCGGCAGCATCAGCCGGAGACAGCACGACGCAGCTCACCCAGCCAGTACCTTCGGCAACGAGGCCGATGAGACGTGCAGCAGCCTCCGAGAGATCGATGACGCGGTCCCCGACAAAGGGGCCACGGTCATTGACCCGCACAACCGCGCTGGCACCCGAGGATCGGGCAGTCACGCGAAGAAGGGTGCCAAAGGGCAGGCTGCGGTGAGCTGCCGTGAGGCCCGCCCTGTCGAAGAGCTCACCGTTGGCGGTGGGTCTCCCCTGGAAATCGATTCCGTACCAGCTCGCCCTGCCCTCGAAGGAAAAACCTGGAGCGACCGGCTGCGCCTGGGGAAGGCTCTCCGTGCTCGCAGTCTGCGGCGCGGTGAGTGGAGTCTGCTGCCCGTACAGGGAAAAGGAACTCAGCATACAGACCAGGAAAATAGCTGTCAGCATTCCCGCCCTCATGCCCTTGCCTCCAGCGCGCGGGCGGAGGCGAGGATGGCAGCATAGAGCTCGTCGATATGCTCAGCCTCGACAGCCGAGAAGGCAACCCGGAGGTGCTTTTCACCGATCGCGATGGTCCCGATCCCCTCATCCAGCAAGCTCAGACGGAGGGTCTCGGCCGAGATGCCCCTGCACTCGAAGCTCATGAAATAGCCTGAGTTGAAGGGAAGGGGCACAAGGGAAGCAGGAATGGCGGCCTTCGCCAGGAAGTCGCGCACTCTCCGATAGCGCTGGGCCAGAAGTTCCCGGTAGCGCGCTTTTTGGGCTTCGTAGCCGGGTGCCGTCAGGGCTTTCAGGAAGATGGCCTGGCCGGGGCGGGTCGAGTTGGATACCGAGGAACGTATGACGCCCATCAGCTTCTTTTCGAGGGCCTCGGCCTGGGCCGCCGACAGCCCCCTGCCCGCAAAGGTAACGAAACCCACGCGGAAACCCCAAACAAAGTCCTCCTTGGTCGGACCGTCGGCCTTGGCGACAAGGACGCGCTCGTGGGCGTCCGCCAGCCCTGCAAACATGGACTCAGCGAGGACGCCCTCCTCGTAGGCGAGGCCGAAATATGCGTCATCGCAGAGCACCAGGATGTCGGCCCCCGAGTCGGCTACCCGGAGGATCGCAGCCTGGAGGCCAGCTGCCTCCGCGAGGGTTGGCGAATAGCCCGTGGGATTGTTGGGGAAGTTCAATATTGCGATGGCTTTTCCGGCCTTCGCCGCGGCTTCGCGGAGCCTGGCCTCAAAACCCCTCACATTGAAGCCGGAGCCCTCGAATATCGGATAGGTCAGCCCCTTGGCGGTCTTCCGCTCTTCCACAATAAGGCGGTAATTAGGCCAATGCAGGTCGGGAACCACGACCGCTTCGCCCGAGTCGAGAAAGAGATCCGCGACGTAGGACACCGCGGCGGTCAGTCCCGGTACGACTACCGGCAGCGAGGAGGACTTTCCTGCGAAGGAGGGATTCTTCCGGTACAACCCTTCCTTCCAGACAGCGCGCAGCTCGGGCAAGCCGGCCGTACTGGCGTAGGCTACCGCGTCCACGGGCTTGAGCCCGGGCATGGCCTGGCGTACCGCGTCGAGGATCATGGGCTCTCCCTTGTCGAAGGCCATGCCGATCGTCGCGTTGAAGCGCGTGGCTCGTTGGTCAGCCTCCGCACTCTGGGACAGGAGGCCCTTCGGGAAATACATGCGTCGCCCGAGGGGAGAAAGAAGGCGGCCGGCTGCCGAGCCTTCAAGGATCGCGTTGAGTTCTTCTGCCAGTGTCATCTGGAACCCCGTAGTGAAGTGCTGTGTCACGGTAGCGGGGCGCCCTTCCCCTTGTCAATGAACCGCGCCGACACCGGGGGCATCGCCAGCCGGCGTTAGGTGAAAGCACTTGCCCACAAGCCCCTGGAAGCGTCACACTCCCGGCCCGGAGGAATCGCATGACCCATTCGTTCAAGGGCATAGCCCCTACCCTTCACGCTACAGTGTTCATAGCCTGGAACGCCGAAGTCTCCGGCAATGTCAGCGCTTCCGAAGGAGCCTCGGTCTGGTATGGAGCCGTTGTCCGGGGCGACATGGCAGCCATTTCGATTGGCAAGGACTCCAACATCCAGGACTGCGCCGTCCTCCATACTGTCGACGGTGGTCCCTGCCTCGTCGGGGATGGCGTCACGGTCGGGCATGGTGCCATCGTCCATGCCTGCACGGTCGGAAACCACAGCCTCATCGGCATGGGGGCCATCCTGCTCGACGGCGCGGTCATCGGCGAGGAATCCATTGTCGGCGCCGGGGCCCTTGTTACCCAGGGCAAGAAATTTCCTCCCCGATCGATGATCCTTGGCAGCCCCGCCAAGGTCGTCCGCAGCCTGACCGAAGAAGAGATCGCGAGCCTGCGTGAGCACGCCGTACAGTATGTCGAGCTTGCGGCCAGCACCAAGGCCGAGGGTGGGGAAAGGGCTTGGCAAAGCTGAGGTAAACTCCCCTGCGCGGCACTCCGATACTGTAGGCCAAGGAGCAACGCGCATGAAACAGTTCGCCATACGGAGTGCTGGAGCGGATCCCTCAGTCCTCGAACTCATGTCCGAGACCGAAGGAGGGTTTTACGTGCGCATCACCCATCGCCACGACGAATGGGAAGATGTGCGCGAGGAGTTCCTGGCCAAGGAGCTTTTCGATACCTGCGTCCGGACAGGGTACATCGCCGAACTCTCGGCCTGAACTGCGCTGCTAGGGCTTGAGCGTTTCAGCGAGCCAGAAACCCAGGACAACCAGGCCAATGCCCAGGACGTTTTCCAGGCCAAACTGGAGGAGGGCACGGCTCCAGTGGTCGCGGCGACCCAGTTCGAAGAGACCCCAGGCATAGGTCGAAAAGGTTGTCAGGCCACCGAGGAAGCCCGTCACAAGGAGGGGCCGCGCACGCGCAGGGATCAGACCGAAATCGATGGCACCGACGGTAAGGCCGATCAGAAAACATCCTGCCAGGTTGACGGTGAGCGTTCCCCAGGGAAAATCACTCCCGAACATGCGTATCGAGGCCAGGCCGATGGCATACCTCGCCATGGCTCCGACGCCGCCACCTGCAAATACGAGGGCGAAATCGCCGAGCACGGCGGCAGTTCTGCTCATGATCCCTTCTTCCCTGGCGGAGCCGCCTGTGGAACCGGCGGCTGAACAGCTGACAGCTTGTTCCAGTCGAGCCCACGTCCCGTCCTGTC
>SESF01028683.1_pt1 | contig 13699 bp, 5 predicted proteins | sample 3171521 | NCBI WGS metagenome assembly SESF01 (sample SAMN10866945, study PRJNA518727) | freshwater metagenome | biome: subpolar coniferous forest; feature: holomictic lake; material: water; isolation source: holomictic Lake 227, 6 m and 8 m depth | place: Canada: near Kenora, Ontario | collected...
AGATTGTTGATTGTTTATTGTTTATTCCGGAATTTTTAAGCAATCAGCAATCAGCAATCGGAAGTCAGAGGTCAGAGGGCTTTGTTCTCTTTAGACGAATTTCATATTGTTGATTTCCCGTAACGGAAGCGCCGTGATGCGATCCGTGATCGGGAATCGACGCTCCCCGGGATAGAGAACCCAGAGATGTTCCAGTCCGAGGCTTTCGATTGCGCTGTGCATTGACTTGGTGCTGGAGGGGGCATCAGAACATTTGAATTCAAATCCCCACTTCTTGCCCCCCCTGATCAAGAGGAGATCGAGTTCGGCTCCTCCCTGCGTAGCCCAGAACCAAGCATCTTTTTCGCCATGGGCGATCAGCGTCTGCTCAAGTGCGAAACCTTCCCAACTTGCTCCGTATTTGGGATGGGATCGTAAAGCCATCAAATCGGGCAAGCCCAGCAGATGATTCAGCACCCCACTATCGCGGAGATAAACTTTCGGGGATTTGATTTGCCGTTTTCCGATGTTTTCAAACCAAGGTTGCAAAACCCTTACCATAAAAGTCCCCTCCAACAGATCCCTATAATTATTGGATGTCATGGGACTGACTCCCATTGCTCGTCCGATCTCCGTGGCATTCCATATCTGTCCATGAAAATGGGCTAGCATTGTCCAAAATCGCCCCAGCGCTACGGGGGAGACCCTGGCGCGCAGTGATGGGATATCCCGCTCAAGAAATGTCGCCCGGAATCCTTCCAACCATCGGGAAGCAGCAGGATCCGAGTCGGCGCAGAAAGAGCGTGGAAATCCTCCCCTGTGCCAGAGACGATCCTGATTCTCTGTGCCAACCTCCTGAAGAGACAGGCCGGGTACATTCACGAAGAGAACCCTCCCCGCAAGAGACTCGGACACCCCTCGCACGAGTTCAGGAGCGGCACTGCCGAGCAAAAGGAAGCGAGACTTTCTTTCCGGATCATCGCAAAGAGGTCGTAAGATTTCGAAGAGATCAGGCATCCTCTGGATCTCATCAATCACCACCGTGCCCGTGCAGGACCGGAGAGCCAATTCTGGGGTCTCGATCAAAGGCGCACGCCCTGATGGACTTTCCAGATCAAAGAAAGTAACCTCCTCCTCCAAGGATTCAGAAATTTTGCGCGCTAAGGTTGTTTTTCCCACTTGCCGCGCTCCCAGAAGGGCGACTACGGGAGACTCTTTCAACTTCACCTTAATTTCCTCCTGAAGGCGCAATCTTGGGATAAATCCTTGCATATCCATAGTCTTCATATTGTTTTACATGGATATCAAGGATTTTTGATCAAGCAACGGAGAGTTTGCCAAAAAGCGGGGACAAAGGATCTCAGCCTCACACTCAAAGCTTGGCTACAGACCTTTTCGGCGGTCTTTGCCGCTCCGTAGCGGTTCCTTACACTAACGATTCAAATACTCCATTTATCAACTTTGATAACTTGGGCAGTTCAGATGAATTTCAGCTTTCTAGCTGCCACGACGACCATGCGCAGGAGTAGGGTCCCGTGGTGCCATCGGCGGATATTCGTGGAGCCATAGGTGCGCTCCCGGTAGCGGATAGGGATCTCGGTGATGCGGAGGCCTAGCTTCCCGGCACCAAAGAGCAGGTCGAAGTCACCGAAGGGGTCAAACTCGCCGAAGTAACTCCTCCCGGCGGCGAGCCTGAGGTAGTCGCTCCTGAGCAGGGCCTTGGTGCCGCAAAGGGTGTCCTTGACAGGTTGACCCAGCATCCAGGAGAAGATGAGTCCGAAGGCCTTGTTGGCGCAGAGGTTGAGGAAGCGCATCGACTCCCTCTCCATCGGGTAGACAAGCCGCACCCCGTTGACGAACTCGGATTGGCCCGAGGCGATGGCGTCATAGAACTTCGGCAACTCCTCGGGCTGGACGGTGAGGTCGGCGTCGAGGATCATGAGGATGTCACCCGAAGCGGCGGCGAATCCCGCGCGGACGGCATCCCCCTTCCCCTCCCCGCGCTGGCGGAGGCAGGTGATCCGCTTCTCCGGATAGGCCGTGGCCACGCGCTGGATCTCAGCCCAGGTCCCGTCGGAGGAATGGCCCTCAACAAAGATCAACTCGGTGCCCGAGCCCAAGTCGGGAGTCCTGAGAACGGCGTCCTCGATGTTCCCCTCCTCGTTACGAGCGGGGATGATGACCGAGACGGAGAGTGGCTTCGGCGACGAGTCCGATGAAGTCGGGTTGGGGCGGGCGGTGCAGAAGATGGTGATGCCGAGCGGCGCGCAGAGCGGGGCAAGGCAACGGTTCAGCAGGAAGTCGACTCCGGGCACCTGGAACGGAAAGAGGATCCGGTGATTCGTCGTCACGGTCTCCCATCCTGAGATTCCCAGAAGCCCTTTCACGTCGGATGTGGAGAGCCAGTTCGCAGGCAGGTGATGTCCCCTGGCTCCGAGCAGGGTGGCAAGTGCGGAGAGGGGTTGGAAGAGGTTATTGAAAAAATTGAGCAGGAGTCGGGTCTGCGGATGGCTCACCTTGAGGAGTTCCTGCATGAGCACCTGCACATCGGCTGCCTCGTTGATCGTCTCCGAGAGGATGATGACGTCGAACTTCTCCTTCAGGTCCAGAAACTGCCCCAGTAACTCGCCGCTCCCGACATGGAACTCGCAGTCAGGCGCAGACCCGCGCGCCAGCTCGATGCGACGCTCGGAGAGATCAAGGCCAACGCGCCTCTCCGCCCGGATCTGCGCAAGCAGGCCCCCGTTACCGCATCCGATCTCCAAGACCGACGACCCGGGTGGGATCATCAAGTTGTAATAACGGGCCAGCATGCGTCGGTAGCCGGAGCTTCCCCAGCCCTGCTTGGCATTACTGCCATTGTAAAAGTCGGCAAGGGCCCCCAACTTCTGAATCGCGAGTGGGGTGAGTTCCCGGAGGGTCGAGGTCATTGGGGGGAGGTCAGAGGGATGGGAGGGGGGAAGTATGAAGTCAAAATTATGAAGTATGAAAGAATTAGCCACAAAAGGCACAAGAGGGGGATGGGGGCGAGGGATGAAGCGGGGATGTCGGAGGTCGGAGGTCAGAGGTCAGAGGTCGGAGGGCACGGGGCAGGACATAGGTAACACATGACGTGAGTGATTGTTGATTACTCATTGTGCCGAGGAGAGAATTGGAGACTGATTCACAAGCTACAGCTCTATCAAGATTAGCATGTTTACAAATATTTTATAGACCTTGTAAGACTCATCAAACCCGTCGTGTTATCAGAGAAAAATCAGGGCTTGGCTTGATCCGATTCTCCGGTTGCCTTGGCGAGGTTGTAGCGGGCCTGACGGTAGCCGGGATCCAGTCGCACCGCCTCCCGATACATGGCAATGGCACCATCCTTGTCACCCTGCGCCAGAAGCGCCCCGCCGAGGTCATTGAAGGCAACGGGATCCTTGGGATTTCGCCCGAGGATCTCCCTGAATTCCGTCGCTGCCTCTGCGAATCTTCCCAACTTGTAGAGTGCTGCCCCGAGATTACATCGGGCCTCTTTTTTCTCACCATGGCGGAGGGCTTCACGATACTCAACGACCGCCTCCTCGAGATGCCCTTGATTCAGGTAGACCGTCCCGAGGCAATAGCGGGCCTCGACATTACGAGGAACGATCCGAAGGACCTCCTTGAGGAGGGGGATGGCGTCGGCCAACCTGCCCTCATCCGCCATGGCGAGAGCGAGTTCGTAGTCGGCCATTTCATTTGGGCCGGTGCAGGCGATGGAATGGGCCCAGAGCCTCTCATTACTCCCCCAGAAGGCGACCTGCCTCCACGAGAGAAGTGACAGGAGGATAACTAAGAGCATCGCAACTCCCGCGCAGAAGGAGCGCCACCGGGTGGAACCAAGGATTCCGCTCCAACGGCTAGACCCCTCTCCCGCCCCCCAAACCAGAGCGAGGAGGATACCGATCATCGGGAGGTAGGTGTATCGGTCCGCATGGGCTTGGTTCCCAACTTTGAGAAGGCCGATCACGGGAACCAGCATGCCCAGAAACCAGAACCATCCCACCGGCAGATAGGGCCTCCTCACACGCTCCCGGATCACCCAGAGGGTGATCACAACCAGTATCAGGAGGGACAAAGCGACCTCCCACCAAGGAAATCCACCGGGCGGCATCGGGTAGAAAATCGCAAGAGCGAAGGGCCAGACCATCTCCCTCAAGTAGTCACCATAAGCGACCACAGCTCCGGCCAATCTCACTCCGAAGGAGGTCTGCGCCATGATCTCAATGGCCCCCTCCTGCGACCGGATCGTGGTCACCGCCGAGATCACGGAGAGGCCGAATAAGGGAAGCTTTTCCAGAAGCAGGCGGGAGCCTCGCACATACGGATGACTCCGAAGGGGCCAGTAATCCAAGAGGAGCAGGACGAAGGGTGTCGTCACGAGCATCGGCTTGCTCATCAGACCAAGGGCCAACAAAGCCATTACAAGAAGGTAGCGCCAGATGGTCCTGCTGCGTGAGTAATCGGCATAGGCGATCAGGGTCAGGAAGAAGAAGACTCCACTCAGCACATCCTTCATCTCTGCGATCCAGGCCACCGATTCGACACGGAGCGGGTGGACCGCCCAGAGAGCCGCAACCAGAGCGCTCTTCCAGAGGGCTCCCGTCATTTGACGGAGTAAGTGAAACAGAAGCACCGCTCCCAGTGCATGAAGCAGGAGGCAGGTCAGGTGATGTCCCCCACCCCAAGTTCCATACAACTGGCAGTCCGCCATGTGAGCGAGCAGGGTGAGCGGGTGCCAGTTCTCGTCGCAGACGGCGGTCGCTGCATACTTCAGCCCCTCCATGGTGAACCCCTTCTGGATGATGGGGTTCTCCGTGACAAAGAGAGGGTCGTCGAAGTTCTGAAATCCATGGCGGAGGGTCTGTCCGTAAACGGCGAAGACCAGCAAAAAAAGACCAAGGCAGATCAGGGGAACCCGCCAAGGGGAGGCGGGCCGATGGCGGAGATCAGAGGGCACAGGTCACAGGTCGGAGGTCAGAGGGCACGGGTCAGGACATAGGTAACACATGACGTGAGTGATGGCACGGGGTGGAGGGCAGTGGGATGGGGAAAAGTATGAAGTCAAAATTATGAAGTATGAAAGAATTAGCCATAAAAGGCACAAGAGGGGGATGGGGGATGAGGGATGAAACCTGAGGTCTTGAGTTCTGAGTCAGAAAATGGCGGAGAGATGAAGCGGGGAGTCAGAGGTCGGGCTTCATTGGGGGGATTTCTGCGGTAGTCCCTGCCGACTCAATGCCTGTTCAAGGTTCTGCTTGGCGCTGGGGTAGCCGGAGTCGATGCGGAGTGCTTCACGATACTCGGCAATGGCTTCCGGGAGGTGTCCCTGGCTCATGAGGAGATTGCCCAGATTGTTGTGCGCCATCGGGGAGATGGGATTGTCCTTCAGGAGATTCCTAAACTCCTTCTCAGCATCGTTCAGGCGCCCCATGTTCATCAATGCGGTGGCATAATTACACCAGGCCTGGGGGTTGCCATCAATCTCGACGGCTCGGTGAAACTCCCCAGCCGCCTCTTTGTATTGTCCCCTACCCATCAGGATGGTTCCCAGATTGTTGTGAGGACCGCTCTCGGAAGGATCCAAACGGATCAGCTCGCGGAAAATCTGTAGGGCCTCCTCCTGCCGGTTCTGCAAAGAGAGGGTGGCGGCGAGGTTGGAGAGGGAGCCGCGACTTGCCGGATCAAGGAGCAAGGCCCTGCGAAAGAAGCCCTCCGCGGCATGGATGTTTCCCTGCTGCATGAGAACCTCGCCGAGATTCATCAAGGCCTTGTCATTTTCGCCAATCGAGTCGAGCGTCTCCTGCCAGAGTGTGGCACTGTTTTCCCATTGACGGGCCTGCCTCCACGCGACGACCGCAAGGGATATGATCAGAAGAGTGAGAATGATGGTGAGCCTCCGCACACGGAAGGTCGTGGCATGAAGCCAGCAAACCAACGAAGCCTCCTTCTTTGTCCCGATCCCCCCACCCCACCAAACCATGGCGATCAAAATCCCGATCGTCGGAAGGTAGGTGTAGCGGTCGGCGGTGGCTTGACTGCCGACTTTCAGCAGGCCGATCACGGGAACGAGCATCCCCAGATACCAGAACCATCCGACTCCCAGATAGGGCCTCCTCACACGCTCCCGAATGACCCAGAGGGTGATCCCCACAAGCATCAGGAAGACCAAGGCAACCTTCCAAAGGGGAGGCCCGTTGGGATCGATGGGGTGATAGAGTGCGAGACCAAAGGGCCAGATCATCTGCCGCAGGTAGTCGCCGTAGGCGAAGATAGCATTCTCGATCCGTAGAGTGAGCGACATGTTACTCATCGCTCCTATGGCTCCCTTCTGAGCCCAGAGTGTTGCCGTTGCCGAGATTGCGGACAGCCCCATGAGGGGGAGCTTTTCCAGAAACAGGCGGGACAAGCCCGGGCTCGGATGACTCCGGAGGGGCCAGTAATCCAGCAGGAGCAGGAGAAAGGGAACCGTCACAAGCATCGGCTTACTCATCAGACCAAGGGCCAACAGAGCCATTACAAGAAGGTAGCGCGGGATGCTTCTGGAGCGGGTGTAACCGGCATAGGCAATCAGGGTCAGGAAGAAGAAGACTCCACTCAGCACATCTTTCATCTCCGTGATCCAGGCCACGGATTCGACCCGGAGCGGATGGACCGCCCAGAGAGCCGCAACCAGCGCACTCTTCCAGAGGCATCCCGTCATTCTACGCAGAGAGAGAAACAATAAGACTGCGCCGAGCGCATGGAGCAGGAAGCAGGTCATGTGATGACCCCCGGCCCAAGTTCCATACAACTGGCAGTCCAGCATGTTCATAAGGACTGTCGCGGGAACCCAATTCACTTCGCAAACGGAGCCGAACGCATACCTCACTCCCGCAAGGGTCAATCCCTGAAGGACCATCGGATTTTCCGTCACATACTCGTTGTCATCGTAGTTGAGAAAGTCGTGACGGAGGGTCTGGGCATAGATCGCAACGACAAGGACAATCAAGCCGAGGCAGATGAGCAGGGAGATACGCGAACCACGGGCCATCAGGCCGGATGGCAATTCCTGGTTGCTCATTGGCAGTGAAGGATGGCGTCCGTGCTCATTGTGGATCCAGTGATCGATTATTCATCCGGGTCATCGCCTGATCAAGATTCCTGCGGGCCCTCAAATTGGCAGGATCAATCTGGAGGGCCTGCCTGTATTCGTTGACGGCCCCTTCCGTGTTATTCTGGCTTGTGAGAATGTCACCCTGTGTTCGGCGAGCTTCAGATCCCGTCTTGAGTGCCAATTCCTGATTGCCGACCCGACTGTAAGCGTCTGCCAATCCGAACATGGCGACTGGATTGCGATACAGGGTCAACTCGCATCCTCGCAATGCCATTCCAAGAGCCTCTTTGGATTTTTCAATAGAAGTTCCGTCGTATGTCATCAGGAATCTCGCCATCTCATTGTAGGCATCGGGAAGTTCCGGCTCCAAAAGGAGAGCCTGCCTGAGATGATCGATCGACTCAGCAGTGCGACCGGATTGCTCGAGCAAGCCTGCAAGGAGAACATGGATCTGGGCATCAGAGGGGTTGGATTTCAGGGCAGCCAAATAGTTTTTTTCAGCGCTGTTGGTGTCACCGAGTGCTGAATCCGCAAATCCCAACAACAAAAGCGCCTCCGGTGAGTCGGGATGATCACGGACCGCACGGGCCATTTCCAATCGGGCCTTGGACCACTCCGAAGCGATTCCGTAACCAACCCCCCTCATCAGGGCGGTCTGAGTGGACTTGGGATCAATCCAGTAGGTAGCCGCGCAATTGATCACCCACAGGCCAACCAATGAGGCGATCACGATGGACCCTATCTTGCCGACTTGGGACTTGAACCACTCCCACCCTGCCGCGGCAAACGCACACAAGGGGAGAAGCGCCTGAAGGGCGTAGAAAGACTTTGCGGAGGACCATGTCGGCCCCACAACCGTCATGAAGAGGAGTAAGAAGGCGTAAGCAACGCCTAGTCCCAGCATGAGAAACCACTCCAGCGAGGGAAGCCTGAGGAATCTCAACGATTGAACGACGAGTCCCGTCACGATCAGCAAGAGCGGGACAAGCGCGAGAAAATACCCACTGCCCATGGACTCGTAATCCCAGGGTGGGCGATGCAGAAGGTCTGTCTGACCCCCAGCGAGGCTGTCACCAAAGAGGGTGGCATAGAGTCCGTTATAAAAACCCCCATAAGATCCAAGAAACGGGGTCCGAAAGACCTGACCAAACCCGGAATACCATGCCGCAATACGATACCCCTCATCCTGCCACCAGTGATTGCCGGAAAGAGGACTCCAGTTCCCGATGAACGGGGAGCCAAAATGGGTGAACACCCGCCAGTAATGCCATCCGCAGGTGAGCAGGAGAGCAATCAGGGGAAGACCGATGACCATCAACCAGTCCCTGGGTAAGGAACGGGAAGATTGGCGAAGCCATAGCAAAAGAGTGACCTCAACAACGGGCAACGCAACAACCGCCGAACTCTTGCTCAACAAGGCGAGTCCAAGAAAAAGCCCTAACAGCAGAGACATCCCGACTGAAACAACAGACTGCCTGAGAATGTTCAGACAACAAAGGATGGCGGCACTGATCCAGAGCGCAGCCATCAACTCGTTGGTGATGTAGTGGGAGAGGTAGAGAACCGGTGGGAGCGCCGCCGCAAACAGCAATCCGACAACCTGAGCGCCAATCATTCGTGGGAAGAGGATTCGCAAGCCGCCCATGACAAGGAAGAGGATGAGCATGGCCTCCGCGCACCCCAAGAAGCGAACCAGCACGACTCCCGCATGCTGTGAGATCAGAAGATGAAAGGCGGAGAGCAGTCCCGCACAGATCAGGTAATAGAGCGGGGGTTGATACATCTGCCATCCCGCAGAAGCCAGCGGGAGTTTGTGATGATCCTGAATGAAGGTGATGTAATCCTTGTGACCATCCCCATCGAATCCGTAGAAGTCGGGGAGCAGGTCCATGTTGTGAAGCATGAGCAGAAAATAGGAAAACGCCGCGATCCCAGTGAGTATAAGGGCCGCATTCCTCAAAGCCCAATGCAACGTGAGCTGTTTAAGAAGCCACCTCCCTGTCAGCACGACCGCCAGCGAGATCGCGGACCATAGCAGAAACTTTGGAAGTTTTTCGCCCATCGATTTCATGGGATTCAGGAAATCAACCGGTTCGGCGATCCGATCCGCCATGGGGGTATCTGCGAGGCGCGGGGGACTCCAGAGGATACCACCGGCGGAGCACTCCCAAGACGCATCAGAGACAATGGTCAGGGGGCCATTCATCATTTCCAGCCAGAGCGCCGGAGGACCACTCCAATTGAAGACCGTCACTTCAAATTCGTTCAATCCGGGTTTCAACCACTTTCCAATCTGCAAGATGATGGCCTCCTTCCAGTGATGCTCCAAATCAGCATCCCAAAGGATCGAATCATTGAGTCGGAGCTTGCAGTGTTTGAAAGCTCGGAGTTTCAAAACCGCTTCGGGGTCAACATGATCCAGGGTGAAAGTCCTTCGGAAGGTCGTACTCTCTTCGATCTGATCGCGCACAGGCATGATCCGAGGGTGATCCTTGAGGATCCACTCCGCAGACCCATCACGAGACCCATGACGAATCAGGAAGTTAACATCGTCATCATAACGGCACATCCACCAGAAACCCCCCAAGAGCATCAGGCTCCAGGCAATCAGGCAGAAGAGAGGCTCTTTGGATTGGGGAACAAACCTCATGATTTCAGATGGAACTTATAAATGAGACAATTTTGACCCGTTTAATCCACCCGGTAAACGCGGGAATGGAGATCATGAAGAGAGATTCTTGAGAACGCTTTAGAATTGCGTTAGATCCGAAAAGAAAAAAGGCCCCAGCGAGTCGCTGGGGCCTTTTTTGGGAGATGTTTGCGGGAAATCAGGCAGCCAATTTGCGGCGGCGAATGATCGTGTATCCGATCACGAGAAGTCCCAACCCAAGCAAGGCGTAATCCGAAGGCTCAGGAATGAGGGTCATCTGTCCCGTAGCAATGTTCACATTCGCATAGAAGTTGTTCCCGTTGTTGTTTCCCCACTCCTGCCAGAGTTTGACATTTGAGTCATAAACCAGTGAACCGGTGTATCCCATTGTTCCAGAGAGTGTGACCGACGTGAAGTTTCCAGAGAGGTTACCGCTCGAGAATAGGGAGATCAACGGTGAGTTCACATCGTAGGTGCCTCCATTGATCACGAGGTTCAGATTCCCACCAAACGAGATCCCACCACTCGAGACAATGTTGTCGGCCGCATTTCCATTGACTGTGAAATTCATGATGGAATTACTGGCGAGGTTCAGGGATGAAAGATGCAATGTTGCAGTCGTCAAACCATCACCAGGTGAAAGGATGCCGCCATCCTGAAGGCTTACACTCCCGAGAGTCCCATTACCCGCCAGCTTGGAACCTGAGGCAACAGTCAATGCACTATTAGGGATCGAGCCCGTCACAATCATTGTTCCGGCGGAGACAAGGGTGTTTCCGGAGAAGCTGTTTACTGCCGAGAGGGTCACTGAGCCGGCGCCAATCTTTGTTAGGCCTCCCACTCCGCTAAGCGATCCACTCAAGAGGGTGTTTGCGGAGCCATCTACCGTGAGAGTGTTTCCGGCATTGGTGATATTGCCGGAGACAACAAGGCCGCCTGTTCCAGACTGGAAGGTCTGGTCAGTTCCAAGGGTTTGGTTGAGGGCAATGGTCTGCTGGGCGCTGGAGTTGTTCTGTATGCCACCAGAACCGAGCGTGATATCATTTCCGCTGAGCGTATTGTTACCAACTCCGGCATTGTAGGTGATACCGGCAAGGGATGAGACCTGCGCATTGTTTGTGACATAGCCGGCTGTTCCATTGGCAAAGACAAGTGTCGAATTGTTAGTGATGCCGATGGCGCTTAGATTTCCGGATCCGTTGGTCCAGACATTCGTGGCAAGTGAGGAGATAATGGCACTGAAGGCACCGGTGGAATCCGTGAAGGTCCAGTTGGTGCTGGCTCCATTTGCGTAACTCCAGATTCCGGATGAACCAGTGAGGGCATTAGTCGAACCTGCCATGATCAGGTTGACTCCGGCAAAGTCACCCGTGTAGTTGATGAAGTTGAAGAGGTTGATCGAAAAACTGTTGAGGGTGAAGTTGGTGCCCACTGTCAGGTTGAGAATATTCCCATAAGTGAGCGTGCTTGAACCAAGATTCACCACACCGTAGTCCTGGCCCGCCGTGTTCACGTTGGTGATGGAGAAGTTCACCGTTCCAAATCCTGCTGCTCCTGTCGTATCTGTGAGGCTGCTGAGATTCAGTCCGCTGTTCGCGTTGAGCTTACCGTTCACGGTGACGTTGTTTGAGGCTCCAAGTGCTGAGGCGCTGGAAAGAATTTCCGTGGCTCCTCGTGAGACAACATTTCCGGAGAAGTTATTGTTTCCGCTGAGGGTGATTGATCCAGATCCAACCGTGAGGTTACGCACACCGATCACTCCTGCCTTGGTATCGGTGATGTTTGCACTCACCACCATTGCGTTCGAGGCTCCGAGGGTCGTGTTAGCTGTGATGACGACACCTCCTGCGAGAGATCCTGTGCCTGCAGAGCTGTTATCAACGATTGCTCCCCGACTGTCTGAACCTGTTCCTGTTACAAGCAGGTTGTTGAGCGTTGCAGTCAGTGCGTTGCCATTCAGATCAAGTTGACCGCCTGAGGAGACGGTCGTAGTCCCCGTTCCAAAGAGATTAGTGCTTCCAGCCTTTAGTGTTGCTCCTGAGCTCACCGTCATGTTGCCCGTGTAACCGGTATTGGTCCCTGAGAAGAGAACGGTTGAATTAACCGTCGTGTTGCTCGATCCTCCAAGATTGGCAGCGAACGTCACTGGTCCTGAGAATGTGAAGCCCTTGTTATTGTTAAGCGTTCCATTCTGAATCGTTCCGCCACTGAAGCTACTAGCTGAAGCAACGGATTGGGTCGTTCCTCCGAGATCCAGGACACCTCCGGAGATGCTCAAAGGGATTGTGAGGGATGTGTAATTGGTCGCTAACTGCAATGTTCCGGAACTCACTGTTAAAGCGGCGAATGAGTTGGCGCTGTTGTTGAGACTCAGTGTGCCTTGGCCGGACATTACGACTGTCCCCTTGCCGCCCTGGAATCCACCTGAATCAGGAACCACTGTTTGTCCGGATGGCATTGTGAATATTGCAGTCGCACCGCTTCCGATGGTCACTGGTGCTGTGATCGTAAGAGTGCTGCCTGCACCGAGGTCTGAGGCCAGTGTCGCACCATTTGCGTTGAATGCGAGAGTCGATCCAAAGGCATTTGCGTTGGTGATCTTCATTGCGCCTGCTGAGTTGATAGTCAGTGGGATCTTGGGACCCGAGTTGTCAAATCCGATCGTAAGTGTTCCGGTTCCGCGCTGTGATAGCGTACCGCTTCCACTGATCACATTGGATACTGTGATTGCATCGCTTCGGTTAAAGGCGATCGTCCCGTTGGTGATGCCGAGGGATGTGCTGATTGCTCCGGTGATGTTTCCGTTGGTGGTGCCATCTCCGACAATGAGTGTTCCAAGCCCGACAACAGTTCCTCCGGTGTAGCTGTTAGAACCGGTCAGGATGGTGACGCCACTTGATGATCCAGCAATTTTATTCACAATTCCGGATCCGCTGATGTTTGCTCCCATTGTGTTTGTTGATCCGGATGAGGCGCTCAGGACAATGGATCCGTTGTTGGTCACGTTGCCGGGGAGGTTCACACTTCCATTGGCCACGAAGATGGTTGAACCATTGGCAATGGTCGTTCCGCCAGTGTAGGTGTTCGTTCCGGAGAGGGTGATCGTTGCAGACCCGACATCGGTCAGGGATCCTGACCCGCTGATATTTTGTGCAACACTGACGTTCGTGCTCAGATTTATTACGAGTGAGGAGTTGTTCGTGACGGGTGCAGTGGAACTACCGAGCGATCCTGTTAGTCCACCGTTACCCACTTGAACCGTGCCGCTGGAGATTGTCAGTCCGCCGGTCTGGCCCCCTGCTCCAAGCAAGGTCAGGGTCCCGGCACCCGTCTTGGTAAATCCACCGGCTCCCGTAAGATTGCCAGTGAGTGATGCATCTGTGGTATTGTTTAACGTCGCACCACCGCTACCGGCGCTGATGGAGTTGCTGAGGCTCTGATCAAGAATCAACTGGCCACCATTCAGGGCCACGGTCGTTGTGCCGAGTGCGTTGGCCGAGGCATTTTCAATCGAACTTCCACCGGTCACCGTGATCGAGTTGAAGACATTCGATCCCGAGAGGACAAGGGCACTCGCGTTCGTGACGATGACGGGAGCGGTCGGCATGTTGAAGTTGTTGGCGGCCGACAAGGTGCCCCCTCCAGCAACGGTCAATGATGTTCCCGCAACAGTATCTCCGGACATGGTGAACACAGTTCCAACTGCATTGCTTGCCGTGACTGATCCTGCTGTCACGCCACCCGGCGCAACGACAACTGGTGCATTGGTGACAAAGGTCACATTATCGCCTGGGTAGAAAACATCCGCGGAGCTTGTTCCGGTATTATACCAGTTCGCTGTGCTGGTATTCCAAGCGGTATCGTTGGCTCCCGTCCAGTTGAGATTTGCCGCACCGCCACCAACTGTGAGATTCACTGTCGTTGGAGTATTGGTGAGACCGTAAATTGTG
>SESF01030901.1_pt1 | contig 13697 bp, 14 predicted proteins | sample 3171521 | NCBI WGS metagenome assembly SESF01 (sample SAMN10866945, study PRJNA518727) | freshwater metagenome | biome: subpolar coniferous forest; feature: holomictic lake; material: water; isolation source: holomictic Lake 227, 6 m and 8 m depth | place: Canada: near Kenora, Ontario | collected...
AAGGGCAAGCGGGATTCCGCTGCCTTCAGGGCAGCGTATCGGGACGTAGGTCGCCGTACGTGCGTCGAGAGAAAGCGAAAAACCTACCAGTTGGGCCCTTTGCTCGTCGAGGGAGTCGGTTTCGCAGTCGAAGGCGAAGGTTCCCCTGGCCAGACAGGTATCGACGAGGGTGGACAGCGCCGGTATGTCGTTGACAATCGTGTAGATGCCCGCCCCGAGGAGGGCCGCCGGGGCCAGGAGGGGCGCGGGGCTGCGGGAGGGGGCGGCCAGAGTCCCTGTCTGCCCGGTCGCAGCCTGAACGGCCGGCGGCCCGGCGCCAGCCGCCGTGGCTGCGGCCGTACCACGGGGAGCCTGGGGGACAGCGGCGGATGGAGGGGGTGGAGTCACGGTCGCGCTGTCGGCCTGCGTGAAGAGCTCCATGCCCTCCATCGGGGGCGCAGCGCCTGCGGTTGCGGGCGACTGCCCGGTGGCGACCAGACTCCTCATACCCTCTCGAATGAAGAGGGAATTGGCTGCCGTGCGGTCGAGGCCGCTGATCTCGAGTTCGGCCAGGGAGGACAGGGACAGGGGGACATCGTAGACGAGGGTGACGAGTTTCCGGGACAGGATTGCCGACTCGCGGCCCTCTTCGAGTTTCTTGCGCAGCGAGGCAGGTTCAACTTCGGAAATATGCTCATAGATAGTGTCAATTGTTGAGAATTGTGAAAGTAGTTTCACGGCGGTCTTGTCGCCGATGCCCCTGACGCCCGGGATGTTGTCGGAGGAGTCTCCGGTGAGGGTGAGGTAGTCGAGGATGCGCTGGGGTTCGACGCCCCATTCGGCGCGCACCTCTTCGGGACCGTAGCTTGCGTAGGCGAAGTTGTTGCCTGGGCGGAGGGCGCGCACGCTCCCGCCCACCAGTTGCAAAAGGTCCTTGTCGCCTGAGACCACCCAGCATTCGCGCCCCTCCGCACGGGCGCGGGCGGCCAGGGTTGCGATGACGTCGTCGGCCTCGAAGCCCTCGGCGACAAGGGTGGGGATGCCCAGGGCCTTGAGGATTTCCTCGACGATGGGAACGGCGGCGTGGAGCTCTTCTGGCGTCTTCTGACGGGTGGCCTTGTACTCGGCATAGAGTTCGTGGCGGAAGGTCGGACCCCTGGGGTCGAAGACCGCGGCGATGGCGCCGGGATTGTGCTCGGCGAAGAGCTGGAAGATGAACTTGAAAAATCCGAAGACAGCCGATATGTTCCGCCCGTCGGGAGAGCGGAGGGGGCGGTTCATGAAGGCGAAGTGGGCGCGGTAGATGAAGGCGTAGGAGTCGATCAGGTAGAGGGGCGTCTGCATGCCGGAAGGATAGTCTGTAGCGTGCTCTGGGGCAAGGTGAGGCAGGGCCGGGCGGGTGAGGCAGGGTTCAGGCAGGCATCAGCCCAGCACCAGCCTCGCTGACTCGAACTGTCCCTCCCAGATCACAAGCCGCGCTTCCTGGCCCACTTCGATGCTGCCGCGCTTTTCCGCTCCACCGAGGGCTGTCCAGGGGTTCAGGCTCAGGGCGGCCACGGCTGGCGGAACAGCGGCGCCCGTTACGGCGAGCCAGTTCCGGAGCACCTCGGGCGCGAGGCGGTTGGAGCCCATGAGGACGCCTGAGTCCGCATAACGCACCCCGTCCACGCCCGACCTCACGATACTGTCATAGTAGGGATAATCTCCGTGGGGGAGGCCTGCGGCTACGACGGCGTCGGAGATCAGGATGAGGCGCCCGGGGTCGAGGGCGGAGGCCGCCGCCCGGAGGGCTGAGGCACCGACATGGACGCCGTCTGCGTTCAGCTCGACAAAGGGCCGCCGGTCGATGAAGGGCAGCATGGCCAGGCCCGCGTCACGGTGGGAAAAGCCCGACATCGCGTTGAAGAGGTGAGTGATGCCGAAGGGACCCTGGGGCAGTTCGACGTCCTCGAGGAGGGCATTGGAGTGGCCGAGGCAGGGAAGGACGCCGGCCCTCTCGAGGATGCGGTAGAGGCCCGCGGCTCCTGGGAGTTCAGGCGCGATTGTCATGAGTTTGAGTGTGCCCCTGCAGCGCTCGAGGATGGCCAGGAGGAGGGCCTCGTCGGGCGCATGGACACACTCCGTAAAGATGCCTCCCCGCTTGCCCATGTCGATGAAGGGCCCCTCGAGGTGGATGCCCGGCACCGTGGCCTCGTCAAGGCCCGAGGCTTCGAGGGCGTTCACGAGGGCGCTCACTTTGCGCGGCTTCCACAGGAGGGTCGGGACGAAGCTCGTGACGCCGCGCTCGTGCAGGAAGTCCCGCAGGGCGAGGAGCTTCGTGGCTGCAAGCTCGGGGTCGTCGCCGAGGGCGTCGAAGCCGACACCGCCAGCACCATGGATGTGATGCTCGACGAGGCCGGGCGTGACCCAGGCCCCCCGCACCTCGATGGACTCGTCGGAGGGGGGGAGAGCTGCCCCGGCCTCGAAGATGGCCTCGATGCGGCCGCCCTTGAGGAGGAGCGAGCTGCCCTCGACGACCCGGCCGGAAAGGACGAGCCTGGCACCGGAGATAAGTGTAGTTGTCATGATATCACCTGCCTCGTGACCGGGCCGCCGTGGCCGACGCCGAGCTCCGAAAGGAGGGAGTAGGGTATGTTGGACCAGAGGCTGCCGAAGCGTACGTCCAGCACGTCGATGGCGCCGGTGACCGCGTCCCCCTCGCGGTAGGCGGGGGAGTGGGGAAGCTCGACGATGCTGGCTGGATCGAGGGCGGGGCCTGAGTCCTCGAAGCTCATGGCCAGCGAGGCCAGGCTCGGGTCGACCCCGTAGGCCACCCCGTACATCGCAGAGACGGCCCCGTCGGCCGTCCCGAAATCGGTCTGGTACACCAGTGCGTGGGACATATCGACCTACCTCATAATATATGGCTCAAGAAGGCCTTGGTGCGTTCCTCGCGGGGCGAGTCGAAGAGTCCGTCGGGGCTCCCGGTCTCGACTATCCTTCCCGCGTCCATGAAGACGACACGGTCGGCGGCGGCGCGGGCAAAGCCCATCTCGTGGGACACGACGAGCATGGTCATGCCTTCGCGGGCGAGTCCGGTGATCACCTCGAGGACCTCGCGCACCATCTCCGGATCGAGGGCCGAGGTGGGCTCGTCGACGAGGAGGAGCTCTGGTTCCATGGCCAGGGCCCGCGCGATGGCGGCACGCTGCTGCTGCCCGCCAGAGAGCTGGCGCGGGTAGCGGTCGAGCTTGTCGGCCAGGCCGACGCGCGCGAGGAGGGCCATGGCCTTTTCCCGGACTTCGGCCTTCTCGCGCTTGCGGACAAGGCGCGGCGCGAGGCAGACATTGTCGAGGATTGTCAGGTGCGAGAAAAGGTTGAAGTGCTGGAAGACCATACCCGCGTCCTCGCGGATGCGTCTGAGGTCGGCAGGCTTGTCGTTGAGGACCTGGCCTCCGATGGTGACGGTCCCCGCGTCGAGGACCTCGAGGCGGTTGACTGACCTAAGGAGGGTGGACTTCCCCGAGCCTGAGGGGCCGATGAGGAGGACTACCTCGCCCTTGCCTACTTCGAGGTCCACGCCGTCGAGCGCCAGGGCGGTTTCCCTGCCGCGCTGGTCGCGGAAGGATTTTCTGGCGCCCTGGATCGTGACGAAGCTCATCGGGACTGGCCCTCCTTCAGCCTGCCCTCGAGGCGGCGCACGAGCATGGACAGCGAGACCGTGAGGCAGAGGTAGAAGAAGGCCACGACGTTGTAGGTCTCGAAGAACCTGAAGGTCGAGGCCGAGTAAACCTTACCCAATTGGGTGATGTCCTGGACGCCGAGGGCGGAGACCAGGGAGGAATCCTTGATGACCGCCACGAATTCGTTGCCGAGGGCAGGCAGCACGTTGCGGATGGCCTGGGGAAGGACGATGCGCCTCGTGACCTGGCCACGCGACAGGCCCAGGGCGAGGGCGGCCTCGATCTGTCCCCTGTCGACGCTTTCGATGCCTGCCCGGAAGATCTCGGCGATGAAGGCTGCATAGCCGAGGGTGAGGGCGAGGATGGCCCGCGTGGCGAAGTCGAAGTCGCGCGCCAGGAGGGGATCCATCCAGTGCATCGCGATGAGGGGAGACAGGAGCCAATTGAGTACACCGGCCAGGGCTGGTGCGCCGACAAAGGCTATATAATAGAGGATTACGAGCATCGGAAGGCCGCGGACAAGTTCTATATAGAAGGTGGCAGCCTCGCGGGCGACGCGTATCTGCGAACTCTTGAGCAGTCCCAGTCCCAGACCCAGGAGGATGGCGGCGACAAAGGCTACCATGGCCACACCGAGGGTGACGGGAATGCCGCTGGCTATGGCTCCAAAAATGACGCTGTAGTCCCCGTTGGTGACTGCTGCTCCAAGGCCGATGACTCCCAGGGCCAGGATGGCCACCAGCCACCAGGGAGTCATTCCAAGCCGGGTACGGAGCGATTTGAAAAGCGGCACCGCTGGGGTGCCGCCACGTGGGGATCGAGTCACCGGATCAGGGCTTGTAATCCCAGAACCATTTGGTATCGAGTTTGGTGATGGTCCCGTCAGCCTTCATTGCTGAAATTGCTGCATTGAAGGGCTTCACGAGGTCGGAACCCTGCTTGAATATGAACCCGAACTCCTCGGTGCCAAGGGCGCTGCCGACGTTCTGGAGCTTGCCGGGGTTGGCTCCGATATAGCCCTTGCTTGAAGAAGCGTCCATGAGGACCATGTCGATGTCACCGGCGAGGAGGGCCTGCACCGTGGCGCCGAAGGTCTCGAAAAGCTTGATACGCTGGTTCTTTTCATCGCCGTCAAGGACATTATAGACCGCGACATAGAAATTGGTTGTTCCTGCCTGGGCTCCGATGAGGAGCTTCGGGTTGGCGGCAAAAGCCTTCTCGTCGGTAAAGCGCTTTTCGCCCTTGCGCACGAGCATGAACTGCTGCGAGACCATGTAGGCGTCGGAAAAGTCGACCTGGCCCTTGCGCTCGTCGTTGATGGTGATGCCGTCCATGCCGACGTCAAACTGGCCATCGCGCACCGCCTGGATCATCGTGTCCCAGCTCGATACCTTCCACTCGATCCTGGCGTTCAGCCGCTTGCCGATCTCGTTGACCGCGTCGTATTCCCAGCCCATGGCCTTGCCGGTCTTGGCATCGACAAAGTTGAGGGGCGTGTAGGCGTTCTCGGTGACGGCGACGATCTTCCTGCCCTTGAGGTCAGGCAATTTCTGTGCGCTCGTTCCGACTACTGCGACGAGGGCGAGGATCAGAAGGATGGACAGCTGCTTCTTCATGGGGCGCTCCTTGGGCTTGGATTCAGGGCCTGAGTCTATGCGGAGGCCATGGCATCCGGCAAGGGGCGTGGGGAATCATGGGCTTTCCCCGGGACACGACATAGTTGCGACCTTTGTCCAGATGATGGGGATCCTTTCCCGCGAGTTCATCCCCTGGGTTTCCCGCGCGCCTGAGTGGACAGCCGTTCGGGGTTTTCGTACATTCAGTGCCATTCGCTTGTATCCTGAATGGAGGTATTCATGCAGAAGAGATTTGCTGTTTCCATCCTGCTCCTGGCCCTGTGTTCCTTCCTCGCCTTTGGAGAGTCCTATGCCATCAAGGGCATGCTCAATCCACCGAATTCACTCATCGCCAACGCTGGCCTGGGGCTGGGCTATTCGACGGGAATTGGCGTGGGAGGGGGGATCGAGTATGTCATCGGAGCATTCAAGATCGACGAGAAACTTCCCTTTACGTACGGTGCGGCCGGCAGGGCTGGACTGGCCCTGGGAGTTGGAAGGGTCGACATATCTGCAGGAGTGCTGGGTACTGTCCACTTCGCCTGGAGCTCGCTGGACCTCCCAGAAAAGATCCGCTGGTTGTCCAACCTTGACAGTTATATAGGTATCGGGATCGCCATCCTTCCTTCGCCAAATCTCAGTTCCATAGGCGGCTCAAGCTATTTTCTTTCAAAAAACCTGGCTATCAACCTTGAGGGAGGGCTCAGCGCTTCGTATATAGGTCTGCTTTTCAAGCTGTAGGCTCCCAGGGCAAGCCCGGCCTGGTCGGCCGCGGTTTGCCGCAGTCAGCCCGTGCTGGCAGGAGCGGCTCGTTTCCTTTTGATGACCTTGACATTTCTTGTATTTGAAATTATACCAGACTTGTACTTTGTACAATCCCATCCATACCTAGAGGAGCTTTCATGAAGACTTTCATCTGCTCAGTCTGCGGCTATGTGTTTATCGGCGAAGAGGCGCCTGCGGCCTGCCCCCAGTGCAAGGCCCCCAAGGACAAGTTTACCGAAAAGAAGGGAGCCAACACCGCTGCCTGGGCTGACGAGCACCGGATTGGCGTGGCCAAGGGTCTCGACGCTGAGGTGGTCGAGGGCCTCAAGATGAACTTTGCGGGCGAGTGCACCGAAGTCGGAATGTACCTCGCCATGAGCCGGCAGGCTGACCGTGAGGGCTATCCCGAGGTGGCTGAGGCCTATAAGCGCATCGCCTTCGAAGAAGCCGACCATGCTTCACGCTTTGCCGAACTCCTGGGCGAGGTTGTCCACGCTGACACCAAGACCAACCTGATGCTCCGTGCCGATGCCGAGTTCGGCGCCTGCGAGGGCAAGCTCAAGATCGCCAAGCGTGCCAAGGAACTTGGCTACGACGCGATCCACGACACTGTCCACGAGATGTGCAAGGACGAGGCCCGCCACGGTGCGGCCTTCCGCGGACTTCTCAACCGCTATTTCAAGTAGGATACCAAGGTGGGGAGGCAGGCAAACTGTCTCCCCACGGCAGAGCCAATCGGGGGCCTCCTGAATACAGCAGCCTTTCTCCGTGAAAAGGGGATCCAGCCCTCGCCCCAGCGCCTCCGCATCTACGAGGCCCTTGCTTCGACCCGCGAGCATCCCTCGGCAGATGCCATCCACAGACAGCTTTCACCCGAGATGCCGACTCTGTCCCGCACTACCGTCTATTCGACGCTGGAACTCTTTGTTGGAGCAGGCATCGCCCAGGAACTCGCCATCACCGGGAGCGAGCTGCGTTTCGATGCGGAGGTCTCCTCCCACGCCCACTTTGCCTGCAGGAGCTGCGGACGAGTCGTCGACCTCGGCCTGCTCGAAGCAGCGCCGCTGCCGGAACTGCCCCGGGGCTACCTTGCCGAATCATCGCAATACTTCATGACGGGCACCTGTCCGACCTGCACGGTCTCGAAAGACCCCTAGCATCGGTGCCGGAGACCTGCCGGCGAAGCCCCCCCCAACACCCGAGGCCAGGCGGAATCATGGCTTCTGCTTGCCGCGTTTCCCGAGGGCTCCGAGGGCTGCCCCTCCGATGATCAGCACAAGGGCTGCCAAGGCGGTGGGCCCGACCTTTTTTCCACCGAACAGCACGAGGTTGATGGTCGAAAGGAGGGGAGTGAGATAGGCCAGGGAGCCAATGATGCGTGGGTCGCCACGCTTCAGCGCTGCGTCCCAGGCGAAGAAGGCTGCGCCCATGGGGCCGATGCCGAGGGCGGCAAGGGCCAGCCATTCGCTCGGGCTCGGATGGGGCATGACAAAAGAGGCCCCGCCGGCGATGCGGAACAATGCAAGCGAGAGGAGTCCTGAGGCGAGGCAGAATCCGCCGACTGCGCTCGTGGGAAAGGGCGGCAGGCGCTTGGTCATGAGCGAGTAGAGGGCCCACACGAGGGCTGCGGACAGCGCCAGAAGATAGCCTGCGAGCTGGTTGGGAAGCTGTCCGCCTGAAACCGCCCCGACCTGTCCTGTACCCGTGGCTATCAGCACTGCTCCCGAAAGTCCCGCGATAGCACCTGCGATATGGCGTGGGGTCAGCCTCAGTCCCTTCAGGATGAGGGGTGACAGCAGCACGATCAGGAGGGGCCAGAGGTAGTTGAGGAGATTCACCTCCACTGCCGCTGCGAGGGAGAAGGCCGCGAAGAGGAGGGCATGGTAGCCGAAGATGCCTCCGACTCCGACAGCGAAGGTAAAGGGAGGGAGGCGCCAATTGCGGACTCCCGGTAAACCTACAAGGCCACCGATGCAAAGTGCCACGCCGGTTGAGAACAGGGGCGGCAGTCCAGCAACGAAGGTAGTAAGGAGCGCAAGGCTGCTCCAGATGCCGATAGCCACGAGGGCGAGGAGGAGGGGAGGCATTGCGCGATTCTGTCGGCTATGGGTTTTTTCCGCAAGGCACTGCGGCGGGGCCGGGCGGCCCTGTTGCGTCAGGGGCCTTCAACGCGGACAATGATAGCGTGGCAGGCGTGAAACATGAGGTGCTCGGACTCGACTTTGCTGGCTTCGAAGCCCTCGTGGTGACCCTTCCTTCGGGGCGGGGGGTCGCTGGAAAAGTCTATGCGCGGGCCTTCGAGTGCGGCCGACTCGACTTTGAGGGGCTCGGTCTTGCCGCGAGGTCCGTCGCCGCCTATGAAAATGCCTTCGGGGTGAGCCTTCTTGAAGTGCGGCGTACGGTCGAGGAGGAGGGGGAGTTCGGCGCGACTGTCAAGGCGGTCATGGCTTGCCGCGATGGCGCCGAGGTCGAGTGCGTCCTCATACCCATGCCGCCGCGCGCTGATGGCCACAAGCGCGCGACAATCTGCCTGTCCTCGCAGGTAGGCTGCCGAATGGCCTGCTCCTTCTGCGAGACCGGCCATGGCGGACTGCTGCGCGACCTCGAAGCTGCCGAGATCGTGGCGCAGCTGGTTACCGCGCGCGTCCGCCTCGGCTGGGAAAGCGGCAACGTAGTGTTCATGGGTATGGGGGAGCCCCTCGACAACCTCGAGAACCTCCTGGCTGCGCTGAAGGTGCTCACCGAGCGGCGCGGCCTCGGAATCTCCTGGGAGCGGATCACCGTCTGCACCTCGGGGATCGTGCCGGGCATCGAGGCGCTGCGGGAACGCGGCCACAGGCGCCTCAACCTGTCCCTCAGCCTGAACGCGGCTGATGACGAGACGCGATCGCGTCTCATGCCGGTCAACAGGCGCTGGAGTCTTGCCTCCCTTGCCATCGCCCTTGCCGCCTACCCCGGGAGACGCAACTTCGTGCTCGCACTCAATTGGTGCCTTCTTCCGGGGATCAACGACGGGCCCGCCGACGCCAGGGCTGCTGCGGCCTTTGTCTCCTCCCTCCGGCGCGGGGAAGGACGCCCACGCGCCCTGTTCAACCTGATCCCCTACAATCCCGGTTCGCGGCCCCTGGCGCGCGCTCCATCAGATGCAGAGGTGGCAGCCTTCGCGGCCCTCCTCGAAGCCGAGGGCTGCCAGGTCAGGACCCGCAGCCGCAAGGGTTCCCTCATCATGGCTGCCTGCGGCCAGCTAGGTGCCGCCCGCTTCCTGCCGAGTGCCCTCAGTGACCGTTCCGGCACCGGCCCATCCCCACCAGCCGCGGAAATGAAAGGACCAGCGTCATGACGATCGGACAGTTCCTTGCCCTCAGATGGGAGGACCAAGGCCTCCCCCTCATCGAGCCGCCCTGGCCCTCACCGGTCCTGGCGGACCCCACTTTTCTCTTCCCCCACGAGACGCCTGGTCACAATTGGCTGCTTTTTGCGCACGACGCCTTCGGGCTCAGGCGTTACGAGTCGGACGACGGCCTGTCCTGGGAGAGCCGGGGCCGGGTCCTCGCCTGGGGCATGCGGCCCTTCCTGCGCAGGGTCGGAGAGGCTTACATCCTGGCCTACGAACGCTATCAGCCCTTCGCCCTGCCGATGCAGATGCTCCCCCGGCGGCCGCGCTGGAAGTCCTGCATCGAACTCAGGACAAGTACGGACTGTGTCGGTTGGTCGGCGCCCCAGACCATCCTGGACTCAGGTTTCCTCTGGTCGGACGCCGGCGAGCTCGGCCAGTCGGTTTCCAACCCCTGCCTTGTGCCTGTCGGTCTGTCTGGAGGTGTCGGCCTGCCCGGAGCTGCCGCCTCCCAGGGTTGGAGGCTCTGGTTCTCTGCCTCGCTGGTGACCATCCCCGACTGCGGCTTCGACGAGCCGAAGTACATCGGCGCCTCCGATGCCTCCTCGATCACTGGCCCCTTCGCCGCGCCACCGGCCCCCCTTCTCGACCCTGCCCACGACGCAGCGCCGGGTGCCCTCGGCGCGGGCTCCATCAAGGTCCTGGAGCTGGATGACGGATGGATCGGCCTCCAGAACAAGCTCACTCAGGGAGCCGACGGCAGTTCACGCTCCGCCCTCTTCATCCTGCGATCCTCCGACGGGCTCCACTTCGAGCTTGCCCGCGCCGAACCCCTGTTGGCCCCCCGGCCGGGCTGGCGGAGCTCCCACGTCTATGCCTGCGACTTCCGGATCAATCCCCAGGATGGCGCTGTCTACCTCTATTTCAATGCGCGTGACGGGGCCTACAAGAGCGAGGGGAGGGAGCGGATTGGCCGGATTGTCGGGCTGCCGCCAGGCTAGACCAAGGCTGCCGCCAGGCTAGACCCAGGCTGCCGCCAGGCTAGACCCAGGCTGCCGCCAGGCTAGACCCAGGCTGCCATTGGGGAGCGGCGCGAATTAGTTAAAGGTTTTAACGAAATCGTGTTGACAGCCTCCTCTGGCCATGTTGTAGTGGTTTTCTGAGAAGCACACCCCTCAAGGAGGCCTTCATGAAAAAGCTCATCCTCGCTGTCTTTGTCCTTGCGTCCATGGCTGTCGCGGTCAGTTCGCAATCCATCAAGGTCCTGCTCTGGGACGACCCCCTGGCCAAGATCATCCAGGCGAACATCCCTGACTTCGAAAAAGCCACCGGCTACAAGGTCGAGGTCGAGATGGTCGCTCCGCCCCAGGTCCTCACCAAGACCTCGGTCGGCGTCACCAGCACTTCGAGCGATTACGATGTCGTGCCGCTTGACGAGGGCAACATCCCCGTCTTCGCCAGCCTCATGTCAACCTGGGACAGCCTTCCCGATGGCAAGGTCTTCAAGAAGACCCCCAAGGACAGCGTGACCCCGGCCATGCTCGATGTCGGTACCTGGGATGGCAAGCTCATCGCCTTCCCGATCAACGGCAACATTTACGTGTGGTTCACCAAGAAGGACCTGATCGACAATCCGCAGTACAAGAAGGACTTCAAGGCCAAGTATGGCTATGAACTCGTTGTGCCGGTAACCTTCAAGCAGCTTGATGACGAGGTCAGCTTTTTCAACGGGCTCGGAGTCGGCGGCTTTGGCCCCTTCAACGGCGGCGCGGCCGGTGTCCATGCCGAAGCCATCTACATGTGGGAGTCCTTCGGCACCAGCTTCATCAACTGGGTCAACGGCAAGCCCAAGGTTGTCCTCGACGAGGCCAAGGCTGTCACCGGCATGGAGTTCTACAAGAAGCTCATGACTATGTCACCAAAGGGCTCCGAGACCTGGGCACACAACGAGCGCATCGCCTCCTTCACCACTGATCCCAAGGGTTCCTGGACCCAGTTCCACTGGCCTTCCTACATTGCCAGCTATGAGAACCCGGACACCTCCCTCGTCGCCGGCCAGATCTACTACTCTGCACCTCCCGGAGGACCGGCCAAGCGCGTGGCTGTCCGCGGAGCCTGGGCTGTCGGCATTCCCCTCGCTGCCAAGAACAAGGCTGGCGGCGCCGAGTTCGCCTACTGGTGGACCTCCAAGGCCATCGCCCAGAAGGTTGTCGAGGGCAACGCCATCCCGGCCCGTGCCGATGTCCTCACCGATCCCCAGTATGCCAAGAAGATGCCCTGGCTTGCCGCCATCGCGGATTCCATGAAGTACGCCGTAGCCCGCCCGAGATTCAAGGAAGTGGCCCAGGTCCAGGACATCGTGAAGAAGTACTGGATCCAGGGTATCACCGGCCAGCTGCCTACTGCTGATGCCGTAAAGGCCATCGTGAAAGAGACCAACGATGTCCTCTCCAAAGCCGGCTACTAGCGGCAGAAGCGGGAAAGACACCACAGGGGGCGCTACGCCTTCCCCGACACGCGCAAAGCGGTCGGGGAGGGGGAGGGCGCCCCTTCTCTTTCTCGCTCCTGCCCTCCTGGTGGTCTTCGCTGTACTGATATTCCCAATACTGTTTTCATTTTACGTGTCCGCCTGGAACTGGCCCCTCTCGGAGGGACTCGGCCCCAGGGTCTTTGTCTGTGCGGGAAACTACCTGAGCCTCTTCACCGACAGCGAATTCTGGAACTCGCTCAGGCTCCAGCTGGGCTTTGTCTTCATCGCCCTGCCCATCGAACTGGTCCTCGGCTATGCAGCGGCCCTCCTCCTCAACCGTGAGTTCTTCGGAGCGGGCCTCGTCAGGACCCTCCTCCTCCTTCCGGTGTTTTTCCTGCCTGTCCTCTCCGGAATCATCTGGCGCTTCATGCTCCAGCCACGCTACGGTCCCCTCGCGCAGGTTCTCGTGGCCCTGGGCGTTCCGGAAACCTCCTGGCTTGGCACGCCGGGCTGGGCCTACGCGGCAGTCATACTCCAGGACATCTGGCGCATGTGGCCCTTCATGTTCATGCTCATCTACGCAGGCCTCAGCAACATTCCCGGAGAGCTCCTCGAGGCCGCCGAGATCGACGGCGCGCGCTACTGGCAGCGGGTGAGGATCATCATCACGCCGCTGCTCACGCCGACCATCATGACGGCCCTCCTCCTTCGCCTCATCGACGCGCTCCGCATCTTCAGCGAGGTCTTCGCCATGACCGAGGGCGGCCCCGGAACGGCGACCCTCCTGTTCTCGCTCTACGCCAACAAGCAGGCCTTCACCTACATGAAAGTCGGCATGGCCAGCGCGATGGCCATCTTCCTCCTTGTCCTCTCCGTGGTCTTTGCCCTCACCCTCGTGCGACGCAACATGAGCCTCGACGAACTCGAGCGGAAGGCTGGCAACTGATGAAGCGAAACCGTCCAATTGTGAATGTCGCCATCGCCGTCGCGGCCTTCCTGGTGATGATCGTGGAACTCTTTCCCATCGGGATCACCCTCCTGAACGGCTTCCGGAGGGACGTCATCATCCTTTCGGCCAAGCCCTTCGAGTTCTCGCAGCTCTCGCTCCGGAGCTATGAACTGGTACTTGCCCGTCCCGGCTTCGTGAAGTCCCTGTGGACCTCGGTCGAGGTCGGCATCCTTTCGACGGCCGCCTCGGTCATCATCGCCGCGATGGCCGCCTATGGGATTTCGCGCTTCAGGTTCAAGGGCCGGAACCTCCTGGCTTACAGCTTCCTGGTCTTCCGCATGCTGCCGCAGATCTCCCTGGTCATCGCCCTTTACCTCATGTTCAAGTACCTCGGCATACGCGACACCGTTTTCGGTCTCACGCTCGCGCATACGAGTTTCAATGTGCCCTATGTGATCTGGCTCCTCCTTCCCTTTTTCACGGCAGTGGACAAGAGCTATGAGGAGGCTGCCATGGTCGACGGCTGCACACGCTTCGGGGTGTTCCGCCGCGTCTTCCTCCCCATCGTCTCGCCCGGTCTCGTGGTGGGGGCGGTCTTCGCCTTCATCAACAGCTGGAACGAGTTCCTCTACGCCCTCATCCTGACGGGCATCAATGCCAGGACGGCGCCGGTGTCGCTGAACAGCCTCATCGGCTCGGACATCCTGACCTGGGGCCAGGTCTGCGCGGGCGGAACCATACTATTGCTGCCGATCTTCATCTTCACCGTCTCGATGCAGCGCTTCCTCATCCGTGGCGTGTCCGCGGGCGGGGTGAAGGGATGAGGTGTCTGCCATGAGTCGCTGGGAGCTGGCCAAGGTACCGGAGGGCTTCGAACTTCGCCTCGACGGGAAGATCCTCATAGCACATACGAAAAAGCGCC
>SESF01011993.1_pt1 | contig 13692 bp, 15 predicted proteins | sample 3171521 | NCBI WGS metagenome assembly SESF01 (sample SAMN10866945, study PRJNA518727) | freshwater metagenome | biome: subpolar coniferous forest; feature: holomictic lake; material: water; isolation source: holomictic Lake 227, 6 m and 8 m depth | place: Canada: near Kenora, Ontario | collected...
TGAATACAAGAGTTGAAACTTTTAATTATCCACCCAGTCAAACATTTTACCTAAATTCAAATGGAACTGGCAATTTAGATGTATAATCACAAAGAAGGCGTTTCTCTAAGAAAAGTTGAACAGTTTGATTTGCCAAAACTTTTGGAATTAAAAAACGAAAGTTGGTGGGGAACGCATTCTACATCAATTATAAATTTAGATGACCAGATTAATTGGTATAATAATATTGATAAAGACAGCATGTTCTTGATTGGCGAAATAGAATCACCCGTTGGTGTTGCCGTTTTTACGAGTATAGATTGGGTTTCTAGGAACTTAAATATTTCTGGGTCAGTTTATAAGGAACATAGATCAAAAGCCGCATATGCAGGATTTTGTGCTGGATTAGACTTTGCATTTGAAATGCTCAACATGAATCGTGTCGAGGCAGAAGTTTTAGAATATCATTTTATGGCAAGAAAGTTAGAAGTTGACATCTTAGGGTTTACCATAGAAGGAATAAAAAAGAAATCTGTTTATAAGTGTGGAAGATATTACGATTCTTTAGTATTGGGAATGTTGAGAGAAGAATGGTCTAACTCAGATCGAGTTAAAAAATACGGCGATGTCTGTAATAAAAATTTTAGTCATGACAAGTTTAATAAATTAATGCTTAGGAAAAATATTCAACAGTCGGCATAAATGAATTTTTTAAAAAAAATTCATAGACATCTTTTGTTGACCAAAATTCAAGTAGCTCAAGAAAATCTTGCTTATTTGGATTTACTATCATTGATTCCCATGAATTACATATCTTAATATAAAAATTATGTAATTCATTTTTTTCGCTTAATTCGTACCATTTTTTCCATCTTTCAAGTACTGAATTTCTTCTTTCTAAAGCTTTGTGACCTTGAATTTTATTTAAAAACTGGTTGTAGGATCTAATCGGATAATGATGCCGCCAAATTTTTTTTGTAAAATGAATTTTAGGATTTCCCATGAATCCATGGTTTCCAAAAGTTATAATTACATCTAAATCAGGTCTGTGAGCAACTTTGGATTCGCCATCTAAATTCGGTATATTTTCGAAGTTCAAATAATATTTCATATTTGATAAACTAAAATCTGAATTTGTTGGTGGGTGTAGGAACATTTTTGTTGAAGATACATAACTGTCTTTTATAAATCTTAAATTGTTTAATCCACACCACAACTCATCTCCATCAATATGCACGATCCAATCGGGATCATATTTGCAAGCCAATCTTGCCATTCTAGTAACCCACTCCGATTGCCTGTGGCTATTGTCAGGCTCATCTATAATTTCAATAACCTCTGGATATTTTTCAATAATAGATCTCGTTTTATCTGAAGACTGATTGTCTGTGATAATAAAATTTGAAACACCCTGACTTATGTGATGTTCAATATTTTTTGATATTATGTCTTCTTCGTTTTTAACAAGCAAAGTTGCAATAATTTTTATATTTGATTTATTTATAATAATCAATAGATAAGATCCAATAACTAGAAGAAATTTATTTGATTGACCAATAATTTCTTTCAATATTTGGTCACGAAAATAATATATCCTTTCAGTAAGAATTTCTTTTGTATTTTTTAATTTTCTATTTGATAAAAATATTTTTATTTTCAATTTAGATATAAAATTTTATAGATATTTCCAGTAAATCAAGAATAAGGGAAATCAAATATCCAGCTTGTCGTCCGACATTGTCAGATTGCAACAAAAAAGGCGTAAAAAGAAAAAAAGGGAAAAAGCCAATTTCTTGGGAATAATCATTTAATGTTAAGGAAAATTTGCAATGATTATAATATAATTTAAAATAAGGTAAAAAATGTTAAAAAACCATAGCCAACTTAAAATTTTGATTTTGATGGCTTATTATAATAGACCTATATTGGTAAGAAATGCTTTGAATAGCATTTTAAAAGCCAATAAATATCATCAAAATTGGCATTTGTTATTTGGGGATGATGGCAGCAAAATAGCAGGAAGACCAATAGCAGAAGAGATTCTTAAAGATCATTTATCTCAAATTACTTTTATAGATTCAAATCATACATTTGAAGATAAAATTAAAGATGGTTTGACTTTGGGAAAATACGCAAATGCCACCATGCGGGAATCTGATGCAGATATCGCTTTAATGTTGTGTGATGATGATGAGCTAGTTCCAGATTATTTGTCAAATTTAAATAATTTTTTTTCTGAAAATCCAAATTTTTTGTATTGTTATTCTAAGATTTACATTTATAATCCTTTAATCCAGAAAAGCGAAGAATCAAAAAGCGTAATAGGAAAATTTAATAAATGGACTGGTCCGATTGAACCAGTAAACAAATTAGATGCATCGCAAGTCGCTTGGAGGATAGATTGTTGCAAATTGCACAATGCTTGGTTTGGGGAAACTACGAAAGTTGTAGAGGGAAAGCCTTGGACAAGTGATACAGACAGATCTTTGTTCGAACAATTGCAAAAAAAATGTGGATTATGTTATCCAACAAATGTTGTTGGACAATATAAAGGTGTTCATGATTATCAACTATTATGGCATAAAGATGTTGCGGCTGCTTCACTTTATGCGTATGATAAAATGTGTAGAGAATTATCAGGGGTTGCATTTTGAGAAATTTATATGAAGTTTTAGGCGTTGAAAAAAACGCATCAGCAGATGATATTAAAAAAAATTACCGTAATTTAGCGATGAAATTTCATCCAGACGTAAATCGAGAGAAAGGTGCTGAAGAAAAATTTAAAGAACTTTCAAATGCTTATGAAGTGTTGTCAGATCCAAATAAAAGATCACAATATGACATGAATGGAACCGTGGGGAATAATCGCTTTCAAAATGGACAACAAAATCAAGGCAAGCCTTACAGCACAGTCATGGATGATATATTTTCTCAATTTTTTGGTGGAGATAGAAGAAGGCAAGTAATAAAGGGCGATACAATACTTGCTTATGCAAATATCACATTTGATCAAGTTTTAAAAGGTTGCGATACATCAATAAAATTTCTGAGAAAAACAATTTGTGAAAAATGTAAAGGGAAAAACATTTGTCCACATTGTAATGGTTCGGGTTCAAGAACTATTCATGGAATGCAAATGGTTGTACAGTCATCTTGTCACGCTTGCAACGGAACAGGTTATATATCTATTAATTGTGATGAATGCCAAGGTGGATTTAAAGAAGCTAAAGAGGATATTGTCTATATGCCCATTCCTCCGGGTGTAGAAACAGGTATGAGATTTTTAAGACAAGGTTATGGAGAATTATCAACTCATCCACAAGGAATTGCCGGAGATCTTATTGTCGTTATTCAAGTTGTAGATCATCCAATTTTCAAAAGACTTCCTGTAGGCGATATTTTGTTAGAATATCCTTTAAATTATGCAGATTTAGTGTTGGGAAAAGAAGTCGAAGTTCCCACATTGGAAGGAAAGTTAAAATTAAATATTCCAAGTGGTACACAGATGGGATCAATTTTTAGATTTCAGGGATCAGGTCTTCCAATTTATAATCAAGGATCTACTATATACCAACGAGGCGATCTAATAGTGCAAGTGGGAATAGAAGTTCCTACAGAAATAGATGATGAATATAGAGAGGTTTTGATTAAATTAAAAGAATTAGATAATCAAAAACCACTAAGCAATAAAAGACAAACAATAGATAATTTAGGGGAATAAAATGAATGAAATCAAAGATAACAAGATGTTGTGGGTGTTAATAGCCTTTGTGATAATTAATACATTTGTTTTTTTTGTTGGAAAAGTTTTTGTCTCTAAGGTGTCTGATTCTGTAATACAAAAATTAAAAAAAGATTATTCGCCCTCTCCATATGGTCCCGGCTTTGACCCAGATAAAATGGGTTCTGGTGCATTTAAAACGAGTGAATATTTTAATATCAAAGATCAACAAACGACTGATAAAATTATTGAAAAAATTGCAATAAGCAAAAAAGATGAAACTAAATCAATGATTCAGGAAATCGTCAAAGAAGGCGATATTTGGAGAACATCTTGGGAAAAAGAAAGAGGATTTATTCCTTCACAATAACTTTTTCAATTTTGGAATGTTGGTTAGAATTATCTTCAGGATGTCTTTGAAAAGAAACCTCCATTGTTTTTCCAATGGCAGGTGTTCCATTTATTTTTGAGAATTCTTCATATGAAAAAGAACACTCAGTTCCGTCTGATAGTCTAATCAAGATTGGGTTTCTTTTTGTTTGCAAAAATACAATTTTTCCAGATTTCACCAAAGTTGGAATTGTAATGTCTGTTGTCTGTCTTTTTTCTCTATCGCCAATTCCAGTATTATTCCAACTTGAGTCTATATAATATGATTTGATATTATTGTGTAAATTTTCATCATTATAAGCTTTTTCAATTCTAGCACCTATATCTGCCAGACCAACTTCTTCAAAAAGTAAAAATTCTTTAAATTTTCCCATAGTATACACTCTTATAATATCAATTAATCTATCTATAAAAAATATTATGAAAAATGAAGAAGAAAAAAATTCTGTAGAAATAAAAGAGGTGTTATTTTTAACTCCAGCAAGAATAAAAGCTATAATTAATGGAGAAGAAAAGACATTCTTGGCAAGTGTTGATATTATAAATAAAAAAGTTTTTGTGGACAATGACGATTATTTAAGCGAGACAGTTTTTTCTCATTTAGAAAACATTAACACCTTGCCAGAAAACTTTTTCTCAGCATCGGATGACATTGTTGCAGATGCAATAAAAATGGAAAAAGATAGAAGTACTATTTACGAAAAGGTTTCAGGTGACTTTGATGAATGAACCAACCTCTATTAGAGCGTCAGTTTACGTACCCGGCAAAGGCGAAGGTAGTAGGCTACAAAAAAAATTAACACTTGGTATTATTTGTGATTGGATTAGGATACAAGGTTTAGATGAATATACAACTCAGGGATTGATAGACTTGGCATCAAACTATCCAACTCAGGCTTTGCCAAGTTTTAGAAGAAATTTCAATTTGATGATTGAAAGAGTTAGACAAAAAAGAAGAAAAGAAATGAATGAAAGGCAGAATATAGATGAAAAAGAAGCAAATCGATAATGTTGAAGTTAGCCCTATTCAATTGGTTTATAAAGGTGAAGATATTGAAAACAATATTGTTAAAGCAAAATTTGATGACCCAATTATCAGAAAAGTTGCATTTAATCACAGGTGCTCTGCTTTAATCAAAACAGGTGTTGAATTTTCTATTGATAGTGATCACAAATTGTGTTATAGATTGATTGATAGTTTGGCAGAAAAAGGTTTAGTTGCCTTAAATGCACCGGGTTATCTATCTTCAGGCAATTTAAATGTAATGATTTTAAATATAGGAAGAGAAATCGTAGAAGTCAAAGATGGAGATCCTATTGTGGAAATTTGGGTCGAAAAAAAATATCAATTTGATTTAGTCAAAAGCTTAGAAAGTTGACAAAATGAATATTTCGGTTTTAGTAAGTATTGCAAGACAAGTTTGTGGTGAATACGTTTTCGTAAAAGTTATCAAAGCTAATAAGAGTAGCGAGAAACTTTTTAAGTATTTAAGAGAAAACACTTTACCCACAACTGTTGTTCTTGGTGAAAACGAATGTGTGGTAGAATATGGCGTTATTGAAAATATAGAAATAGATGAGGATTGAAGTAATGAATCAGCCGTTTAACCCGTTGGAATCTCCTACAGGAAAACCCACGTTATCTGTAAATTTGCACGATGGATCAAATGAACAGGTTTCAATTATTGTTGTTCATCATAATAGACCAGAATATTTAAATATCTGTTTGCAGTCAATTTATGCTATGAGTAATTTAAATAATTATGAAGTTATTGTTGTGGATAATGCATCTGGACAAGAGACACAAGAATATTTGGACGTTCTACAATCTGAAGGAATCAAGGTTGTTAGAAATAAAGAAAATGAATATTGGTCTAAAGCTGCAAACCAAGGTGTTGCTTTAGCAGATCCAAATTCTAAATATTTTATTTTCTTGCACGCTGATACTGTAATTCTTGATCCAGCTTGGATCGATGTTTTGGTTAATTTGTGCGAATCTCGTGGTTGTGGAATTGTTGGAACAAGTTTAGCTAGTTATTATATTCAAAAACAGCAAGTCAACTTTGTTCAAGAGTGTTGTATTTTAATTACTCGTGATTGTTTTGAAGATATTGGACCTTGGCCAGAAGAGCTTCCTCTAGTTGGAATGTCATTTATCATGACACTTAGAGCACAATATAAGGGTCATAGTCCTCAAGCTATCGGCAATAATGTTGTTCATCACTACAAGTCATTTAGCATGGACCCAAGTGAATACGAACGCATGTGTGAACAAGCTATGGGCATTGTTGGAAAACTTATGGCGAAAGCTCAAAAGCATTAATCCGGTAAATTATTGACAAATTTTTCCCATAATGGATTATTGAATTTTTCCATTTTGTTTTTAGCATATTTTTGTGCATATGCCATGCAAAAAATCTCTTCAGGCTCTTGCTGAAGAGATTTGTCTTTTTTTTGTTCAGGTGTCATAATTTTTACAATTTTATTCCACAATAAAACTAATTCTTCATTTGGTTGCACAAATTTTTCCCAAACTTTATGACCAACTTCATGAAGTATTGTAAATTCTCTTCCATAATTCCAAGGAGCAGCTACAGCAACTTCCTTGTTTCGATCATCAACATACCCAACATGATTGTCATCACCATTTAAAGTATTGCCACCATGAAAAGTCCATTTGAAATTTTTCAATAGAACGGCATGATTAACAGGAAGTCTACTTAAGGTTTTTTGAATATCACCTTTTTCCTCTTTCATATTGTCATTTTTTTGGAAGTATTCTTTGAAATTTATCATTTTTTATTCTAACTGTTAAAATTGACTCTTATATATATGAATGATTTATTTTCAAATAAAATTTTATTTGTAAAAAAAAACATAAATATAAGTGAACTGCTTGAAAGGAATTTTATGGCGCTTAGAAAAACCAAAAATAGTGGTAAGGCAACTCCTAAAAAAATCACAAAAGAGCCGAAGCATGCAGCAGGTGGAAGTCACAACTTCCATATTGAATTTAAAAATGAATATCAAAGCCTAGCTTGGGCAGCTTTTCAGCAACACGATGTATTGTTTTTAACTGGACCAGCAGGTAGTGGCAAAAGTCACTTGGCTACAGCATTTGCTCTGGAACAAGTCCTAAACAGAAAAAGAAAAAAAATTATTCTTACAAGACCTGTTGTTGAAGCTGGTGAATCTTTGGGATTTCTACCGGGTGAATTTGCAGATAAAATTCAGCCATATATGATGCCACTTTTTGATTGTATCGAATCTATGGTTGGAACTGAAGGACTTTGGAAAGATAGAATTGATGAAGCAATTGAAGTCGCTCCTATAGCCTTCATGCGCGGGAGAAGCATATTAAATACTGAGAATCTAATTACTCCAACAGGATTGAAACCAATGGGGGAAATTAAAGTAGGCGACTTTGTAATTGGTAGCGATGGAAAACCAACTAAAGTTTTGGGAGTCTATCCACAAGGAGAACTACCGATTTTTGAAATTAAATTCTCAGATGGAACTAAGAGCATTTGTTCTGGAGACCATTTGTGGAATACAATGACTCTTAATGAAAAGAGATATGGAAAAGGATACACAACAAAAAGTACGAATGAAATTAGAAAAAATGTGAAAAATAAACACAATCAAAAAATCCATCGTATGCCGATCATATCTGCTCCTGTTGAATTTGAAAAACAAGAAGTTTCAGTTGATCCTTATTTACTTGGTGTTCTTTTGGGCGATGGACACATGAATAAGGGGTTTTCAGTTACATCCGCAGATCCAGAAATAATTGAAGAGTGCTCTAAGGTTCTTCCAAATGGACACATGTTTGTTCACAAAGGAAAATATGATTACAGGATTCAGTCAAACAATAAATTAAACAAAATTAAAATCGATTTGATGGGTTTGGAATTATGGGGAAAAAAATCTCCAGAAAAATTCATTCCAAATTGTTATAAATTTAATGATTATGAATGCAGATTGTCCGTTCTCCAAGGATTACTCGATACACATGGTTGGATTTGCAAACATAGATCTGGAAATTGCAGAATACAATTCTGTTCAACATCTAAAGCTTTGGCTGATGATGTTATGTTTTTGACAAGATCTTTGGGAGGAATGGCTTACTCTCGTGTTAGAGATTTTGAAGAATCAGATAGCCATGAACATAATGGGAAAATTATAAGACATGTTCATAGCTCTCATAATGTCGATATTATCTTGCCTGTTTGTCCATTTAGATTATCACGAAAAGCAGAGCAATACTCTAATAATCAAAATTCTGTTAAGATGATATCTTCTATTGAAGAAGTAGGAAAAGGAATGTGTACTTGCATTCAAGTAGATGCAAAAGATCATCTTTATTTAACAAATGATTTTATTGTAACCCACAATACTTTTAATGATGCAATTTGTATTTTAGATGAGGCTCAAAACTGTTCTATGATGCAATTAAAGTTGTTCTTAACACGTTTTGGAGAAAACAGTAAAGTTATAATCACAGGAGATCCTACTCAAAGTGATATTGGTGGAAAAGTTGCATTGGTTGAAGTTATGCAAAAACTTAAAGATGTTAATGGTGTTGGAATTGTAGAGTTTAAAGAAAATGCTATTGTTAGACACCCATTGGTTGGAAGAATCATTGAAAAATTAAGTTAAAAAAATGCCTTTTGATTATCAAAAAAATCCTATTTCGGGAAGATCACTAACTGATCCATCTTCATCCAATGATGTTACATGGCAAAATACTAGCTATGCAGTAGATGGCACGTATGGCACTTATGCAAATGTTGATTTTGCACCAACCTTTCCGACTTATGATCGATATTCTAATTTAATAAACTTATATAATTTTCAATTAAACATCCCATCAACAGCAAGAATACTTTCTTTTACATTTTATGTTTATAAATATTATTATCACAGTTACAATCAAGTAACTTATCCGGGTAATATAAAAGATTATTCAGTTTATTTGACCTACTTAAACAGTTCTAATGTTCTTACATATGTTCCAATCACAAATCCGAACACTAGTGTATGGCCGATAGTGTCTAATTATCCAGTACTTTATGATAATCAGGATTTTGAGAAGTCATATTGGACTGCAAGTGAAGTGAATCAGTCAAATTTTGGCATTGCCATAGGTGTAACAGGTCAAAATGTTGCAAATTATGGCGGTTTGACTCAAAGTGCTAGAATAGAAGGTCTATTTCTTATTGCAACTTGGGAATATCCATCAACTTATGTAGATTTTGGCGCAGGTGGATCAAAACTCAATAGTTCTGCTATATCAAATTTTAATTTAGTAAATATTTCTACCACACGTGTACAAGTAGCTGGAAATGCAAAAGCTTCTGTTTTATTTTTAGATCAAGGTAATTCCGTAAATTTAATTTTAGCAGGAAAATCTGATTTATTTGATGTAATGACAATTCAATTAGTAAATAACAACTTAAAAATGTCTGGAGAGGCAATAGTTGATCATTTTACTAATATAGAAGTTTCAGGTGGAATTAGCGTTAATTCAAATTCTGAAATAAATGAGATTTGTAATTTTGAATTAGAATCATATGGATTAATTATCTCAGGTGAATCTGAAGTAGAAGCTACAATTTTGATGACTGTTGGTATTTTCAACATGTCTGGTGAAGCATTAGTTGAATATATATCAACTATAGATATTTCGGGAGGGATTTATTCTGGATTAAGCAATTCATATGTTACAACGAATGTAATCTATGAAATACAGCCAGAGACGAGCAATTTTTCTATTGCTGGACAAGCATTTGATCAAATTTTAATACCGATGTATGGTGGCATTAATGTACTTCCATCATCAGTATTAAGTTTTAATTATGTTATGCTTGGTGGACTTTCATCAAATGGAATTATAGATTTTGCAACCGTTTATAACATAGATTTAAATATTGTCCCTAATAATTTAAAAATTGGCGGATTATCAAAAGTAAATTATGGCAAAAAGTTTGATTCTTACATTTCATCAGGAGAAGTTTTTATAGAAGATCAAGCCAAATATGGCATGACTTCAAGTATAAAAAACATGGCAGGACTTGTTGAGGTTTATGGTGCGAGCACAACAAATTTTGTTTTCATAAAAAACACTAAATTTTTATGGTCAATTAATAGTTTGATCACAAAGCAATTTAATTTTATATGGAATGTTGGTTTGTTAAACATTTATTGGTATAGAGTTGTTGGAAAAGGAAGAACAGATCCTTGTTTGCCACAAGAAAAATGTTGCCAACAAGTGATTATGAATGTCCATGCAAGAACAATCACCGAGTTGTGTCAAAAACTTAAGAGAAGAAGATTTAAATTTCCAATAGAAAGTGTTCAAAAATATAGTAGACCAGCACAAAATGCAGTTGTTGCGCAAAATATAGCAAATGGAATTAATGAAGATTGTAATATTCTTGAACTTGTTAATGTTTGTAATGTTCCAGCATGTTTTGAATATTGCGTAACTTTGGATTTAGTTATAGATTGCTTTTTTTCTATGACAGTTACTGTGGATGCATTTAAAACTTATGTAACTACAGGACAAACTTTAAATGTTTCTGGATCTTCAACTTGTTCCTACAAAAGATATTTAGTTGAATTGTTTCATGTCGCAAGCGGCTCTGTTATAGTAACTGGATCTCCTTATACTTATCCTAATCATTATACAGGATATGGAAGAGCCAAAATTGGTGGAAAAGCTTTTATTACTTCAAATAAATGGAAGTATATGGGTGGAGTTTGGCCAAATACTACAGGTATTTATTATGCTCAATATAATCAAAATCCTTTAAATTCAACTTCAAATTTGCAAAATGCAAATGAACAAGTTTGGTCATTAACTGAAAGAATTTATCAAAATGATGGTCTTTATTGTTCCTCAGATATTAGTTATGGAAAAACATCTCAAGCTTTAATTGTAAAGGGATTTAATCTTTCTATTCCTGAGTGGGCTGAAATTTCAAAAATTATCGTAAGAACATCGATAAAAACAACTCAAGTTGGTGTTAGAGATTTGCAAGTATGTTTGATTAATCAATCTGGAATAATATCTGACAATTTAGCCAACAAAGCTTCAGATTGGCCATTAATAGACACAGTTAGAACTTATGGAGAAAATGGTTGGCGGAATTTAGATGACTCAAATTATAATGGAAATATTACTGGACAAGACATTTCGGATGAAAATTTTGGAATTTTATTAAAAGTAAAGGCTTACTCTTCTTTGTTTGCAACAATTGCAAAAGTGGATTATTTCACCATAGAGGTTCAATATCAACATCCAAATGGATCTTATATAAAAATTGATTCAAATGTGGGCTCTGTTTATAGAGGGAAAACATATTATTGGAAATCATCTGGGAATGTTAAAATTACTGAATCGTCTGAATATAAATTACGTAAAAAATTTAATATTCCAATAATTCCTTCTGGAGTGGGAATATCGGGAAATTTTGCAATATTAATTAATGAAAGTTTCAGCGGAGGGTTTGCCATAGGAGGAGAGGCTAAAGTTACTCCATATGATCAAACAACATCAGGCGGAATTGGTTTAAGTGGTTATGCAGACGTAATTCCATATGAAGATTCAATGTATGGCGGAATTAGATTGGGCGGAAAATCGTTTGATTCTGCAAAATATAAATTTACTGCTCAAGGGAATTTAATTTTAACAGGAGATTTTCGCATAGTTAAAATTTATAGTTTTGAACCAAGTGGAAGTGTAGAAGTTTCTGAATCTGCTTTTTGCAGATGTGATTTTTATACTTTTAAATCGAATGGAGATTCTTTAAGTATAAATGGCTCTGCTGATATGAGGGCTGGAAATATAAATCTTGCTCCTGTTGTTTCAAGATTTTCTATTGCAATTTATGATATTAAAGTTTATTTTACTAAAGATATTCATTTGGGAGATGCAGAAGTTGTTACATATACTTTGGATAGATGTGGTTGTTTAAGGCTACCTGAGATTTTAAATTTTACTCATAATTTTGCAATAGACAATTTGTTGGCTAAATTTTTAATCAAAAATGGATTTACTATTTCAAGAAAAATTGATTTGAAATATAATAGCACAAATGATTCTTGGCAAAATAATTTGCATTACAAAGGAGTTGCACCTGATGGCAATAATTTAGAAACTTGGGATATTATTACAGAGTTGCAATGCACTAATGTGGTTGGATCAATAGCAATTGGCAGATCTATTTTGAAATTATCTTTGCAATTTTTCAGAAGAGATTCACTTTCAGGTCACATATCGGAAACAAGAGTGACTGTGGGCATATTGCCTGAAATAGTGTGCAATCTTTCTTCATCTCAGTTAGATTACACCATTAATTTTGACACATATTCTAAAATTGCCACAGTATCTCCTAATTCTACAATATATCAAAGTACAATTTTTGATAATATTGGTTTGTTTAAAAATGCAGCTTGGATAAGCAGTAACACTTTGATATTGAAGGTATCTCAGTTGCCTGTTAAGAAGGCTACTGCAAGATTTGATTTAACTCCTTTCGCAGTAATTTAAGGTTAAAATGGAAAATTTATCATATTTGGAAAACTTGGTGTATTTTGTTATAGTTCTTTCCACAATAAACTTCTTTGTATTAATTGGTATTGCAGGATCTTTGACAAAATTGATAAAATACACATATGAAGAGAAAGATACCAAAGGTTGGTCACAGATACTTCAAAGTCGTCGTAATGCGAATGATCAAGGTAGACCATTTAATTACGTAGATTTGCAAGATAGTGTTAAGGTGGCAAACGGTAAAGAATCTAATTGGGATGGAATTCCTAAAATAATGAGAAATTGGGATGGGGTTCCAGTCTCTAAAGAATGAAAGCAGATTGTTTGATGCAGAATCTTGTATATCGTGAGACTTCTAGTAATCGCAGATTTGGTGTAGAGTATGAAGTTTCAAACAATTTATCTAAAAAAGAAATTGGAAAAATTGTTTCTCAATTTGAAAAGTTTAATGGCAAAGACAAAAAGGTAAAAGTCACATCTGGGAAAGAAGGATGGGCGCAATCTATTTCAAACAATTTTTGGCATGTGAAATTTGACAGGACATGTGGACCTTTAGGAAAGCAATTTGATTTTGGATGGGAGATAGCATCTTATGTTGGTCAAGGCTTAAAAGATTCACACAAAATTGCAAATTTAACTAAGCATCTTAAAGAAAATGGAGCTGAAGTTAATTTGAATTGTGGTTTGCACATACATGTAGAGGTGGCTGATTTTGAATCAATAAATATGGGAATTTTATATGCTAGATGGTTGAAAATCGAAGATTTTTTGATTTCAATTTGTCATCCAAGCAGAAAAAATAATTTGTATTGCATGCCAATAAGAAATAAATTTGAAAATTATAGATACTTGTTTATGAACACGGAATTTTTAGACCCAGTAGAGTTATATTATTTTTTATCACCAACAAATATAGATGTTCACAACAATCATGAAAAAAGGGTGACTTTAAACTCTGTTAATTTTGTAACTCATCAATTAAAGCCGCATTTTTCCAGAAATACAATTGAACTAAGATTGCCAGAATTTTTATTAGATGAAAATC
>SESF01013692.1_pt1 | contig 13681 bp, 4 predicted proteins | sample 3171521 | NCBI WGS metagenome assembly SESF01 (sample SAMN10866945, study PRJNA518727) | freshwater metagenome | biome: subpolar coniferous forest; feature: holomictic lake; material: water; isolation source: holomictic Lake 227, 6 m and 8 m depth | place: Canada: near Kenora, Ontario | collected...
TCAGGGACATATTGGTCGATTTTGGACTAGAGAAGGCGTAGTTAATCTTACATATACTCCTGATGAGGTGACACGGGATGAAATTGATGAAATTATTGATTCAGGTTGTGATTACATAAAAACATTACATACTGTTTATTCGGCAGATAATTCCACTGTGGGCCTTCAGCTTCCGGAATGGGTTTTTAAATTTAATGATCTTTTCCCGTATCTTAATATGACTTTTTCAATAAAAAAATTGAAGCCGAGAACGACGAGAGCCACGCATCCGATTTCATATGATGAATATCTTAAATTATATGCCGTCGAACCGGAGCAGGTTTGTCGTATAATAGTAATGGTTGAAGATTGGAGACCCGGAAATTATTTTGAAATTAATGGAATAGGCTACACTAATTGGCTAGCCGGCGACTACTTTGTATGGCACGGTAACGGGTTAACTGCCTATGCTAATATCGGTAGTGCTGATATGTATATGTTAGAAATGACCGGTACGGAGATTTCATCTACTGATATATGGCATAATATTCATTGGTATAATATTCCCAAGTTAGTAACAAAAAAAGAATCGCTTGAACGTTTCCTGTGTTATCGAGTGCTACCTACTATTAAGAAGGATGATATAGATGTTAAAGCTGATCCCTTTTTTGTTTATTTGTACAATGGTAATATACCGGCGCTTGAGGACATCCGGCATGACCAAGAAACAATTGATTATTTGAATAATAAGGGTATTAATATATATCTTTATGAGCCGCTATGTAGTTATATAGAGGCTGCTGAACCCTTCAATCCGTTAAACGGATTCGCGTTTCAGGTTACAAAACATTCGATGGAGTTTTACAGTGAGTTTACCGGTGATGAAGATACCACTTTATTACGAGCGGATGAATTAGATAGTATATGTAAATATGCCAAAGCAAATTCACTCACTAATATAACAGTTCATACCTGTGAATATGATATTGAAAAATATTATACTTATTACACTGGATTAAAATTAAAAACTAATGACTTATTTCTTAAGACAACTATTCCTATCGAAGTACTAAATAAAAATCCAAATAACAACTTCTCTAAAAAATTCATGTGCTTGAATTGGAGATATACCCCGCACAGACATATGATAGCTGCATATGTAGCGAAATTACCTAGTTTTTGTAGTTGGTATGTTAGAGGAGATTTAAATATGATTGGCCGATCGCCGTGGTTTAACATCTTTCATTGGCAAAAGGATAACCCTAATATATTCAACAAAATACTTAGTGGGTTAGAATATCTAAATATAAATGCTCCGTTAAACGTAGATTTGGAAATTAAAAAACCCATCAATATTACACAGGAATTCAATAAACACATGACTCCTGCAGGTAAAATGATTAATGATTTCCAACGATATATTAACAATAGCATAGGTATAGAGAAATATTATAGAGAAATCTTTTGTGATATCGTAACTGAATCTAGATTTGCTCAACCTACAGGTAACTATAGCGAAAAAGTGTACCAGCCGATGTATTTTATGAAACCATTTGTTCTTTGCGCCCCACCTAAAACATTACAATATCTCAAAGAACAAGGGTTCAAAACCTTCAGTGATTTTTGGGATGAATCATATGATGACGAAATGAACCATGAACAACGCCTGTTTAAGATTTTTAAATTAATCGACTTTATTAATGATAAATCTATAGTAGAACTAAGAAAGATGTATGACAAAATGATACCAATCTTAAAACATAATTTTATCATGTTACAATCAGTAGTTCAACCTATTAGTGTAGAAGATTAAAATGGAAAAGATATTGTTAATTGCGGGTTGTAGTCATGCTGCAGGGTCAGAAATAGATGGTTCTGAGGACAGTGCTGACAACAGACGCCTCTCGTTCGGCGGCCAACTGGCTATCAAGCTTGGATATCGTCCTATTAATATAGCCTGCCCAGGCTATACTAATGCTAGTATTGCTAGAAGCATTATCAAGTGGTTTGAAGCAAATTGGACACCGGATGCCACTATAGAAGTTGCCGTGTTAGTAGCATGGACAGAGAGTAATAGAATTGAAGTTCCTCTGGATGATTACGATTCTGGTAGTACTGGTGGGCTTGCTAATTGGTTTGATGTAACAGCGCGCCATTTCTTTAATATTATTCTAGGATACAAAGGGGAAACTAAAAAAGAAAAAGAGTTGTGTAAGTATTTTCATAGATTTATTGTAGAAAATCCTTCTTACATGGAAATACAAACAATAACTAATATCTTGTTGATTCAAAATTTCCTTAAACTGAACAAAATTAAATATCTAATGTGTAATACTATGCAGGTCTATACCAGTAATAATAAACATGTCGGTTATTATACGAACATGATAGATAAAACTAAATATATGGGAGTTCATTCATTACCCAATGAAGTATTTTATTGGAAGTATAGAAATTTGGGGTATGAGAACGTCAACCCGCAATTTTGGCATTTAGGTGAGGAACCTCATCATTTGTTTGCACAGGACCTATACACTTTTAATGAGGAAAACAAATGTTTATAATCAGATTTTTCAAAAATTTAATCAAAGAATACAAATACCGCAAGCGTCTTAAAGAGTTACGCAAGCGTGACCCGTTTATATACAAATGAACTATATAGGAATATCATCAGGCTTCCATGACGCCGGGATTAGTGTTGTTGGCTCAAACGGTGATGTACTCTTTGCCGGGCACAGTGAACGCTACTCTAAACAAAAGCATGACAAAGAGTTATCATTACATCTAGCAAAAGATGCTTCAATGTATGTTAACGGTCCTTCTGAAGTTCACTATTACGAGCGCCCGTGGCTTACAGCAATCAGACAATTACGTGCTGGACAACGTGTAGATTTAACACCTACAAAATATCGTATAGGTAAAGATATACTTAAATGCTTCGGTAATCCTGGTATTACTAACCACGGTCATCATTTAAGTCACGCGGCAGCAGGGTTTCAGACAAGCCCGTTTGAAGATGCTACAGTAGTTGTGATTGACGCTATTGGAGAAATCGATACAATATCAATATGGGATGCGTACTACGATGCTAAAGGAATAGCGCATTATAAAAAGATATGGAACAAGACATACCCACATAGTATAGGGTTGTTTTACAGTGCGATGACTGAGAGAGTAGGGTTGCGACCACTAGATGAAGAATACATTCTGATGGGTATGGCTGCGTATGGTAAGCCAATTCATTTCAATTCGATTGAGAGTTTATTACTAGAGAATTCTACTAATATAGATTTCAAAGAAAATCTACATATTGGTGTGCCAGAAGGATTTCTTGATGGGGCTGACAATATGAATCTGGCAAGTTCAGCCCAGTACTTAGTAGAATATCTAATTAAAAATGTAATGTCTAAAGCTAGAATGTTAGGCAGAAGTTGTAACTTAGTATACGGCGGTGGCGTTGCTCTTAATTGTTTAGCCAATAGATTCTTGGGTGATTACTTTGAAAAGATTTGGATCATGCCTAATCCAGGAGACTGTGGTAGCTCACTAGGTGCTGCTGCGCTGGGTTATGGAAAGAAAATCAATTGGCAGAATGCGTATCTAGGACATGAAATACCCGGACCATATCCTTCCAATAAAGTTATCGATCATCTATTAACAGACAAGATTGTAGGTGTGGCAAGTGGTAGGGCAGAGTTCGGTCCGAGAGCATTGGGAACACGAAGTTTGCTTGCTGACCCCAGAGGTGATACAATAAAGGATAAAGTAAATGAAATCAAACGTAGACAAAAATTTCGACCATTTGCGCCCATTATTCTGGAAGAGTTGGCTCATAAGTATTTTGATATGCCTCGTAATTGGGACGATAGTCGGTATATGCAGGTCATCGCTCGTTGTAGGTATCCTGAGTTATTTCCTGCTATCGTTCATCATGACGGGACTAGTCGTGTACAGACTGTTCCGAAGGATGGATCCGGAATCAGAGAATTATTGGAAAAATGGTACGTAATGACTGAATGCCCCATGCTGTTGAACACCTCATTAAACATACGCGGGGAACCAATGGTCAATGATCGTAGTGATGCAGATAGATTTGAACTGTTATATAATGTTAAGGTTATATCATAACTTATGCTAAGAGATGTTTTTTATTTCGGAAATAAGCCAAACGTACACCCAAGAGAAAAATCAGCCGTGTCTATCGCAGAAGCGAGAAACAAAGCGACAACTGAACATTTTTGGATTATCAACGAATACTGTGATTATCGCGGTTTCGACTGGGACTTTGATTTTGAGTTCTTACCTGATGAAAGTGTATGGACAGAGGATCACAATAACGTGTGGCCCAGTACACACCAAAAAGACAGTGGGACATGGCTATGTCCTAAAGCAATAAGTGATATCGTTGTATATCGTGCTGATGTTACGCCATTACAAAGAAAAAATGAAATAACCTCTAACTGGAGGATGTTAGAAAATATCGATACAACTAAGTTTGATTTTAGTTGGCATCCCAATCCGTTAGATCCTCCCTACATATATAAGTGGGGCTGTATATTCTATCCAGTAGAGGTTAAAGCTTGTTTAGAATATCACGTAGAAGGTGCTACTCAAGTTAAATATATGCCGGGGGTTGTCGAACTAGTACCTAATTGGGATTGTATCACTGAAGTTCAAAGGATTGATCAATCTAAATGGTTCGATATTAGTTGGAGACCAGACCCACGTGAACCAGCATACATTTATGTCTGGGGTAACAAGTGGATCAGTGGCGAACTACAGGCAACACTTGAGTATCACTGCGAAGGTGCGACAGAACGCAAATATATGCCTGAGTTGATTAAGGTTCTCCCTCAGTTAGATCGTTGGAGAGAAATACAACCGATTGACAAAACATCTTTCGACCTGTCATGGAGACCAGATCCAAGAGAGCCGGCATACATTTATGTCTGGGGTAACAAGTGGATCAGTGGCGAACTACAGGCAACGTTGGAATACCACTGCCCTGGTGCGACAGAACGCAAATATATGCCTGAGTTGATTAAGGTTCTCCCTCAGTTAGATCGTTGGAGAGAAATACAACCGATTGACAAAACTAAATTTGATATGACATGGAGACCTGATCCGCGTGAACCTGCGTACATTTATGTCTGGGGTAACAAGTGGATCAGTGGCGAACTACAGGCAACACTTGAGTATCACTGCGAAGGTGCGACAGAACGCAAATATATGGGTGATGCTCTTGTAGTATTACCGGAATGGGATCATTGGGTAATTGTAGAAGAAATTGACAAATCAACTTTTGATTTTACATGGAGACCTGATCCTAGAGAACCAAACATGAATTATGTGTTTGGTAATAGTCAATATGACAGCACTAAGATGCCCACTATCATTTATAAGATGGAAGGCGCAACTGATGAAAAGCATATGCCTAGTGTTGCTAAACTATTACCACAAGTTTCACGTTTTGAACATTTAGAAGATAGTTACGGCATTGATTATAGTTGGGTACCTGATCCGACGGCCCCTCCGTATATATACGCATGGGGAAATCAATGGAACAAACCAGAGGATAAGATATCCATTCAATATGTAGTAGAAGGTGCTACAGAATACAAGTTCATGGATGCCCGCGCTACACGCAAAGCTAGTGTAGATAATTGGGAAGTTCCTAAAGGAATAAATGTAAATGGGTTTGACTTTAGTTGGGAGCCTAGCCCTGCCGACCCCCCATTCATATACGAATTCGGCACACAATGGCAAAAGACAGGTGGACCTCGTTATGTAGTGCCTGATGCTACTGAAATAAAATATGTTGATTTGTTTACGGGTAAGAAGTTGCCATCAAAGTCTAATTGGACTATACCAAAGAACATAGATACCACCGACTTTGATTTCTCTTGGCACCCAGATGATACAAGTCCACCATACATCTATCACTTTGCTACGCAATGGGCGTTAACTGGTGGACCTATCTACACCGTAGAAGGGGCGACCGAAGTTAAGTATATAGATGCACAACAGGCTAAAGCGTTACCAGATAGAACTAATTGGGAGATTCCTGATACAGTCGATGCTGATACGTTTGACTTTAGTTGGCATCCGTATGTAGAAGATCAGCCATACATCTATCAATTTGGTACGCAATGGCAAAAGACTGGTGGACCTCGCTACGTGACACCCGGTGTTATCCCATCATCGCCTATAAAGTATATCGATACACGTATTCTGAGGGCTACTAAATTGACAAGTAAAAAGAACTTTGCAACGCTTGACAATTTAACAATAGCAGACTTTGACTACTCATGGCATCCAGATGATACAGAAGAACCCTACATCTATCAGTTTGGTAATAATCAATACCCGGCTGAAATAATGCCCACAGTTGAATATGTGGTGCCTGGCGCCACACAGATAAAATATGTAAATGATATCATAGCTACAATAGGTCCTGATAGGACGAATTGGGAAGTGCCAGAAAATATCGATGCTACTAACTTTGATTTCAGTTGGAAACCTAATCCTAAAGACCCGGCATATATCTATCAATTCGGAACTCAATGGCAAAAGACAGGTGGACCTCGTTATATTGTAGATGGCGCCAGCGAAATAAAATATGTAAGTACTACTAGTGCGGTAGCAATAGTCACAACAGAAAATTGGACAGTTCCTAAAAATATAGAGGTGTCTGGATTTGACTTCTCGTGGCACCCTGACGATACAAGTCCCCCATACATCTATCATTTTTCCACTCAGTGGGCGCTGACAGGCGGGCCTATATATACGGTAGCGGGCGCAACTGAAATAAAAACAGTAGAATTTCCCATTGCTAAAGCCCTTACTAACAAAGATAATTGGGAAATACCTGAGGAGGTTGATGTTGACTCGTTCGATTTCTCATGGCACCCTTACGCACAGGATGACCCGTTCATCTATCAATTTGGCACACAACATCAAAAGACAGGTGGACCTCGCTATGTGACACCGGGTGTAGATCCTTTTGCTCCTATCAAATATATTGATAGACGTATTCTTAAGGCAACTAGATTGCCTAACAAAAAGAATTGGAAAGTCCCTGAGTACATCGATGAAACAAGTATTGACTTTAGTTGGCATCCAGATGATTTAGCACCATCATACATATATCACTTCGGCACTCAATGGAATGAGAGAGGCGGAGCGGAGTATCACGTACCTGATGCCAAACAATACAAGTATAGTGATGCTATTGTAAGTAAGACAAAACCCAATAAACAAAATTGGAATATTCTTTACGCTATACAAGAAGATAAGTTTGATTTTAGTTGGGTCCCGCATCCAGATGACCCACCTTATATCTATCAATTTGGTAATAATTTTTACCCTGCTGAAGTTATGCCTACTGTAGAATACGTGATACCAGGCGCAACTCAAGTCAAATACATCACCGATATAAAGGCTACATTAGCGATTGACAAATCAAATTGGGAGATACCTAATAATATTGATGTAGGTGACTTTGATTTCAGTTGGAGACCTAATCCTAAAGACCCTGCGTATATCTATCAATTCGGAACTCAATGGCAAAAGACAGGTGGACCAAAGTACACTGTTAGGGGCGCTACTGAAATTAAGTATGTAGACACACCTAAAGTAACAGCACTGCCTAATAAAACATATTGGGAATTACCGGAGCATTTAGATTTATCTGATTTTGATTTCAGTTGGCATCCTGACGCATCAGAACAGCCGTACATATATCAATTCGGTACACAATGGGCATTGACCGGCGGACCAAAGTACGTTATTCCCGGAGCCAAAGAAGTTAAGTATATAGATGACCCTATAGCAAAGGCAGCCCCTAACAAGTCAAATTGGATTATACCTGATTTAATAGATGAAAAAGAATTTGACTTCTCATGGCATCCTTATATCGATGATCAACCGTACATTTATCAATTTGGTACTCAGTGGCAAAAGACAGGTGGACCAAAGTACGTCACTCCTGGCGCCGATGAAACATCATTTACCAAATATATAGATACTCGTATTTTGAAGGCAACGCGCCGCCCTTCGAAGAAGAATTGGGTAATTGTTGATAACTTAAATGTTATTGATTTTGATTACACATGGCATCCAGACGAGACAGAACAACCATATATCTACCGATTTGGTAACAATCAATATCCAGTAGAAATTATGCCAACGATTGAGTATGTTGTGCCGGGCGCAACTCAAATAAAATATATATCGGATATCATTGCTACATTAGGTCCAGATAAAACAAATTGGGAGATGCTTGATAATATAGACACAACTGATTTTGATTTTAGTTGGAAACCTAATCCAACTTCGCCCCCGTACATCTACGCATGGGGAAATCAATGGAATAGACCTGAAGATAAAATTAGTATTCAATACACTGTTGAAGGTGCTACTAAATTTAAGTATATGACGGCGCGTGTAAAACGCAAGGCTAGCACCAGCAGCTGGGAAGTACCTGTTGGAGTAGATACAACTGATTTTGATTTCAGTTGGGAGCCCAACCCGCATGACCCCGCATTCATCTATCAATTTGGTACGCAACATCAAAAGACCGGCGGACCTCGTTACATAGTTAAAGGCGCTAAGGATATCAAATATGTTGATGTTCAGGTTGTGAAGAGGATGTCCAATAAGAGAAATTGGATTATACCTAGAAATCTTGATGTAACAGGTTTTGACTTCTCATGGCATCCCGATGACACGGAAGAACCATACATCTATCAATTTGGTACTCAATGGCAAAAGACAGGTGGACCTCGTTATATGGTTAAGGGTGCTACTGAAATTAAGTACATGGATAAATTTAAGGCCACTCGTTTACGAGATACCAAACCTTGGCAAACATGGGAAATACCGAATTCAGTTAACGCTAAAGATTTTGACTTCTCATGGCATCCCGATGACACGGAAGAACCGTATATCTATCAATTTGGTACTCAATGGAGTAGGATTGGTGGACCTCGTTATATTGTCAAAGGTGCTACTGAAATTAAGTATGTAGATTCGGTGAAAGCCAAAATCAAAGCCGATAAAACTAAATGGCAAATCCCTAGCGACATTGATCAAGACTCGTTTGACTTTTCTTGGCAACCCGATATTGATGATCAACCTTATATCTATCAATTTGGTACTCAATGGCAAAAGACAGGTGGACCTCGTTATATTGTCAAAGGTGCTACTGAAATTAAGTACATGGATAATTTGAAAGCACACCGCTTATCAAACAAATCCAGTAACTGGAAGATAAACATAGCAGTAGATTCCTTCGATTTTAGTTGGCATCCAGATGATACCGATGAGCCTTATAACTACATATTCGGAAATCAATGGAACAATGCTGAATTAGAATCTACTGTGGAATATCGTGTCGCCGGCGCCACCCAAATAAAGTACATACACGATATCATTGCTACCGTATCACCTAACAAAAAGAATTGGAATATCATTACGGATGTAGCTGAATTTGATTTCAGTTGGAGACCTGATCCAACTGATCCCCCGTTCACATACGTATTCGGTAATACGCAGTATCCTGGTACCATTATGCCTACTGTGGCATTTGTTACCCCAGGCGCCCTACAGCGTAAATATGTGGATGACATTGTTGCTACTTTAGCACAAAAACCTGAATTATTTAGCAACACAGCATTCATCAAGGATTTTGATTTCAGTTGGAGACCTAATCCAACTGATCCAGCATATATCTATCAATTTGGCACCCAATGGGCCAAGACACACGGCCCTAGTTTTGTAGTTGAAGGTGCTACTGAAACAAAATATGTCAGTTCACCGGTAGCTACAGTACTACCTAACTTGACACATTGGGAAATACCCGACGGGGTTGATACTACTAAGTTCGATTTCTCATGGCACCCTGATGCTACAAGCCCGGCGTACATCTATCAGTTTGGTACACTACTTGATGATGCCGACGGTCCTAGATATGTAACACCTAACAATAATGGAGTAGTAGTTAATTTAGAACGTAAGGAAATTATTATTGAAGAATTAGTATTTCCTAAGTATTATATTAAAACTACGCTTGAAGATTTGATCAATGAACACACCGGGGAAATCTTCTGGGCATTGCGAGATAACATTAATTACGATTCTTTCAATTTCAATTGGGTACCGGATAAACAAAATGTGTATCATATAAACACATTCGGTTCACCCGAGAGTGAAACTACACAGACTTACTTTGTTAACGGTAAGATGTGGCAAAAGGGTTATCGTAATATCAACTTTCTTGAACAGGATAAGAAGATAGAGGAAATCAATTTAGCCAGTATGTTTAAGAAGTTAGACATATTCATAGTAGATAGAGGTAATCCAGAAGCACAGGACAGATTCGAACATTTGAAAGCAAGATTTGGAAATGTACAAAAAACTAGATTCTTAAATTCATGGGTTGATACTATCAACCGTTGTATTAATCGTTCTACTACTGATCTTTGCTGGATTCTCAATAGCGAATTAGACTATACTCACTTTGACTTTGAGTATTATCCTAATCCTTGGCAGATGAAGATGGTACATGTGTTCGGAACTCAGTGGAGTCATTGGGGCACCACATTCATTGTCAATAAAGAAACATTCAGTAATGATACCAAGTACATCAAGATTATTGAACACTTGAGTAATTTGAATTTTGTTAAGGGTAAGACTGCTATAGCAACAAATTGTGTTCACGATATTGTGGTTATCGATCATAATAATTCTGAAACAGAAAATGTAGTCAATTTGTTGAAGAGGAAAGCTGGCACTAAATTAGTATCAACCATCAAGTTTGAAAAAACATATTTGGATACTTTTAAAGCTCTAATAAAACAGTTACCCGAGAAAAAAGATCACTATCTATGGATATGTAGTTCTATATGTGATTACTATGGATTTGATTTTAGCTATGTATGCGATCCATTCGCACGTGACCAACTACATGTGTTCCCTAGTGATAAACAAAAATTTGGTGATACTTTCTTTGTAGATGTGAACAAATTGCGTGAGTTAATAGCGGATATGACTTTGTTAGAAGAATATAAGAAGATAAATTATAATCAACATCAACGAGTACATAGATTGCCTGCCCCTGTTCTCATAACACATGAAGATACGCATTTTAAGAATGCGAGAAACGTATTTAATTTCCCGTATGCTGTTTTCGTAACCGAGGACAATGAAGGTCTACAAGTTATTGATGATGAACCAATGAGCGTGTGGACACCTGAGAGTAAGAACGTTATCATCACTAGCACAGGCGGCACCCGAATCGTCGTTCCAGACGAAGTTAAAAATTATGTACAACGTGAATTGTATGACTATCCTCATATAAAGAAGAACGCACGTTTAGCTAAGTCATCGCCAATGGATATTGTATTCTTAAGTAACGGTGAACCTGCTGCTCATGAAAATTATGAACATCTGTTGAAGATAACTAAAGGATTAGCAAACCGCGTAGTGCGAGTAGACGGGGTGAACGGTCGTGTCGCAGCATATCACACCGCAGCGGAAGCAAGCAACACGCCTTGGATGTTTACTGTGTTTGCGAAGTTGAAAGTCAATAACAAATTTGATTGGAACTGGCAACCTGACAGATTACAGATACCCAAACACTACATCTTCCACGCTAAGAATCCTGTTAACGGTCTAGTATACGGCCACCAAGCGATGATTGCGTACAATAAGAAGCTTACCTTAGCCAACGACGGCAGTAAAGGTCTTGATTTCACGCAAGATGATGAGCATGAGGTCGTAGAATTACTATCAGGTGTCGCTAACTATAACACTGATGAGTGGAGCACCTGGCGTACAGCCTTCAGAGAAGTACTGAAACTAAAGATGGACACCTCTCAGATCGGTAAAGAGAGATTGAATGCTTGGCTAAAGAATGGTGATGGCGACTTCGGAGACTACAGCATACTCGGTGCCAAAGATGCTGTATCATATTACAAACAGGTCAAAGGCAATATCGATAAGCTAAAACTTAGTTATGAGTGGGAATGGTTGCGTGAGTTCTATAGGAGTAAGTACGAGAAATGAAATATATCGGCTTAGAAATGTGGAATCCCGCTTCGGAGCAGGAAAGTTTCATACTTAATATAAGAAAAAATTATTATGACAAACTCATAATTTTTGCTCAAAATGAATGGCAATATTGGGGCATCCACGCATGGGACGAGATATTAGAAGAAGTCGCAAAGCAGAATAAAAAACTTCATGTTGTTGTGGGCGCCCACAAGATATTCATAGATGAACCCGTGACTGATTTTTTAACGGTTGATTATTGGGGTACCTATTATATCACAAAAACCTTTTCTCAATTATACCCTAAAGGATTAGACTATTACACACGTAATATATATCACGATGATTATCAATTTCATTATGTCACTATGAATGACAGACCTCATTCTTGGCGTTGTCAAATAGTAGATTTACTAGCTAAGAATGATATATTAAAAAACGGTGCAGTCTCATGGCATCATCCAAAGGTATTATATAACTGGAGATACTTCACCCCTTCGGTATTAAAATTGGATGAGTATGAAGGTAGAAACTGGTCTTTATTGCCAGATCAATACTTCAATTCGTTCACACAATTGATTTCTGAATCCACTCCTTCAGCAATAATACCATCAGAGAAAACACAAATGGCATTGATTGCCGGAAAACCCTTTCTAGTAGCATCCGCCCCTCACTTTCATTCGTACTTACAAGAACTTGGTTTTGAACTTTTCCCTGAACTGTTCGATTATTCATTTGATTCGGTATTACTACAGACTAAACGACTTGAAATGTTGGTTGATAACTTTAAGAGAATATCGACATATTCATTCCACGAATGTAAGTTACTAAAGGAAAAGATAAGGGGTAAATTGATCCACAATCACAATCGAGTACGTGAAATAGCGATGGATTACAATTTTTATCCTGAAATAGCACGTGAGATTATTGATGTACACAAAACGACCGGCGAAGTGATAAATAATTGGATTATAAATGTACATGAAACTATGGAAAACATTAAAAACAATAGATATAAATGATTGCCAAATTATGTTGACATTTTGTAGCGGAAAGAATATAATATATTATGGATAAAGAAAAACTATTAACGTACCCGATCATTGCTATGCTTGGATTATATGTGGCATACAAACTCGCACTTGAAGTTTGGTGTTTTGTTTATGGGTTGATCTACTAATGATAGTCAAATTCGCAAATAACATCGGTAAATGGCATGGTCAATTTTTCAGTTGGCTAAGCAGAAAAGCAACTACCAGCAAGTGGTTCGCACTTGGGTTGACCCTGTGGGCATTGTATGAGATTTTTGAGCATATCGCTCTGCCAACAATTGCCATACTATGGGGCACTGGACAAATAGGAACAAAATAAAATGAACGAACGAATTAAAGAACTTGCTAAACAGGCTGGTATGGTTAAAATTCTTGAAGAACACGCCCATGAATATGGGGGCGGTACATTTGAGAATACTCCGTATCCAGAATTAGAAAAGTTCGCCGAGCTTATTGTTCGGGAATGTGCTGACTTGTTTGTAGATCGGCGTTATATGGTTCTAAACCCGCTTGAGCCATTTGCCGATGAACGAGTTCGTGTGTTGAAAGAACATGACAAAGATACGGTTAAAAAGATTAAACAACATTTCGGAGTTGAA
>SESF01015512.1_pt1 | contig 13675 bp, 10 predicted proteins | sample 3171521 | NCBI WGS metagenome assembly SESF01 (sample SAMN10866945, study PRJNA518727) | freshwater metagenome | biome: subpolar coniferous forest; feature: holomictic lake; material: water; isolation source: holomictic Lake 227, 6 m and 8 m depth | place: Canada: near Kenora, Ontario | collected...
ACTGTTTTCTTCAAGTTCATTAATCCTTTCATTGGCTATAGATATTTTTTTAGCATTGAATGCTTTAAGCGCAGTTACGGCTTCAAGAAGAACTTGAGTTGTTAGCACTAATGTATTAGCGCTCTTAATAAGACAGGCATCTTTAGTCGGGTCCACATTGAAGGCTTTTAGTTTAGTTGCACACTTGGAAATTCTTTTAGTAAGTTTTGTGAGAACAGTAGAAAGCTTTTGAATATCTCCTCTGTCAATAGGAGTTATAAACATCCTGTCAATTTCATGCAGAATCTTTCTATTAGCGTTTGATGCCTTTTGTTTTAATATCTTGAGGTCGTTGTATAGCAGAGTTGTCTTCTGCTCATTCTGTGAGTTAATAATATCCACAAGAAGCTTTGCTGACTCATGTGCATCCTTAGCCTCCTCTTCGAAAAGGATGAAAAAAATATCACCTTTATTAGGAATTAATTTTTTAATAATAGCTCTTAGCATAGTTTTTCTCCTTATGTATGTAAATATATTACTAGATTTGGACTCAACATTTTAAGGCATAGACATTGAAGCGTCAATAGACGGCTAAGAGGCTAACAGATTCCTAACAAAGATAAAGTATTGCTTTAAGTCTGATAGCTAATTGCTCATTTTCTTGATTATCGAAGTAGTAGAATATCCATCAACAAAGGAGATGAATTCTATTTTACTTCCCACATCTTCTAGGACACTTCTTTCTGTCTGATCCATAGTGTGAAGATTGTAGTCGGCGCCTTTTACATAGATGTCAGGCTTGATTTCATTTATAATCCCCTCGCATCTTTTTGATCTAAAAATAACTACTGCATCTATAAACATCAGAGAAGCAAGTATAAATGCGCGATCATTTTCATTAGTAACGGGTCTATTAGGTCCTTTAAGTTCTCTGACTGAACTATCAGAATTAATAGCAAGAACTAAAGCATCTCCTAGCTCTCTTGCTTTCATAAGATATGTAACATGTCCTCTGTGGAGAATGTCAAAACAGCCATTTGTCATAACAAGTTTTTTTCCTGTTTTTTCTAGTTTACAACGCCATGTTATTGCCTCTTCTATCGACATTATTTTTGAGTTAATCAGCGATTTAAACATATTCAATTCCGTTATTACATTAAGTTGCTTGCCAGGTCTGCTAATTCTGAGCGCTCTCCTTTTTCAAGATGAATGTGGGCGTAGAGAGGCTGTCCCTGCATTTTTTCAATGAGATAGCTTAAACCATTTGAATGACAATCGAGGTATGGATGGTCTATTTGGTAAATATCGCCTGTAAAAACGAGTTTTGTCCCTTCTCCAGCGCGGGTAATAATAGTTTTAATTTCATGAGGCGTAAGATTCTGAGCTTCATCGACAATGAAATATGTTTTAACAATGCTTCTGCCTCTTATATATGAAAGTGGAGCTATTATTAATTTTTTTTCATCGAGGAATTCTTTAATTTTAGAATTTTTAGCATCAGTGTCCGGGTGCTGATTTTGAATTACGCCCAGATTGTCATAAAGAGGTTGCATATAAGGATCTAGTTTAGCTTTAATATCTCCTGGAAGGAATCCGACATCTTTATTGCTCAACGGTACAACAGGCCTGCCCATGTAAATTTGTATAAAATCTTTTTTCCGTTCAAGCGCTCCTGCCAGAGCTAGAAGAGTTTTCCCTGTTCCAGCTTTCCCCGATATGCTTACAAGCTTGATTTTTGGGTTTAACAGCGCATGAAGAGCAAATATTTGCTCCGCATTTCTTGGGATAATGCCATAAGCAGGGATTTTATCAATGTGTTTTACCATCTTGGTGGAGGCATCATAGGTAGCAAGAGCTGACTTTTTGCCATTTCTGAGAATAAGGAATTCATTTGGATAGAGAGGCTCGCCAAGGAACCCCATTTCTTCAACGCTTACTTCTTCGTTACCGGTATAGAGTTTATCAATAATATTTTCAGGAGTATTTGCTTCAAGTCTTTTTCCTTTATAGAGAGTCGAGATATTCCTTACCTGGTCTTTTTTATAATCCTGGGCTGTTAAACCTATTGCTTTGGCTTTGAGTCTGAGGTTTACATCCTTAGAAACCAATATGACCTTCCTATCTGGAAGGGATTTTGAAAAGCAGTAGGCGGTATTAAGAATATGATGATCGGGTATATCAATGCTGAAGTTGTCCTGCAGAGCCTTAGCTGTAGGCATTTCAAGCTTTACCATCACTTTGCCGCTGTTCGCTCTGATCTGTACCCCTTCTTCAAAGAGTTTATCTCCGCTTAGATCATCAAGGGCCCTTAGAAATTCCCTTGCATGGTAATTCAAACTATCATTGCCTTTTTTGAATTTATCTAGCTCTTCAATAACTGTAATTGGGATAACTATGTCGTTCTCCTGGAACTGGTAGATGCAAGAACTATCATGCAGTATTACATTAGTATCCAATACAAATACTTTCTTTTCCTCTAATGCCATATTTTTCTCCTGAGAATTCTCTTGGTATGGTTTTGACAGATCTAAATCGCATAAAAATTATAACATAAAAATAGTTTCAGTAAATTACAGGAAATTTTTATTTGTCAAGTTCTGTTTTGTTTTCCTGGATTTGAGGTTCAGAAGCTTTGAATTTCATTAGTATTGCCCTTAGTGTTTCATCCAGTTTAGGCTTTTCCAATGCCCGCCAATTCAAGTTCCATCCGTCATTTAAATATCTAGGAATCAGATGAATATGAGCATGCTGAATATCCTGACCTGAGCAAAATCCGTCACAACTGAGGATATTAAACCCATCTGAATTTAAAGACCTCTTACAGGCCACTCCTATTCTTGATGCAATGCAATACATTCTGCCTGCGACATTTTCAGATAAAGAAGAAGGATTCAAGAAGTGGCTATTTGGGATAACTATAGAGTGACCGATATTTACAGGCATATGAAATAAAAAAGCCGTAACTAATTCATCTCTGAAAATTACATGTGTTTTTTTCCCTTCTGGCTTAATCAGACTGCAGTAAGGGCAATTCTTTTCAAAATGGATGTGCATATTTAATCGGCCTATTTGGGCAATATAAGTGGTGGGTTAGGTTCTAAAAAATCCGTGTTTTGAGTATGTTTTAATCTTTAAATTTATCTCCAATCTTTGCTGTTCTGTACCAAAGTTCTAACTTTTCAGCATTTGGTTCCCCTTCCTTTGGCGCCCATGAAGCAAAGTCTTTTTCGTCTGGATAAATGTATGGACCAGGTTTGACTTCCAGCACGGCTGTTCCGCTTTCCATAGAAACAAAGGTATGCAAAGTTTCAGGAGAAAGTTCTAACGATTTTACATCACCTGTAGATTCCAGATTATATCTTCCTGAAACAGTTCCATGCTCGTCGAAAGTCAATACACTTATTCTGCCTCGTAATATTGTCAGAAGTTCCCATTTAGGTGTATTTATAAAATGCCTATGCGGTCGTACATAACTGCCTTGTTCTACGGCTATACAGAGCCTGTGGGTAGCTTCGTTTAGATCTGAATGAAGATTGTAATGAGATCTTTTTCTGGGCGCTATTTTTGCTTGGGAAGTCAAACTATCCAAAAGTTTCACATCAACTAATTTCATCCTTGTTCACCTGCTCTTTTAATGTTAGTAATGCTTCTTAATTGTATCCGCGTAGAAATTCATATCAATACTCTTAATTAAGGATATTTTGATATAAAAATATAACAAAAGAACACTGCACTATACTACAAATATAAATAGCCACAATAATAGCTTATAAAGTGGTAGCAAAAAAGCGATATTATTGCATTTATAATAAGAAGTAAACTATATTATAGTTTACTATATGTTAATCTAGTCTATTTAAGTTGACTCTATTGACAAATAAAAAGTATTGACTATAGTTTTAGAAAAGTGCCAATAGCAGATATTTAACCAAGTTAGGCAACATAAAAAATGAATGATTTATTTGAAGAGCAGGCATCTTTATTAAAAGAGCCACATTTTTTTGTTCTCTATTGGACTGCCAAAGCTGAAGAAAAAGGTATCAAATACAACATTACAAATGTTTTTGATGATCTTAAGTATATTGGAGCAACGAGAACAAAGCAGAGCGCCGTAAGCTTTGTTGATTCTTTATACTCTTTATGCTTTGTAGGGATTTCGGGAGATGGAAACAGGAAAAATCTCTATATAACAAAGCACGGCGCAAAGGCGCTAGAATACTTGATTTCTAATACAAATTATAAACCTAAAAAATCCTTGTTTTTGGAGGGGTCAAAATGAATATAGGTATTGGTGGAGCCGGAAGTAAGCTGGCTTCAATTTCATCTGATGCAGAATGCGCAATAGTTAATGTTTCAGAACTCGAGTTATCAAAAGTCGATGCCAAACAGAAGATTTTGGCTGTAACTCATTCCGCAAGAGGACAACTGAGAGGGTCAGGAAAGAATCCTAAAATTGGAAAAGAAGCGTTTACATCTATATCTGAAAAGTTAAAGCAGCTTATTAAAGGAAATATTCTTTTTACCTCAACAGGAGGTGGAACAGGGAATGGAATAAGCACAGAAATTCTTTATCATCTTTCGAAGCTTGAGGAGGCTGTAAAACTCGAAGACAAAACAATGTTGTGTCTGATTCTTCCTTATCTAAACCGTGAATCGTATGAATATGTTGAAAATACAATCGAATTTCTTGGCGGACCTGTTTCATCGGCGATAGACAGCGGAAATACAGGAAACATTGTTCTTTTTTCTAATAAACTAAAATTTGAAGGAAGGATACCTGAACACAGCTTCAATAAAATGATCGCAGATTCATTAAATTCATTTTTGGCTATACCTGTTAAGGGTGAAATGTATAAACTTCTTGATGGACACATTGATTTTGAAGATTTTGATCTCTACAAGTCCAAGCCATATTTCAATCATTTTACTCAGTTTAACTGGAATCCAGACCAGCCATTTGAAGAACAACTTAAGGCTAATTTCAATTCGCTTATTCTCTTCCCTGAAAGAACTATTGAAGCAATGTTCTTGATAGAATTGCCAACTGCTGATAAAATTTCTAAATTCTATGATATTCTGGATTATTTTTCAGTTGACAATGTAACTCCTATGTATGGCATAGTTCACAATCCTGAACTCAAAGAACCTCAGATTACAGTGTCACTTCTATATTCAAGGAAACCAAGAGAACTTGTCGAAGACTTCAAGAAGGTTTCTGATCAGTACACGAGAAACAGAATAAAGAAATCACTTGACCAGCATGTTGTACTGCAGAGCCACAAATTAGACAAGATGAATGAAGCAAGAAGAATGGTAGAAGAGAATGGCAATAATGCAGGCGATGTTCTAGGCTTCCTGAAAAGAGTTGGAAAGCTTTAATTTAGTTTTCGAACTTTTTGACGAAACAGCTTGCCATTAGAGCAATTATACTTAGACCTAGTACGCACACATAAATTGTGCTGAAGTTATGTGAATGCCTCATCGATGCAGCAGCTAAAACAGGGAAAAATGAGGCGATAAGCATAGATATATTGTAAGCAGCGGCTACGCCTGTATATCTAACTTCTGTTGGAAAGTTTTCAGCTAGCATGGGATAATAAGAGCCTGCCATAACGGATATGATTATCTGGTAAATAACCATAAAAAATATCAGCCCCCACAAAGTAATTATATCCTGGTAAATCATTGCAGGGTAGCTTAAAAGCAAGATTAATAAAAGAGCAATTCTGTAAATGTTTTTTCGTCCTATTCTATCTCCTAAAACCCCGAAAATCGGAACAAAAATTATAGAAGCAACATAGCCAAGAAAACTTGCCATAAAGACATCGGATGCTTTGCAGTTATATACTGATATAAAAATTGAGGGGAGAATCAGGTAGCAAAGAATCAAAATTGAGGGGAGAATCAGAATCCCAATGCCGCTTAAAACGCCTTTTGCAAATACGAAGTAATTGAAGCTTAGACATTTTTCTTTTCTGGAAATATAGGAGGGAGTTTCGAGCGTATTTTTTCTAAGATAATATGCCGCAAGAGCGAGTAATCCTCCAAGAAAAAATGGAATACGCCAACCCCAGATCATCATCTCTTGATTTGAGAACATTGAAGTAAGCGAAAATATCACAACATTGCCGAACAATACACCTATTGTGATAAATGAAGTCATTATGGCACAATTAAGTCCTTTGTAGCTGTTGCCGGTATGTTCTGATATAAAAGTCAGAGAGCAAGGAAGTTCAGCTCCGAATAAAATGCCTTGGAATAGACGGCACAAGACAAAGGCTACTGTGCAGATTATGCCGCCTATCTTGTCATGAAAAGTAGGTAGCACACCCATAAGCATTGTAGTAATAGCCATATAAAACATAACGATGACGAGAATTTTCTTGCGTCCAAATTTGTCGCCAAGAATTCCGAATATAATCCCGCCAATAGGTCTAACTACATAGCCAAGTGCAAAAATAAGATATGAGCTTATGAGCGAAACAAATTTGTCCTCAGCCGGGAAAAAATTATGGCTTATGTATGAAATAAGAAGGGCATAAATGGTAAAGTCATAATATTCCAGCCCGGAACCAACTGAGGCAAGAAAGGTAGATTTTTGAATTTTCATTTACGATTGAATCGTTTGAATGTCAGCTTCAATATTCCTCTAATTATATAAAATGACGATGGAACAACTTTTTCGGTTAAAACATTGGAGACAAAAAGCTGAGCTATTTTACTTTTATAAAGGAGCTTGAAACAAAAGCTTGAGATATATCTATGGACAAAAATGTGTTCGGCCATACGATACGGTTTGTACATTGGAATAATTATTTTGGCAATAGATTTATTGTAATAAAAAGCTGCTTTTCTGCCTTTTTTATTTAGCGCATCCTGGATGCTTAATGATGCCAAGATGCCAGTTTCAAGGGCTTTTCCTATTCCCTCTCCAGTGTATGGGTAAGTTGAGGCAATAGTTTCTCCTACAAAAAGAATATTGCTATAAGAGAATTTTTTATAGTTTTTTAATCCGCTTCTGATGAAGGCGCCTTTTGGATCGGTTTGCCAGACACCCTCTGTATGATATTTAGAATTCAATTTAGCGATATTTTCGTTAAGAATAAATTTTAGGTCGGCTTTAGCTTTCGGAGTGCTTTTAAAGCCACATCCCACATTGAACAAATTATCGCCCATTGGAAACGCCCAGAAATACCCCTTCTTTGAAAAGTTTAGAAAAACAGCTATTGGGTTATGTAAATCCCATTCTGCGCGATAATATCCTCTTATTAGCACTGCATCGGGCTGGGTATAAGGAATAGTTCTCATTGAATAAAGATGTTTATCCGCCTGGCAGCCGGTGGCTATTATGACAAAGTTAGAATCTATTATGATTCTATTGCCCGAGATTGAGTCTATAAAGGATGTTTGATATGCGCCTTTCTTTTCTCGTATTTCTCCATAAAAAGCAGCATTTTTAAATGAAATTTTATCATTTTTTAAGGCTTCATTAAATAGCAGCAAATCAAAGCATTTTCTTGGAATGGTTACGACATTGGCTTCAAGATTAATGTAGTTGTCGCTTTGAAACGGATAGAGTTCGACTCTATCCATTGAATGACCTTGCTCTTTGATTTTGTCCCAAATTCCAAGTTCTTTCAAGCATCTTATAGAGTCGCCGGTCAAACCGTCGCCACAAACTTTATCTCTGGGGAAAATTGCTTTATCGACAAGAAGTATTCTGAGATTATTAGAGTTTCTGCCCAGAGAAATAGCAGCTGCTGCGCCCGATGGTCCGGCTCCGATAATTATAACATCGTAGAAATTTTCCATTGAATCAAATCTGTTTTCATTGATAATAAAAAAGGGTATATCCGAAGATACACCCTGATGATTGAATTAGGCAAATTTATTAGAAAGTCGGCATTGGATATTTTATCATGAATTTTTTGACTTCTACCGAGATCTTTGCAAGCTCTGCATCGTCATCCATGTGCTCCACAGCTCTATTTATCCATTTAGCTATAAGAACCATATCTTCTTCTTTAAGACCTCTTGTGGTAATGGCAGGGGTTCCGATTCTTATTCCGCTTGTAACGAATGGTTTTTCCGGGTCGAAAGGAATCATATTTTTATTGACTGTTATGCCTGCCTTATCAAGGGCAATGCCTACAGCTTTGCCTGTAGCTTTTTTTGGGCGCAAATCAACGAGCATGAGGTGATTATCTGTGCCGCCTGACACGATTCTGAAACCGCAGTCAGTAAGTTCTTTGGCTAGTCTCTTGGCATTTGTTACAATCTGTTTCTGATAATTCTTGAATTCGGAAGACATAGCTTCATGAAAACAGACAGCTTTTGCAGCAATTACATGCATAAGAGGTCCGCCTTGCATTCCAGGAAACACCTTGGAATTAACATCTTTGATATATTTTTCTTTGCAGAGAATCAATCCGCCGCGAGGGCCTCTGAGGGATTTATGCGTCGTTGATGTAACAATATCGGCATAAGGAACTGGGCTTGGATGTAATCCTGCAGCGACAAGACCTGCTATGTGAGCCATGTCAACAAAGAGTTTTGCTCCGACTTTGTCTGCTATCTGGCGCATTCTCGGGAAGTCAAGGATTCTCGGGTAAGCGCTTGCTCCGACGATAATCATTTTAGGTTTGTGCTCAAGAGCTAGAGCCTCGACATTGTCGTAATTAATAGTTTCAGTATCTTTTGAAACTCCATAAGGAACTATTTTGTAGAACATTCCGCTGAAATTGAGAGGGTGCCCATGAGTCAAATGCCCTCCATGTGCGAGATCCATGGAAAGAACTGTATCTCCGGGATTAACAAGTGTGTAATAGGCTGCCATATTTGCCTGACTTCCAGAGTGAGGCTGAACATTTGCTGCCTCTGCTCCGAAAAGTTTGCATGCTCTTTCAATTGCAAGAGACTCAGCTTTGTCAACAAACTCACAGCCGCTGTAATATCTCTTTGCAGGATATCCTTCAGCGTATTTATTGGTAAGAACGCTTCCCTGTGCCGCTCTGACTGCTGTGCTTGCGAAATTTTCAGACGCGATGAGTTCAAGCCCATCTGATTGTCTTTCATTTTCCTCATCAATACATTTGGCTATTTCAGGGTCCACATTTCTAATTGCGGCAATTTCGTCATAGGAATTTTTTTCAATTTTCTCTAGTCTTCTTACATGTCGGGCTTCATTAGTGAAAGGAGTAGTGAGCCAGAGCTTTGCCAATAAAAGAGCTTTTTCAAGGTCAATATAGTCAGCGGGAAGTACAAGTAAATTAGCGCAGTTATGCTCTCTGCAGGCTTTGGCAAAACCTTCATTTAAAACCAGCGCAGCTCTGACATAGTTAAATCTATTGGCGTTGATTGTCATCCCTACTCCGCTTCTGCAAATAAGAATGCCACATTCATTTTCGCCTTTTGAAATTTTTTCAGCCAATTTTGAAGCGTAATCGCAGTAATCATCAGCAGGGTCAAAGGATTTTGGGCCAATGTCATTAACTTTGTAACCTGCCTCCTGCAATTTTTTTGCCAGGAAATTCTTCATCTCAAGCCCGCCGTGGTCGGTAGATATGAGAATTTCCATATTTTTGCTGAAATGGTCTTCAATCTTTTTCATAACCAAAGGCTCCTTATTTTGATAAATTTAGATATCGTTCAGTTAATTCTTCTCAATTCTAGCATACAAATTACACAAATGTTTTTTCATTTCACAAAAACAGTCTTTGTAAATTTCTAAATTTCCACCGAAGGGGTCTGATATTCCCAATGACTTATCTGAGAATTCGCTTAAGAGTTTTATCTCAGGTTTCTTTTCGATTTGTAAGGCAAGATTTCGTATATTAGAAAAATGGTTTTGGGTCATAGCTATAGCTAAGTCAGACCATTCAAGAAGCGTTGAGGTTAGTTTCTGGCTTCTATGGTTTCTTAGGTTAATACCAAGTTCGTCCAAAACTTTAATGGCATTTTCTGATGCTCCGCAGCCGTCGGCTGCTCCTGTTCCTGCAGACTGAATATTGATGAGTTTTTTAGGAGTATTTACTTTGCACAGATGCCTAAAAAATCCCTCTGCCATAGGACTTCTACAAGTGTTTCCTGTGCAAACAAATAAAATATTCATAAAATATTGAATCAACTCGGATGTAGAATTTTCCAGACACGGTAGAATTCTGTTACTCCCCAGGCCTGAGCATCGCATCCTTTTTGTTTGTGAGGGAAATTTCCGTCAAGAACTTCAGGAAGGTGCCCCAGACATCCATTCTCAAAAAGTGTTGAAGCTGAAGCAAGTACGCTTATTGCATGACTAAGCCCGCTTTTCCCATACACTTTATAGAAGGCTTCTGGGTATGACGGGAACGGCCAGGTCCAGGCTGTGCCATTGTGATAAGCAGGCTTTCTTCTTGTATCTTCATTGCCTGAATACTGCCCCCAGTAAGGAGTCGAAGGATCATTGAGTCCTACTCCGTCATTTCCATTTATAGGCAATTTAAAACGGACTTTTCTATCAGCCAGACTTCTAATTGCTCCCGGTATGAGCAGGTCATAACTTGTTTCTAAAACAGTTTTTGAGAGTTCTAAATCATCCAGAGCCCCAAGAGTTATGGCGAAGAGCTGATTGCATCTTATGTGGTCGTCAACTTCTGCTTCTGCTGCGGCTTTGAATCCATTGCAGTGCAGGCAATCCGATAAATATCTACGCCCTGTTTTCTGGCCTAGTGTATTGAAATAGTCAGACACATAATATTTTAGTATTGATGCTTTGACCTGTTCTGCCTTTTTAGCCCAGTTATTCTTTTCTTCATCTATTTCCGAGAGGAAATTCAACGCATAATACCAGAGGGATTGTATTTCAATTGGATAGCCTTCTCTTGGTGTGCCTGCAGGATAGTTAGTGTCCATCCATGTGAAGTGCGCAGGGCTATAGACAAGCATTGAGTCTTCGTCAACTTTTATGCCATTTGAAGTGCCTTTAATATAATTATCGGCTAATGATTTAAGAACATCGAATAGAGTCTTCTTGTCATCAACTTTTTCTTTCAGCAGATCTCTGTTTCCAACTGCATTACAGTAGTCACTGCATCCGACAAAGAACCACAATTGAGCATCAGAAGTATCTCTGTTACCGATAGTTTCGCCATGAATTATGTTTGGTAAAGTCCCATTCTCTTCATATTTGGCAAATTGCAAAAGTATTTTTTTGACATCTTCAATGAATCCTGCTGAAATTAAACCTCTTGCACAGATAAGAGTATCTCTGCCCCAGTCGAGAAACCATGGATATCCTGCGATAACGGTCTTAAGATCATCGCGTTTAACAATGAACTCCCTTATTGCTTTGGTTAAAACATGATCCACATTATTTTCTGAAGGTTCGAGAAAATATTTGAAATTGATGCTTTCTTTTGCGACAATATCTATTTTTTCCTTATCTGTATTTATCTGTGCAATGATCTCTACATGTTCGCCGCCGTACATATCTATATGGAAATACCCTGGGCTGAAAAGATCCGATGTTGACTCCATTCCTCTATCCTTTTCAATTTCGTGCTCGATTGAGTATTTGCATTCGGTGCTGCGCTTAAAAGTTCCCTTTGTTGCCAGAAGTTCTAATTCTCTATTTTCATCTGGTTTAAATAAGAAACCTTTGCTGGAACAAGTAATAGATTTTTCCCACTTGGATAAAAGGATTTCATCGAGTCTTGTGTTGCCATGGAAACTTCTATCCTCAATGTCAGGGCGTATTACCATATATATTTGTGAATCATCAGATACTAAGTAGTCTAACTTGTTGTCAGGATGTCTGTAGAAGTTTAAAGAAGTAGAATTTTTGCCGTTGTGCATTACTACAGCTATGCTTAAGTCCACATATTGCCCATTGCCTACAGGTACATGGAAAGTCCATGTGCCGCCTCCATCTACATTGAGTATGAATTTTTCGAGATTATCAGTTTTTAGTTCTACAGATCTGCCTTGATGAAGCATCCAGACTCTGCATCTGGTAAACATAATATGCCTGTCAACGGGGACATCTTCATTTAAGTTGGCAGCAATGAGCGCTTCGTACTTGCTGTTTATTTTGCCCCATTCAATGGCTATATGAGCCATTCCGCCTCTGGCATTGCAATCAAGAAAAGTTCCTGATTTATTTCTGATTTCCCTATTAAAGAGGTTAGTTTTCAATGTTGGGACATCAGGCAGAAGATAAATTATTTCAGATGAATCTCTGATAGTTTTTCCTTGCCCGTAAATCGAGATAGAAAATTTATGTGTCTTATGGTCAGTTAATTTTATTTTTGGAGGAATTATTATGAAGAAATATTCGCCTTTTGAATTTCTAAGACTTCCTCGATAAAGAAGAACTTTCTTTTCATTTTTGAGTGTAAATCTGAATCTGTGCTTAGCTGTAATGAGTACAAGATTGTTAGGAGGCACTATCAATGATCTGCTGACATCATTAGGCCAGGTCCAGCGGATAATAGGAACAGGTTCATTCTTTGCGAAAAGTGACTTGCAGAATTCCTCTGGATCTTTGAGGAATTTCTTTTCAATATTTTCCAAATCCAGGCCTGAAACGACGATGGTGCCATTCTTCCATCTGAGAATATCAAGTACGCTTGCTCTTGCTCGCTGGAGTTCAATTCGGTCAGGAACAAGAATGTTTCTCATTTCAGACTCTTTCACTTTTGAATAATCTTCCTGATTAATGCAAAAACAGAATACAGCGCCGGGTTTGAGCTTGATAATAGCATTAGAGCCAAGTGTTGTTTCAGATATAAGATCAAATAAAAAGTCGCCGCCTAGTTCATTTAAGTCATATGAATTAAGGTCGATGCTAATTTGGTTGTCACAGTCCAGATTAATAATTACCAGAAGTTTATTCTTATTTTCTTCACAACTTCGTATAAACATCAAGATCTTATCTTTTCTTGAATCAATGAATTTGATTTGAGCCTCTCTGTAGAAAGCCTTATGTGAAATCAGGATAGCATTCAGCCTTCTGATGAAATCGATCTGATTTTCCTTTGAGCCCCAATTGAGAGCACACGCTTCATGAACATCAATTTTTTCCTTGGCGTACCATTCAACACCATTGGTAAAACCAAACCCTCCATTATCAGATAACAGAGCACAAAGTCCTGTCCTCATTCTGGCGTAAATATTTGAAGTGTCAGCAAGTCTTTTATTATCGTGAGTCTCAGCATAGTGGAACATGATTCCGTCTCTGAGGCTTGTCCTGTGTGAAGTATTTGTGATGTACTCTTCTATCTGCTGTCTGCTGTAGTTCTGAAAAAGTTCAGAGTAAGCCCAATTCATATTAGCTTTGTTAAGTAAATTGAGTGTAATTTTTGGGTCGCCGCCCAAACCTTCAAGAAGAAATATTATATCAGGAAATTCATTTCTGACTTTCGCTATTATGTAATCCCAAGCTTCAAATGGAATCATATATCCGGCGTCACATCTGAAACCATCGACGCCCCTTGATGCCCAGATAAGGAACATTTCTGCAAGATATTCCCAAAGTTCAGGATGTTTATGATTTAACTCTGTCAAGTCTCCCCATGTCACGCCCCAGGCTCCTGGCGAAACAATAGTGCCATCAGATTCCTTGAGAAGCCATTCAGGGTGTTCTTCGTGAAGTTTAGCCGCCCATCCTACATGGTTGATAGCCACATCTATAATGAGTTTTGCATTCCGCTTGTGAATA
>SESF01025128.1_pt1 | contig 13672 bp, 38 predicted proteins | sample 3171521 | NCBI WGS metagenome assembly SESF01 (sample SAMN10866945, study PRJNA518727) | freshwater metagenome | biome: subpolar coniferous forest; feature: holomictic lake; material: water; isolation source: holomictic Lake 227, 6 m and 8 m depth | place: Canada: near Kenora, Ontario | collected...
TGCATTATGCTAATCGCATATTCATATTTTCCAGCACGCCATGTTTTCTCTGCTTCACCTGCCAAAGCCGCTAAAGTTTGTGAAGAATAAACTCCAATAACATAGCTGTGATTTTCTCGATCACCCCATCGCAACATTTCCACTACAAATAAAACACCATCATTTTCCATTTTAATCTCCGAATATTTCTTTTTCGCTATTTTTTTCTAACGCAATCATATCCAATTTCATTTGGATTAACATAACTACATTATCTTCCAATGCTGTAGCAATTCGTATTTTTTCTTCATCTTCGGATTTATTGTACTTTTGAATAAGTTTCATTCTGCGATCAATTGTTTCTTGCAAATTAGCTAGAACCAATGTCATATTTGCTCTTGTTTTTTCACTTACTTTTACAATTTTCATAATTATTTTCTCACACAATAGCCATTAATCATAATATTTTTATCCATTTTTGACCGTAAGTCATTAACGATAAGTTGACGCGCTGTCTCGCAATTTTCCTGTGATTTAAATATCTGAGGATCTGGACTTGGTTCTAAATTTGATCCAGCAAACGAAATAAAAAAATATAAAATGTAATCCATATCAATCCTTTTTATCCAATACGATGACCTGATTTATTTAAAATATCAGAATCTTCTGTTAATTTTGCTGCGCCGATATAGTTGCCATTTATATCCCGTAGAATAAATTCTTCTTCTGTTATATCGCTAGAGGAATGATGTATTTTATCGGCTAAACCAACAAGAATACTGGCTATCATACCATTCATATCATCAACAAATGCGTCGTTTTCACATTCAAACTGTAATTTAAATTTTAGCATCGTTGACCTGAATTAACATTTGTTTTTGTTTAAGGGTATGCTGAACAGGATACCAAATTTCATCAATTTTTACGCCAACAATATCATGAGCGTAAATCTCGCCAGTTTCATGCCAGATACCAAATACCTCAGCATAACGATAATTTCCGCGTTTGTTATCGCGCATAATTGCTTCCCAACCGTTGCGCAATTTAACTCTAACACCTTCTTTTAAGTCATTAGTATAGATTCGTTTTTCAAGTAACTCAGCCATTATCATCTCCAATCAATTAGTATAAAGTTATTATACTAGAACCAATACAGTTTGTCAAGCACTTTTTAATCTTTTTTTGCTCGTTCTAAAGCCGCATCTATAATGCCCATTGTATTAGGTAAATCCAAATCATTTGCCACCATCATATCTTTGGCTAATTGCAGCGCAGCTACCAATTCTTCTACTAAGGTTTTTTCATTTGACATTATTTCCTCCGATTACCAACTATTTTCAGTTATTTCTCTATGACATTCTGCGATAATTAACCTAGCAAACTCTTCTAAATCGTTTAATGTCAAATATCCGCGTTCTTGATAAGAGGGATGTATCCAGTTATCATCCCCAGTTTCTACCCATCCGGCTTGTTCAGCTAATTCTTTAATTTTCTGATTCATCTTGTAAAAATGTCCTCCATATTGCTTCTAGATAATCGTCAGTTCCCTTTACTAAATTGCCATTATCAATTGCATGATAAATACCCATAGAACGCCTAACGATATCTTCACCGAACTTCAACATTTCTTTTTCGGTATATAAATCTAATGGACCACCTTCATATTGATAATCTACTGTAAAAGGGTTTGGTAAATACTCTTTAATTTTCTGATTCATCAAGCAATCCATAATGTTTTTTAACTTCTTGTTCGATAGTTCTAGCAACACTTGTTCCTGCTTCATATCGCACTTCGTCTAAAACAAAACACAAAACATCTTCGATAACCAGCTTAACCAAAGAACTTAATTCGTCGTCAAAATCTGCATCATCAGTTAATGATGTATCCCATACTTCAATCAATTCTAATATTTTTTTATTCATTTGATATAACTCCAACTTAACGGTTGGCGAATTAACCGCTATTTTCATTCGTTCTAAATCGTAATTAAATGTTTCTGTCATAATAATTTTTCAACGTGACCAACTTCATAAATTTCAATAGTTTCTATTGTATGGAAACCATATTCTGTTACAGGAAGAAAATCCCAAAATATATCAAGAACTTCTTCGTCGTGATCAACCGTTTCCTTGTCTACATATACATCATATGCATATTCACCATCATCTACATTTTCACCATCATTAAAATTATGACGGTTTGGATTAGCTTTAATTTTTTCAATTAAAGGCATTATAATCGCTAATGTTTCGTCGGTGATTGCAGTAAAATTACTTGCATAATCACCATCATTCATGTCTACTTTTACTAACATATAATTTGCCATTTTAATTAACCTCACATTTTGCTGAATAACCTAATAAACCATCCTGTAACTCACGCTCAATAGCAGGCTTATTTTTTTCTATGTAAAACTCACATTCCGCATAGGTATCGAACTCCATAATGGTTACTTCTGGAGTTCCGTTCGCTATTTGCGCGGAAGTAAAATACATCATTAATGTTAACACTGCACCCATTTTTATCTCTCCTAGTTAATTAGTATAACTTATTATACTAAACTCAATTCAGTTTGTCAAACACTTTTTAAACTTTTGTCTCTATAATCTTTACGAAATTTTTTCGATTCTAAAGCGTCTAATCTAATTTCTTTTACCAAAGAATCGATCCATAATAAACGACATTGCTCTTTAGAAATTAACTTGTGTTTAGTTAATACTTTAAATGCATTAATTTCTTCAGTAGATAATCGTTTGTGGTTTAATAATTCCAACTCAAATAAAAATTGGGTATTTTTTTCTAAGTCAAATGCTCGACCGTTAAATTCAAACCAACAACGTTTAGAAACAGTTTCATAAAAATATCCGTCTCTGTTTAATATAGGCGCGATTTCAGGTAATTTATCGTTAGCAATCTCATGACAATTAACATGTAGTTCCATCCAATATTCAACTGATAATACCTTTAAAGTCATTTTCTTCTCCAGCCAATTAAGTATAGTTTATTATACTTTACTGTATCGAATATGTCAAGCACTTTGTTAAATTTTATTCATTTGGTATCGCAATTAAATGACAATGTTGCGTTCTAGGTAAATTCTTTTCGCATTCATTAATTAATGTATCGCGTTGATATACTAAATACCAAAATCCACAAATCATCAACAAAATCATTAATGCAAAGGCATATGATGAAGCATTATTATTTTTCATTCGTCTATCTCAAATTCTACCACTATTTTCCAACCCATGTTCTTTTTTAGCAAACCTAACCCCATCAGCATGCCCCCGCTGATACATCTCTCTTGCAGTCTGTGGTGGCTCACGTTTTGGTGATTTATAAAGTGCGGTGTAGCCGTTGTTGTCCGCTGGTTTATCTGTTACTACATCTCCTAACAAATTACACATCCAAGCCACAGGCTCTTGCTCAGGTTGTGTAAGAATTTCTTCAATATCTGCGGCGAATCCATAAATGTCTTCACAATCGCACAGCAAAAACTGCTGTATCTGTTTCAGTAACTCTCTTTCTTTGCTCATCACTATTCTCCAATGTCCTTTTCTTTAACCCACGTACACGCAAAGCACGATTTAATCATCTATCTCAATAATTCTAACTTTGCGATCTTTTGCCGCCTTTCCTGCTTTGTGAGCTTTTATTGTCCCACGAGCAGTATTTTCAAACCATGACGAAGCATGACCGTTTTCATTGTCTAAGCCTACCCAAAACAATCCCCACAATTTATACTGTGGAAAATATTCCATTGAAAGCTCACCGGAATAATCATACACTGGTTTTTCTAAAATTCTATATCTACTCACCTAAGTACGCCCAAAAGTTGTTATGAATAGACATTAAAGCATCGCTATTTAAATACATGGTACTTTCTTGATTTCTTGGATCGCTATGTAAACTTACTATTTGATTTGATACAGTTCTAATATCTAGGACATAAAATTTAATCCCGCCATCAGCAGTTAGTGGTTGTAAAATCATCGATGTTATTTTATCCGCTGCCAATATAATATCAGCGTCCTTGCATGGAATTCGTATTCTATTTTGACTCATAGCCTTTTTTCTCCAATAACTGTAAAAATGTTTTTTTCTCGCAGCCGCCTAAACCGTCCATATCCTGACCAACTTGCCAAACGTTTACGTTTTTCCATAGGGCGATAATTAGGTTAAAATCATTTTGGTCTAATTCATATAATAACTTTTGGGCTTTCTTGATTACTCGGTCAGTTCGATTAAAAGAACCGCTCTTCCAGTCGCGTGTTTTGACCTTCATAGTCAAATTAATGGCATTAACTTGACACACGCTCAGGGCGATTACAGGACCGAAATCTTGGTAAAGTTCATTGTATATTCGTTGATGATTCATTTATATCTCCAATCAATTAAGTATAGTTTATTATACTTTACGCAGTAAAGTTAGTCAAGCACTTTTATAAAAATCTATTTAAAATTTCTCTGCTGATTTTTAATGCTGTATCATCGAGAAAACGATCGTAATAATCTAAGTCGTCATATGAGTCAAAGGAATCGCTTACGCTCATTGTTTTATCGCCCTCATTACAATTTTCTTTTTTAAGTTTGTTTATTTGGCATTCCAGCTGTTTAACATAAACATATATTGAATGCGGCACTTTAAAATGCTCTGATAATTTAGTTTCTAAATTTGTACAGCATATAAAATATGAGGATGCCATTATTTAACTCCAAAATGTTCTCTGATATTAATGCTAATCGCGTCTAATGCGTCGTATGTCCAATCAGCGGCTAACTCGCCTGCCGCACTGTTACCTCTAGGAATTTTATGCGTTTCAATTTTATCAAGACATTCTTGAATGATTAACGTACTAAACGTTTGCAAACATTTTTCCCATTTTTCTCGGTCAAGACCTAAGCCGTATAAATCTATGCCTGATCGTTTAGCTAATACATTAATTTTATCGTTCATTGTTTTATTGGTTTTTTTAATCCCAAAATGACTTCTAATATCAGATTGACAAACTGAGCGCATACTATGTTCCGCCATGCTACTCATTGAACCATCGCCATCATCAATCGCTTTGATACATTCTTGAATAATCAATTCAGCAAATCGCTGAACATATAACGATTTATTAGCATCCAAACAGATTTCCATTATTTCATCATTGGGAAAACCACAAACATTAAACAGCGCGTTAATTTTCTCATCCATATTATCTTAAACCACTTTATTTTTATATTTCGTCATAATATCTTTTAGGTATTGTTCGGCTTTCGTTTTCGGTAAATTACCAACATCAATATAAAAAATACGTCTTTCTGGAGCTTTTGATCGTTTAGCTAATACATTAATTTTATCGTTCATTATTTTGCTACCTCGTGTCGTGTGTAATACTGTTTAACATCATCTAAATATTGATCAATATCAATTTCCTCTAATAAATTTTCTTTTACATTAGAAATAATACGATTTATTGATTTATCCAACGATTGTTTTATACTATTTTTAACAATTTGTACTACTGAATTTTTAGAAACACAAATTTTATTATAGGAATCATAATGGTTAAAAATAAAAAATTGATCATGATTTAAACTAATTTCATGTCTACATTTACTTAAATATGGGTGGGAAATAATAAATCTATTTTCGGAATTTGATTTTTGTCTAAATTCACAAAAAGGCGTCAATTCGTTTAACACCTCTTTGAGTTTATCAATTTGTTCACTAGAGAGTTTCGTTGTTATTGAGTCAAAAAATTCTAAATCCATACTATTATCCTGTTATTTTAAAGCATCAATTTGTTTTTGTAATTCTTGTTGCTTGCGCATCAATTTGTCTAATTCTAGTTGTTTTTCGTATTGTTCTTTTTTTCTAGCGTTGTTTTCTCTGGCTACATAATAGTTGTACATACCCCTAATTCGTTCATTATACTCATCGGCGTTTTCTATACGAGAAATTACTATTTGTGTTGAACTAAGATATCCATCAATTACTTCGCTACTAATCTTCAAATCAGTTGTGTTATGTATACATTGTAATTCTTGTAACATTTCGATTAAATTTTGTGAATTTATTTCATCCCTAATCTTTGAAATTTCAACCCACTTATAACAAATGTTTTTTGTGTATTCTTTAAACGATTGTATATCATTATTTACTGACATTTTCCCCTCCGCTATTATTCAAACATAAGTAATGCAATGTGTGTAAAGTTCCAACAATTTTTTGTTACTAAAACTGCGCAGGTTAATTAAATCGCCTAGTTCGCCACAATCTTCTAATTGTATATACAAATCAGAACTTAATATTGCATCGATAATTAAATCTCTCATTTTCCCCTCCGCTATTTTGGAAACGCTTTCAGGACGGCACTGGGTTTTCGCCAGTAACTGTGGTCAGCAGTATGGTATCCCGACTAGTCCAGACCATAGGAACCACCCTACTCGCCAAACTATCGTTAAGCTGGATTCGGTCACCAGCAAAGCCGTCCTGAAAGCGTTTCGTTTAATTATGATTCATTATACCTTATCCGCTCGAACAAAGCAAGCACTTTTTACTTAATTTTCTCGTAAATGTGATAACAATACACGACCTCGATTTCTGGTTCATCATAAATGTATTCAGTGGTAGGCGTTTGTGTACCTATATAATCACCCCATTTATGCCATCTCCAACCTCCCTCATTGGGTTGATCTTTTTTTGCTATCTTATGTAATAGGACAACAAACTCACGCTCTGTGGAGGTCAATTCAGGAATAACTTCAAGCAAATTATCAATTCCATCACAAACACCGTAATACCATGCAATGTCGTTTGATGGAAATTCAGGATCGCGCGAATAACCGCTATTTCTCCCTTCTAAGGCGTGTAACTGAAACGAATAATAACTTAGATAAACACCCTCTTGTAATTCAAGTTCTTGGATAATCGGGTTACTTTTTAACATTTTTCCTCCAAATTTATTCCGGCTCGAATCATTCTTTTTTGAGCCCATGAAAGGATTGCACATTTTTCCCAATACTGCGCTCCAGCGTCGTCTAACATTTTGTTAAACCTATCGAACGCTATTTTCTTTCCTTTCTTTGTATAGGCTGAAATAAACATCCTGATAACATATTCAACATTATCACCTAACCATTCTTGACTTCTATCGCGTTTATTCATGTTTATTTAACGTGTCCGCAACGTTTCCAATCTGCATAAGTAGAGTAATCATTAAATACAACATAATCACCAGCATTTGCGTTTACATGATGATTTAATATTTTTCTAACGATACCGTTAGGAAACGCCTGTTTTGCCGCATATCTAGTGTTAAAATAATTCATTTTTATCTCCGGTTTCAATTAAGTATAAGTTATTATACTCGACTGCGTCGAGTTTGTCAAGCACTTTCTACTAAAGTTAAATCACTTTCTCAAAAATAAGCAACACCCACTCCAAAAGGATTGTTATCTAATACCAACCCCAATCGTCCGCTTGGGCGTTCAACAATTGATGAGATAGCACCGTATGGTAATGTTTCTATTGCCGCTACCACGCCCACATACGTTCCTTTATGTAATCCAGTCAAGGTTACGCTAACTCTATCGCCAATTTTAAACATAATCAAACCTCCGCGCTGTTTAACATTTCATACATAAAACAACAATCAGCAGGACCAAAGGAACCAGTAACATAGGATACATATAGGCTTTGCCAATCGGAATTTAACTGGCTTTTGCAGTCTAACATCCCCGCGATATGATAACTAAACGGTTGGTCGTCATTTTCGTAATACGCAATCACCTCGGCGATTAAGGATAAATCATTCATTTGTTTCTCCTTAAATTATTCCAGCAGGATATTGTTCAACTCGGTAAATTTCCGCTTTGTTTTCATCAACAAAACAACGTAATTTGTCAAAAAACTTAGTCATTTTGTTTAATAAATCTTTTTCATTTTTAGCGGTAAATTTTCTGAATGGTAATTTAACTGTATTCATTGCATAATATGAATCTTTTTCAGGGTTAAGCGATAAGCCGCCCGAGATCATTTTTACTATAAATTGTTCATCGGTTCGTTGAACAGATAACACAGTATGCATAGGATCGTTTTCCCGAATTTTATTAGCACACAATTCAGTTTTACCGATTAACCCCAAACGAATAAAATCATAATTATCGCCCAACGATGCGTGGTAAACAGAGAAATATCCATTAGGAAATTTATTTAAAAATAATTGTTCAATTGTCATTTTCTTCTCTCCGATTTATTAAGTATGATTCATTATACCTTATCCGCTCGAACAAAGCAAGCACTTTTTAAGTTTATTTTCCGCCAAAACTTACATAAACTTTTCCGAAACGCGGATCGCCTTGTGTTACAAACTGATTGTTACGGAAATCATACACCTCAAGGTTATCTGAGCAACCGTATGCATCAGGAATCTCCAGTGGGGTAAATTCAGTCCATGTTGACCAATTTGCGGATACTTCTTTTAGCACATCAACTTCTGCGTCTTGTGGTAGAGTTTGTAGGTATTCAACTAGTTTGGCTACAGTGGTCATAATTATCTCCTCTTTAAGTATGATTCATTATACCTATTCTCTATGAGAATAGCAAGCACTCAGGCAAACTATTTTTAACGATTAACGCGCAACAATACCGAGTCAGCTAACTGCGACCATTTCGTAGGAGAGGCAAGGAATAGAGCCGCTAATTTCTCAACAGTACGCAGTGAGCACTCACGAAGCGAATCAACGTTTGAATACAAGTAATTCATCAATTGTACTTCGTCGTCTTTATAAATGCCACGGTCCTCTAGGATACTTGATTCGCCTACCACCTGAGTGATTCGCATCATTTTCTCGCGATTGCTACGAACCTGTAAATCTAGGTAAATTGAGCGAGATTCTAGTGCACTCAAGTGCGGAGCCATCTTTGAACCTTTGCTGATTAATTCGTGAAAGTCAACGTTGGTTAGGAATATAATTTGACCTTCATAGTCAAAGTAATTTGGAATCTGACCGCCATCTTCGTCAACAAATTCTTTCTCACTCATCCAGCAAATTCTACGACGTTTCGATAACTCCAGAGCCGCTTTTAATAGGTTCAAGCCTACTGCATCCTCGAACACGCTATCGCAATCGTCGAACACTAGTGTTTGGTGGCTCTGACGATTTTCCCAGAGTAATTTATAAATACCAGTTGCTTTGACATAACCACGGATGAAGTGCACGGTGGTTTGGTCGTTTGCTTCTAATACTTTCTTAACAGTGTACGATTTACCTACACCAGCCGCACCGGAGATAATCATCGATGTGGTGATACCGTCACCAACTGATTTAGTTAACAATTCCATGTTAGAGTAGGTGGTACGAATTCTTTTATCTAATTCGCTATCAGTTTCTTCTGCTTTAGCAGGAGTTGGCTCTGTTGATTCTACTTCTAAATTAGCAGAGAATTTGAACACGCCACGAGAAACGCAGTTTGGTTCATTGATGATATGCAGTGGCCATTTAACACCATTGGCTTTGTATGCTTGTACTATTTCATGAGCTTGTTTGCGAGTGATGGTGTTTGTTAATTCTGGGAACATATCAACAGCAGCTTGTTCAAAAGTCATTTTAATCATTTTTGTATTCTCCGATTTATTAAGTATGATCTATTCTAATCTATTTGTCCGATAAAAGCAAGCACTTTTTTTTAATAACCTATCAGTGCCATGAACGCTATAACTTCAGTCACTTCATCAACAGATATCCCTGCTTTTAATGCAATTTGCTCAAGAGTCATGTTATCAAACGACCACATATCATAAATTGCCTCATATAATTCTTTCATTCATCTCTCCAGTTAAGTATGACATATTATAATCTATTTGTCGGAAGATGTCAAGCACTTTCCGACTTATTTTTTTTAGTTTAATACAACAGTTTCGTCAATCATGTCTACTATAGATAAGTGCGCACCAATCCACATATCAATATCAGCATCGATGGTTTTGTTGTAACCACCCATGTATTTGAATTCGTGGTTAGCATTAACAGTGGCATAATATGGATCACAAGGCACATTAGCCACGAATTTGATCAATCCCATTGCTTCAGCTTTTGCGATTAGGTTTTCAGCTTTCATTTTTATCTCTCCAGTTAAGTATGACATATTCTAATCTATTTGTCGGAAGATGTCAAGCACTTTCCGACAAATATTTAAAATTATTTTAACGATTAATACTCGCCACCCCAAGAACAATTTGATTCTTGTTCTTTATGTAATTTAACGATACATCTGAATTCACCTAGAGCTTGTTTGTATGTCGTAAACTCTGCAATCTCTGCCATAATTTCGTCATCGGTATAACACTCAACAACAAAATCCCAACCTTTCTGATAATTTGCTTGCGCGTGAGCTTGAATTTTTTTAACCCATTCAGTTTTGTTAACAGCCATGATTTTCTCTCCGTTTCAGTTAAGTATGACATATTCTAATCTATTTGTCGGAAGATGTCAAGCACTTTCCGACAAATATTTAAAATTATTTTTAGATAATTCCCACTGTGAAGTAGGAGTTTGGTGAATACATATTGGACTCGCTCATCTCGTTGCCCACTGCATCGCGACCATAGGCAACCTGATACGCTCCCATGGAGTCGTCGTATTTGTCCTCTACGTGGTCGATAACAACCATAGGACCAATGGTAGACTCACCGATTGTACCGATGCTTTGATCATCGATTACAAACTGAGTTTTGGTTACGAAGGTGAGTTTGAAGCCAGCGGTGATAAAACGTTTGGCATCAGATGCTTTGCGAAATACTTTGTTGATGTCAACTGAGTTGACAACTGGATATACACGGGCAAGCGAGATTTCCTCTGGAGTTGCGATTGCCGCGAAAGCCGCAGAAGGAATGAAGTGATAGTTTGTTTGAGTTTGGAATTCGTATGACATTTTTTTCTCTCCGGTTTATTAAGTATGAGTTATTATATTTGATTCGCCGGAAGATGTCAAGCACTTTTTTTGCGAATTCCGACTAATTTTTGAATTGCTCTGAGATCTTTGAGCAGGTAGGCATTTCTTTGGGCTTTGACTTGATTAGACATCTTTCTCTCCGATCGATTAAGTATGACATATTCTAATCTATCTCCCAGAAAGATTCAAGCACTTTCTGGGAAAATCTCAAGATTATTTTATGCAAATACCACAAAGCCTGATTTATCTCGTTTCGCTGGTCCTTTGGCTTTCAATCCTACCACAACTCCTTTTGGATCGTTAACGCGGATGTCTGTATCATCACCAGACACCACTGGACGCCCAAGGTACGTCGCAGGCAACTTATCGAATACTACAGCCACGTTCATTCCTAATCGCAGTGCAGTGGCTACGTCAGCATCGTTAGATTCCTTTCTAGAGAACGTTAAATGATAATTCTCAGGAACAGTGCGACCAGCGATTGCAGTATAGTCGTAGAATTGAACGTCAGGGAACATTTCGAATAGGTTACGATAGTCGCCCACACGAATTTTCTCCCAGGCGATATCGCTGGTACCATTGGGGCGCACAAGGAGTTTGAGTCCGTGTTTGTCGGCTGACTTCTTAGCTGATTTAATTTCTTTGGCTAATTGTAACATGAAATTAAATCTATCTTCGAAGAACATTTTGGTACGGTTGATTCGCGCTTGTTGAACGTTAGAGAAAACACCCATGCCAGCTTTGTTTAGGCATGCCGCAGCACAGCCAGCAGATGCTTTCGGGCAAGTTTGAAAGCCAGAGATTAAACTTGGAGCAAGGTGAAGAATGTAGGTTTTGTAACCATATTTTTCGCCTTTCATTGTTTTTGTATTTGCAGTAGATAATAAAGCCATTTTGTCTCTCCGGTGGTTTGAACGTTTCGTTTCAATTAAGTATGACATATTCTAATCTATTTGTCGGAATATGTCAAGCACTTTCTACTTGTTTTTCTAATTTTTTTCTAGCAGCTTTGGTGATAGTTGAATACCACACAGGTCTTTCATAACGACCATCGTTGCTACGATACACAGAAATCAAGTAGAAATCCGGTGTTACGAAACGAGCAGTTTCACCGTAGGATAGGTTCAAGCCTAATGGCCATTTATCGTTTAAGCCTTCAGCATCAAGAGCCGCACGTAAAGTTTCAAACCAATTTTGTTTAGACATTTTCTTCTCTCCTTATTAAGTATGATTCATTATACCTTAGTCGGAATAACAAAGCAAGCACTTTTAGAAAATATTTACGCATCTTCCGAAATAGATAAAATATCTAAACCATCACCGTGTTTGAATATTGCTCTGGCTCTGGCGTCCTCTTCGTCAAACGCCTGAATATAATCAAAGCCGCGCACGGTATCTTTTTTGAAGTAGTAGTCAAATTTCTCATACTCAACTTCATACGATTTCATATTAGCTGGAAGGGATTTACCTAGTCTGTTTAAGTTTATCGATCTCATTTTCTTCTCTCCTCATTAAGTATGATTCATTATACCTTAGTCGGAACATTAAAGCAAGCACTTTATCGGAAAAAAAGATAAAAAAAAACTCCAATCATTGCTGACTGGAGTTTAGATACCTTCGGAGAGAAGTGTATTAGGTTGGAGTTTGATGCTAGATTTGCAAATCCAGGGCAATTCATCAAACTCCAATGTCGTAAAGGAGCGACATGTTAGGGTGGTAGATAACCAAGGGAGAGAGTCTCAGTTACCTACCAATTGTCGGAGAGACAATGTTAAAGGAGTAAGCGATTAAACATCGAGGCAATTTAATCGCTTACAAGACACCGGAGAGCGTCATTAATAGTTTGGACTCAATGACCGGATTTGAACCGACACCTCAAGGTTTTGCAGACCTGTGCACTACCATTATGCTACATTGAGTTGTTATTTGGTGGAGATCCTTGGATTCGAACCAAGTGCCGTAAAAGGCACGGATTTACAGTCCGCTGCAGTCGCCAATGCCGCTCGACCTCCAAATCTTTAGTATGACTCATTATAACATACATATCATAATAAGTCAAGCACTGCGTTAGCACTTTGTTAAAATATATATTCCGCTATCTCTTATACAGCCGTTTCGAACCGACTTTGTACAGGTGTAGCCTATAGGGTGCATGCCCAGAATATATATTTTAACAAAGTGCTCACATTAAAGCAAGCACTTTTATATAGGTTAGAACGAAATACTTCTTGTCACGCTCATGCGATAATCGCAACCATTATCACCGTCTATATAATATTCATCATTGTCTTCTAATTCCTCACCAACCCGAATGCACTCAGCCGATAAGCCTAACACCTCAGCTTTTGCGAATACACCATTCAATAAGTCAACAGTGGGATAACCATCATACCATTTAACGTGACTAGCATAGAAGAAAAACTCACCAGTTTCATCATCCCAGATATTTCGGATACTATCATTAACACTAGCATCAACCAAGTACTCTAAATTTTTAACATCATCCTTGCTCAATTTCTCAACTTCAGTATCATAGAATGCTTTAAGCTCAGCCAATTTAGTTTTGTCGCCATAAGCAGTAATTGCAACATCAGATCTATAACCCATTTTCATCTCTCCAGTTAATTATGATTCATTATACCTTAGTGCTTACATTAAAGCAAGCACTTTTTTAGTTAGGGATGAATAAAAAATTCACTTTTATCACCGTTCATGGTAACACCGTCAAGCCATGTTAAACCAAT
>SESF01029095.1_pt1 | contig 13671 bp, 8 predicted proteins | sample 3171521 | NCBI WGS metagenome assembly SESF01 (sample SAMN10866945, study PRJNA518727) | freshwater metagenome | biome: subpolar coniferous forest; feature: holomictic lake; material: water; isolation source: holomictic Lake 227, 6 m and 8 m depth | place: Canada: near Kenora, Ontario | collected...
CAAAAACGCTCTAGAGCGGCTACATCTCAACTTAAAACGCTCTAGAGCCGGACGATTTTGAGGAGGAGTGGGGATTCAGGTCAAGGGAGCATCGGATGATCCGGTTCGGACATACGCTTTGATGGTAGCGCACTCCTTTCCTACGGCGTTACCGTGGGGACGGATCGTGAATGCGCCAGCGGCAGCAGGGACAATAAAAGTTTCGGCGTAGTGGACAACAAAAGGATCGAAGGCACCGGTGGGGCTCTCCACCACGGCCTCGTCTCCCTCGACCAAGTTCAAAACATTCACGCCCCCCCCCGTATGATGCGATACAGGGGACGTAAACCAGTGGCGGCGTGTTTCAATGAACTCGCTTTTGTAGAGCCCTGTGCGCTCTTCGCGCCACCCGTCGCCGCATTTTACCGGTACGACACAATTTACGAGGTTTTTACGAACCCATTCCGTTGTGCGATTCCATTGGATGTTGGCGAGGCCATGGTCGAGATGCACGGGACGGGGGCGCCCGTCCAGCCCAAGCCGGCCCCAGTCCCACATTTTGAATGTGAAAATATACGGTGTCGCGCTGATTTCCAGCACCATGCTTCCTGCGCCGGAACAGTGGACCGTGCCTGCGGGAATGAGAAAATGGTCGTGCTTTTTAGCAGACCAGTGGTTGACATAATCCGCATCTTGGAATGTTTTTTCTCCCCGCTGGGCCGCCCGCAAATCGGACTCCATAGCCTGCGGATCGACGCCCTCTTTTAATCCGAGGAAAACGCACGCTCCCGGGGCGGCATCAAGCAGGTAATAACTCTCGTCCTGCGTGTAGTGCATCCCGAATTTCTCCTGGACGTACTCCGTTAGCGGGTGAACCTGGAAGCTGAGGTTGCCGCCGCCCATGGTGTCGAGGAAATCGAAGCGGATCGGGAATTCATCCCCAAAGCGTCCGTGTACGGCTTCGCCGAGCAGCTCACGAGGCTGAAAAAAGACAAGGTTAATGGAAGGCGACTCGATATCGATGCCTCCAAAATCAAGATGCAAACTGTTCTCCTCGGGCACGCAGTCAAAACACCATGCATAGTTGACCGCCGAGCGGTCCAGGTCGCAAACCTCTTTCATCCATTGCCCGCCCCACGGACCTGGATCGAAAAAGGGCGCTACCCGGAACGGGCGGCGCGCTGTCTGGCGCAAACCTTCGCGATAGGCCTCGCCGGATACGAGTTTCGGTTCCGCGGCGATGTGAGTGTCGAGAAGAAAATCCCACTTATGAATGATCCGCTTTTTGTGCCGATCGCAAACACGCCAGTCGATAAAAAATGCGCGCTTGTATTGTAGCGGCCAGCGCAGGTCGCGATTGTCCACACCAAGGTTGCTGATAGCGTCACGGCGGAAGCGCAATTGTGCCTCCCACCGGGCGAGATCGGCATAAACAAGGATATCTGCCTCGGGCGCGAGCAGTGCGGCGCCGATCCCGTAAACAAGGGTCAGGCCGCATCCGGGTGGATGGAACGACGGGATGCGCTCGGGATCAAAGAAGTCCTGTAGGTTGAGATAGGTAAGCCGTCCAAACACAGGGTCATCGCCCAAATAGGGCTCCACCATTGCGTCGATCTCGGACGGCGACTTCAGGAACGCAGCCGTTTCGATGATAACATCCGGGGAGAGCAACCGAACCAGGGCCGGCAGGACGTCATCGTCAATAATGCCCGTATAACAGTCGATGGCCAGCAGCACCGGAGCATTCCCCCGGCTGCGCACTGCTTCGCGAAGCTGTGCGCCGATCGTTTCCCAACCTTGCCATGCGCAAGGTCCTTCGCAATGCACCGGCACTGCCGGGTGCTTGTCGTAATTGGCTTTTCTCATAGTCGTTCTGCCGCGAGATGGGCAATTCCAAGAAGCCCGGCGTCGTTGCCGAGTTGCGCAGCAACCACCGGCACCTCCCATTGCGCCCAGGCGTGCTTGCGAATGTGGCTGGAAATACAAGGGAGAATCAGGTCGGCCGCAACTGCCACGCCGCCGCCGATAATCAGTATTTCCGGGTCGAAGTTGTTTATCATGTTGGCGGCGCCAACCGCCCAAGCACGCAGACTGCGGTCACGGAGTTCAATGGCCAGCGCATCGCCGTCGCGGGCCGCTGCAAAAAGCGCCTTGTAATCAAGGGGATGAGCCGTGGCGAGGCAGCTGGCCGCAAAGCCTGGATGCGCTTCGGCCTGGCGGCGCATCGCCCACGAGGAGCCTTCGCTTTCGACGCAACCGATATTCCCGCAGAGGCATTGTGGCCCGGAGAGATCAATCGTAACGTGGCCTGCTGCGTTCCCCGCGAGACCGTGGGCTCCGTTCAGAGGGGCTCCATTCATGATCACCGCCGTCCCCACGCCTGTTCCCAAGGTCATCATCGCTGCGTTCGAGGCGCCCCGCGCAGCTCCAAACCGCCATTCTCCGGCAAGTGCGGCTTTTGCGTCATTGCATACCGCAATCGGCCGCTGCAGACGATTCTGCGCCCAGTGCTGGAGATCGATTGTCCTGGAGTCTTCAAATTTTCCTGCCGGAGTGATCCAGACGCGCTCAGTCCTTGGATCGATAATGCCGGGAAAAGAGATGCCGAACGCGCCAATTTGTTCAAAAGGAATGCTGGACCGATTGCATAGATTGCGCCACGCAGAAACCATTCGTTCAAGAGCGGGCGCAAGTCCGGCCTCGGCTTCCGCTGGAATTTCGGCTCTGGCCAACAGCACTGAGTCTTGCACCAAGGCCAGCTTGATGGTAGTGCCACCGACATCCGCTGCTGCAATAATTGTCATAATTTTGACTGGTCGCGGGCAGTATAATTCAAATTCGATCCGGCTGGCTATGGCATTTTCGCCATTTTTCTGTATCAATAAAGCCACAGTCACGCCCCTTGCGGCAAGACGTGTTTGCTTATCGCTAGACACGGGTGGCTAGCACGTGCTAGCCTGACAATAAAACAAGCCATCAGCAAATCGGTTTTTTAGTGGGAAATTGCACCAACGAAGCATGTTATGTCTGCTCGACAGGTTATTATCCAGAAAGCAGCAATCGTATTGCTGACAGCTATTGCAGCCGCGCCAATGTTCGCTCTCTGCGAGCCCGCCAGCCAGGCCGAAGCGGCTGCGACAGTTCCGAAATCATGAAAACCGAAGCACAAGAATAAGCAGTATGAAACGAATCAAACTTGGTTTCCTGGGTGGCGGGTCGTTTGCATCCGTCATGATTCCTTCCTTCCGGGCGCATCCCTTGGTGGAGGATATTTATCTGGCGGAAGCTCTCCCGAAGCGGCGCAAGCTGGTTGCGGATTATTTTGGAATTCGCCATACATTTGAGGGGGTGGAGGATCTGTGTGCCAGTGACTGCGATGCGGTGCTGGTCTTCACGCAGCGCCACTTGCACGGCCCGCATGCGCTGGCCGCCTTGGACGCCGGCAAACATGTCTATTGCGCCGTTCCGGCCGCCAGCCAAATAGAAGAACTGCACGCGCTCTGCCGCAAAGTCGAAGAAACCGGCCTCATTTACATGATGGGCGAGACCAGTTATTATTACCCGGCTCAGATTTTTTGCCGTGAGCGCTTCCGCAAAGGAGATTTTGGCCACTTTGTTTATGGCGAGGGCGAGTATCTCCACGATATGGCCCACGGGTTTTACGCTGCCTTTGAAAACTCGGGCGGCGAGCAATGGCGGCGTGTAGCGGGAGTGCCTCCGATGTTTTATCCAACGCACTCCACCAGCATGATTCTGGCGGCTTCGGGGGCGCGAATGACGCAGGTCTCCTGCCTTGGGTTCCGGGACCGCGAAGACGATGATGTTTTCGGGGAAGGCAAGAACCTCTGGGACAATCCCTTCAGCAACCAAACCGCTTTATTCCGCACCTCTGATGGGGGCATGGCCCGCATCAATGAGTTTCGCAGAGTCGGAATGGGGGCGGGCAACTCGGTGCGGGTAAGCCTTTTTGGCACCCAGGCCACATTTGAGCAGCAATCCGATGATCACCATGTCTGGACAACCCTTGATCATCAACGGGAATGCCTGGACGAGCTGCTCGAATGCGCTGACCTGCGCATCCCCGAGGGGCGCCAGATCGATCCGGCAATTGCTATGGATCAGCAGGGATTTCAGCCTGATTTCCGTTCCGCTTACGCCAAGGTGCATCCGGTGCACCGGCTGCCTGCTGCGCTACGCGCCAGCGAACACAATGGCCATTACGGCTCACATCATTTTCTCGTAGATGATTTCCTCAAAGCTGTAGCGTTTGGCCTTCTTCCGCCGGTGCACGTATGGGAGGCCGCCAAGTACACAGCGCCTGGTCTAATTGCCCATCAATCCTCCCTATGTGGAGGGGCTTTGATGGAGATTCCCGATTTTGGGTTTCCCTCTGGCAGGTGGGAGTTGTTGGAAACACAGATGCCCGACATCCCATGACAGCCTGTTGAAAAACTACCGAACGTCATCTTGGGCATCTTTTTGACTTGGGCTTCGCCGCTCGCTTGGCCTGTAGCGCCGGGCTGCCTGCTATGAATCCTTCGGATTTACCAGCCAGATGCAACCCTATCGATGCGTTGAATGTCCATTCAGCCTGGAACCACCTAGAAAGTTCTTGTCTTCGCCATACGTGCGTGTAGCAATGAAAATTCATCCTCTTGAAAAGAGAAAGGTGTGAGCATGAAGAAAAAGAACGCATTCCAGAGTTTTGACAGCAATGTGGCCAAGTTCGCAAGCATGGGCATCGGCCCGGTGATTCGATGGGCGTTCGCTCGAGCGTCGGGGCATGTTGTGCTCTCAAATTTTCGGAGCTTCCTGATGATACTGCTCTGTGCCATTGGAGGGTGGTCGGCGCCGGTGTCGGCCGCTCCGGCGGTGCTGGCGCCCGATGGGGCGTGGTGCTGGTTCGGCAACCCTCGGTCGCTGTTCAAGGGGGGCATTCTTTATTCGAGCTATGTTCGCAACGCCGACGGGCGCACGGCGCTCAGCGCCTATGATCCCAAGACCGGAGAATCCACCGTTTTGTGGACGAGCAGCTTCGTTGCGCATGACGACCACAATAACGCCGCCCTGCTGGATTTGAGCGATGGCCGGTTGTTGGCCATCTATGCCAAACACCACAGTGAAAAACAATTTTACTATCGGCTCTCGCTCAATGCCAACCCCGTCACTGCCGCCGACTGGGGGCCGGAACGGATCTATACCAATACCACTGAACCCGTCACTTACGCCAATCCCTACCAACTCCGGTCCGAATCGGGACGGGTCTACAACTTCACGCGCAACCTGAATTTCAACCCGACCTATCTCACCTCGGACAACTCGGGAGAAAAATGGTCCGAGCCGAAGATCTTCATCAAAGTCGGTACAGGCGTGCGCCCTTACGTGCAGTATTGCTCCGACTACGACAAGCGGATCGATTTCCTGTACACCGACGGGCACCCGGACTCGGTCAAGACATCCCTGTTTCACGCCTACTACGAAAATGGGGGCTATTACCGGACGGATGGCAAGTTCCTCAGGAAGTTGCAAGACGCACCCCTTTTGCACGATGCCCCGCATAACGAACGTGGTTCGGCGATTTACGAATACAGTGAAAAGCCCACCACGGATTACAATGACCATATTCCCTTCGGCAGGGCATGGTGCTGGGACATCGCCTACGATAAAAACAAGGCGCCCGTGGTGGTGTTTTCGGTCAATCATTACAAACCCGATAAATTGCTCAACTGGGATGACCGGCGCCTTCAATATTATTATGCGCGATGGAACGGAAGCAGTTGGACCAAACGCTTGATCGCCCAAGCAGGGGCGCCCCTTTACAAGGATGCGTATGACTACGCGGGAGGCATCACCGTGGATCCCTCCAACCCTGATGTCGTCTACTTCTCCAGCAACGCGGCCGATCCTTTCGATTTAAAGGATGTCAGCAACGTGGCGTTGCGACCGAACAAACGTTACGAAATCTATCGTGGCGTGACCAAGGATGGGGGGCTGAGCTTTGCCTGGGAACCCGTGACAAAGGACTCCGCCGCGGATAATCTTCGTCCTTACGTGCCGCGCGGGAACAAGTATCCATACGGAGTGGTTTGGTTTGCCGGCAGCTACGCCAGTTACGGCAGTTGGAACACGGCGATGATGGGAATCTTCGATAAGGAACTCGTCTCATTCTCCACTTTGCCGCCGCAAGCCAGCGTGAAAAAGACGACCGCTGGCCCGGGGTCTCATCAAGAGAAATCAACCCGGTAAGCAGGGGCTGAATGGACGCCTGACCGAACAAGGATAAAACAAAATGAAAAATATTCTTATAATGTTACGGATGGCTTTACTGGGGGGGGTGTTCCTCCATTGTGCGTCCGCGGGGGAGTCGGCGCAAAGTGCGCCCGCCCTTTCGCAGGATCCCCAAGCCATTCTTTCGCTCATGCATTCTGTGGCGGATTGGCAACTGGCGGTGAAGCTGCCCGAAAGCCAGTTAACCAACTGGATACAGGGGGCTGGGTATACAGGATTTATGGCCCTATCCCGGCTTCCTGGCGGCAAGAAGTATGAGGAGGCCATGGTCAAGATAGGGGAGAAGACCCAATGGAAACTGGGGCCTCAGTGCCGTTTCCACGCTGACGATATGTGTGTGGGGCAGATGTATCTGGATCTCTATGCAAGGCTGCGCAAGCCGGAAATGATCGCGGATACCCGCCAGGTGATGGATGAATTTGCCGCGCTGAAGGACGAGGGGGCGGACAAGCCGATGACCCACGGCATTGCTGTGCGGCACTGGACTTGGTGCGACGCCCTCTTTATGGCCCCGGCCGTGCTGGCGAAACTATATACCCTCACGGGCGACGTGAAGTATCACGACACGCTGATGAGAGAATACAAACGCACGACGGATTTCCTCTACAATCGGGAAGAGCAACTGTATTACCGCGACAGCAGTTTCTTCAATAAGCGCGAGGTGAACGGGCGGAAGGTCTTCTGGGGCCGCGGGAACGGCTGGGTCTTTGGTGGGCTGGCGAATGTGCTGGGTTCATTGCCCAAAGATGCCCCCGGCAGGCCGTATTTCGAGACGATCTTTAAGCAGATGGCTTCGCGGATCATCGCCACGCAGCAACCTGATGGGTTATGGCGAGCCAGTCTCCTGGACCCCGACAGCTTTCCACTCAAAGAAACCAGCGGCTCCGGCTTGTTTTGTTACGGTCTTGCCTGGGGCATCAATAACGGTCTTTTGGATCGGGCCACCACTCTGCCGACCGTCGAAAGAGCCTGGGCGGCGCTCTCGGCCTGTGTAAACCCCGAGGGAAAACTTACCCATGTGCAACCAGTTGGGGCCGATCCCAAGAGTTTCAAACCCGAATCCACGGAAGCCTACGGCGTTGGCGCTTTTCTGCTGGCGGGCACGGAAATCTACCGGCTGATACAGCCAGCGGTGCATGCCGGGGACAAGGCGGTCATCGTGACGGTTAAGAATCCGCTCTTAATGGCGCGTGCTTCGGAAACCGTGGAGATCCCTTGGGCTGCCGCCGCGGCGACGGTGATGGAGGATAGCACCCCGATACCTTCTCAGATTTTCGAGGGAAAACTCCTGTTCCAATCCGACTTTGGGCCGGGCCAGTCTAAAACGTTTGCTGTTAGCAGTGCCCCGGGTCCACAGTTTCCGGTCAAAGCCTACGGACGGTATGTTCCTGAGCGGAGTGACGATTACGCCTGGGAAAACGACCGGATCGCGTTCCGGATTTACGGACCTGCGTTGGAGAAGGCCAAGAGCGGCGCGATGGTCTCCAGTGGCGTGGACGTCTGGGTCAAGCGCGTCCGGGGATTGGTGATCGATAAACGATACAAGGCTGGCAATTACCACACGGATGTCGGCGATGGGCTGGATAATTATTCGTGCGGATCTTATCGCGGCTGCGGCGGGATTGGCATCTGGGCGGGGAATAAGTTGCATGTTTCGAGGAACTGGGCCACCCAGAAAACCCTGGCCATTGGACCTGTCCGCACCGCGGTGGAGCTCACGTATGCCCCATGGGATTGCGGCAACGGGGTGACGGTGGCCGAAACGCGCCGGATTATACTCGATGCCGGTTCGAATCTCAACCGGTTCGAAAGTCGGTTCATCATCACCGGGACTAATGTCGTGAGCGTGGCGGTCGGGTTGGATGTGTCGAAGAATCGCCAGCATGACGGAGTGATAACGGGGGGCGCCGCCAAGGGATACTTCGCGAACTGGGAACCGGAATTGAAACCCAACGGATCAGCAGCCACGGCGATCCTGATCGCCAAGGGGAGTCCGGCAGAAGGCAAAGACCCGGACCATGTTTTGCTGATGGCGCCGGTGAAGGATGGGGATCCGTTCATCTGGTATGCCGGAGCCGGCTGGTCCAAGAGCGGCGATTTTGCCGACGCGGCGGCGTGGACAGCCTATGTCGATCAATTTGCCGCACGGGCGAGGGCGCCGCTCATGATCGCCTTTGCCCAACAATGAATCACCGTAACTTTGCCCAACAATGAATCACCGTAATCATATCATTTGTGTTTTATTGATCGTCGGCTTGCTGGCCGGGGTCGCCGCCGCCCAGGAACCGGGCAAAGGCATCCGTGTCGAGGTGGGAGCCTCGGCCTCCCGTGCCGAGAAGCTGGCGGCAAGGGAACTCGAAAGTTACTTGCAGCGCATGTACCCGGACGCCTCCGGCAAACGCATCCGACTGGTGGCGGATCTGCCGATTCCCGAAGCCTACGAGATCACGGGAACGGCCGACGAAGCGGTCATCAACGGTGGAGGCCCCCGCGGGGTGCTCTACGGCGCGTACGCGCTGCTGGAGAAACTGGGGTGCCGGTTTTACCTGACTGGCGACGTCGTTCCGCCGCCTAAAAAGGAAGCGCTTTCATTCGCAAACCTGAAATTATCCAATCGGCCGCTGGTGGCGACGCGGATGGGGCTCGACTGGCACAACTTCCTTAGCGGTTGTTCGACCTGGAACCTGCCGGAATGGCAGCAGTATATCCGCCAGATGGCGAAGATGGGCTACAATACGATCATGGTCCACACCTACGGCAACAACCCGATGGACGTGTACAGCTTCAATGGCAAGACCAAGCCGTATGGCTGGCTCCCCACGACGATCAAAGGCCGCGACTGGCACACCCCGCATGTCAACGACGTGCGGCGGATGGTGGGTGGATCGGCTTTCTATGGGCCGGTGTTCGGTGCCGACGCCGCTCTGGTGCCCGACGAGCAACGCGCCGAGGCTGCGCGGACCTTGACGCAGCAGATATTCGACTTTGCCAAGGAGCGAGCGATGGAGGTTTACTGGGCGCTGGACGTCGATACGTCGATGGCGAATCCCAAGGAACTGATCTCCACGCTTCCCGAAGATGCGCTCATCGGCTCGGGCAGCATCTCCGATACCGCAGCTACGGCGGTCACGAAAACTGTGGCACCCAAGGAGAAATCAAATTTGACGCTTGCCAATCCCGACCATCCGGACGGTTACCGCCTCTACAAGGCTCATATCGAGACGCTGCTGCACGATTATCCGCAGATCACATGTCTGACCGTCTGGTTCCGCATGGGCTGGACCCCTTGGCTGAACCTGAAGCTCGAACAATTGCCGCCGGCTTGGCAGGAAGAGTACCGCAAGGCAACCGCCGATACGCCCGCCGGCGAGACACCCTTGGCGGCACCGGAAATGCTGGGCATCGCCAAGATCACGAAGGCGTTTCGGCGGGCGCTGGACGAGATCGGGCGCCCGGACGTGAAGTTGGCCGTGGGCAGTTGGAACTTCAATCCGCGATTCCTTGCCGGGCTGGAGCTTTTCCTGCCGTCGGAGGTGCCTTACATCGGCTTGGATTACAACATCCATCATCTCCAATCCTCGCTGACCACACCTGGAAAGGACCACGATGCGCTCGTACGGTTTGCCAGCCATCGCCCGCTTATTCCGATCATTTGGTCGCATGGCGATGACGTTTATTACTATGGGCGCAGCTTCACGCCATTTGCGGGTTTTGCCACCACGCTTGAAAAACTGAAGGTCTGCGGCTTTGGGATAAACCACTGGACCACGCGGCCATTCGATCTGTATTTCAGCAGCCATATCCGGCAGGTCTGGGAGAACACACGCAACGAGCCGCTGGAAACAACTTGCGAAGATTTGGCCGGGCACCTGCTGGACAACAAGGCGCTGGCCGAATACCTCAACCGCTGGGCAACCGAAGCCCCCATGTTCGGGACTGCGGGCGGGGTGGCCAGCGCTCCCAATCAAAGTTTGGATAAGATTGTCAGTGGTTGTGACAAGCGTCTGGCGATGCTGGGGACCGGCGGTAACGCCGAGGTCGAGTATTACCGCCAACTCGAGAGGTTCGTCAAGGAGTGTTCCCGCGCTTGTGAGCGATATGACACTGCCGGCAAACTCTGGGAAAAAGGGGATTGGGGTGCGGCACGGGCTGCTCTGTCCCAGTGCCGCCCGGAGGAGGCCATCGAGGTTTTCGCCAAGACTGCTGGGCGAAGCAGCCTCACCCGCGGCGAGTTGGGCCAGCTTACCTGCCTGAGTCTGCAGTGGCTCCCCACGGTGATGCGGCTGCGGCAGATGATGGGGATGGAACCGATCCGCTGCAACTTTGCGCCGACCTGGCGCGAGTCGGGTCAAACCCGGTTTATTGATGAGGATCGGATCATGTGGGATACGCAAGGGGTTAATGGAGCCGAATTTTTCGACGCGCCGCAAGCGGATAAGGAAATTGGACGGCACGGGGTGCAAAGCGCCAAGCCGATCACCCTGACCGTGCAGCCGATGCCAGGCGGGGATCTTTGCCCGGACATATATAACCAGAAACTGATGAAAGAGGGTGATTTGTGCCCGGGGAAATATCGCCTGCGCCTGTTGCTTCTCGATCCTGACTCGACCGCACCCGGGCAACGCGTGTTTAAGATCACGGTGGCACGGGACGCTGGCGAGGCGGCCGGGCATGCCACAACCGTGGATGTCTTCAAGGAAGCAGGCGGGAAAAACCGGCTCCTGGAACTCGCCCTCCCAGTGAAATTGTCTAAACCGGGGAAAGTCTTTGTCACCCTGACCCCGGTCACAGGCAAAGCCGTGCTTTCCGGACTGGTGCTGGAACGGACTGGAGAAGCGGAGTGATGGCGTGGACAGCCTCTGCCAAGCAATTTCCCGTACGGGCGAGGACGCCGCTCATGATCGCCTTTGCTTTCAAAAACGCTCTATAAGCCCTGGGAAAGATCCTCATTTGCCTACTCGCCCCCAGTTCACACGGCAGTTTCACTCAAGGCTTTCGGGCCGCATGTTCCTCCTTGCCGCAGCGGTTGCCGGTGTCTTGGCTGCACTCTCGTTCAAGGCAGTTGCGGCCCCTCCAAGTCCTACCGCCCCGGCTTCGGGCGGCGGCCATGCAGATGCTCTCATGCAAGCCACGCCGGCAGCGGACCTGGTTCCGCCCGCGTGGGAATCAAATGAGCGATTGGTTGCTTTTCGCAAGCGCGTCCTGTCCATAGCCCCTTCCAACCGCGACACCGGCTGGCTGGATGTGTTGGTGGCTCAAGGCGCGGCGGTTTGCGGGGGCAAACTCCAGGACGAAGCCCTCCTCCGATGGGCGCGAGCCTGGGCTGATTATCATCTGGCCGTGCCGCTCGGAACCGTCACGCGTAACGGGGGATCCTTGCAAGGAATTCGCCTGGAAGATGCTTGCGCCGACTGGGGCGCGCCCTTTGCCTTGACGCCCCTGCAGCTGAAGCAGCCCAATCCTGCCTATCTCGCGGCGATCAGAGCCATCGCAGACCACATCATGGACAAATCGGTGCGCGCGCCGGATGGGACGATTTGCCATGCGAAGGGCTGGGGAATCTGGGTGGATACGCTTTACTACACCGCAAGTCCCCTGGCGCACGCTTACGCGGCAACCGGGGAGAAGCGTTACGCAAAAGAAGCGGTGAGGCAATGCCTGCTCCATGCCAAGCACCTGCGCGATGAAAAGACCGGATTGTTCCATCATGACAAGAACCTGGCGACCGGCGACCGGACACCGGGGTACTGGGGCCGGGGAAATGGTTGGATCATCATGTCGCTGGTGGACACGTTGCGACTGGTTCCCAGCGACACCGAGGGGTATGCCGAAGTGCTGTCCATCTATCGCGCGCAAGCGGAAGGCTTGCTGAAGCTTCAACACGAGAGCGGCATGTGGCGCATGGTCCCTGAGGAATCGGCCTCACACCTCGAAACCAGCGGCACGACCATGATTCTTTACGGGTTGGCGGTCGGTATCGGCGCGGGATGGATTCCCGAATCGCATGGGAGCGCAGTCCGCCGCGGGTTCGAGGAACTCATCACGTGGATCAATCCCCAAGGCCAGCTCATGGGCAGCCAGGGTGTTGCCGGCTGTGGCGGTTGGGAAACGCACAAGCTCTCCCCCATGGGTGAGAGCGCCTACACAACGGGCGTGTTTCTCAAGCTGATGGCCGAGATGAAGACGGTGAAGTTGTGAATGACCATACGGATCACGGCGATTGAGCGTGTTTTTAAGCAGCATCCACGGGATGGTGGAAAGCATTGACGAGAATGTCACGCGGCTGCTAGCAAAACTTGACGAGTTAAAGATTGCCGACAACACGATCGTCATCTTCCTCAGCGACAATGGCCCGGCGTCAAAACGTTACAACGCCGGCATGCTGGGCACGAAAGGCGGGATCGACGAAGGCAGCACCCGGGTGCCCTGTTTCATCCGGTGGCCGGGCCGGATCAAGCCGGGCACGGTGATCAAGCCTATTGCCGCGCATATTGACATCCTGCCGACGATCGCCGAAGCCTGCGGGGTCAAGCCCCCGGAGGGGGTGAAGCTCGACGGCCGCAGCCTGATGCCGTTGCTGACGGGCAGCAAAGAGCCATGGCCTGGGCGCACGTTCTTTACCGAGATAGGCGCGGCGCGAACGGATCGGTGGCGGATTGTGTTTCGAGATGCGAAGGGGATTCAGGAGGACAATTGGCCCATGTGGCTAGCCAAGGCGAAAACCGAGCTCTACGACATGCCTGCGGATCCGGGCCAGGAGCACGATGTCGCCGCCGAACATCCGGAGGTGGTCAAGCAACTTTCCGACGAATTTAAGGCCTGGAAAACCGATGTGGGGCCTCACCAGAATGTTCCGCCGCTGCCGGTGGGATACGCGGAAGCCCCGCGGGTTCGATTGCGGACGGATGTGGCCAAAGTCAAAGGGGTGCCCAATAGGAGCGGCTACTTAGGCTACCGCCTGCCGTGGGCCAACAAGGACGGTTCCATCGAGTGGAATTTGGACGTCGTCAACGGAGGAGAATACGAGGTTCGACTGATCTACGTGTGTCCGCCGGAGGACCTCGGGGCGCAGGTGAAGATGGAGGCCTGCGGACGCTCGATTACTGCCACGGTGGATCGCCCGGCCGATCCGACTCCCCGGAAATCGCCCAATCCGCGGTACCCGGTCGAGCTACGCAACTGGGCCACCTTCCCGCTGGGCACGCTCAAGCTGGACCGCGGGCTGGCCACGCTGAGGATGACCGTGCCGAACATCCCGCATAAACAGGCCTTCGAGATGCTCGGGGTGGAGTTGGAGCGGAAAGGGACGGCGGGCGCGAGTGCGCACGTGGAAGGAGACAATCTGAGGTGGGGCACCCTTGCGATCGAAATACCGGATTAGAGCCAATGCCTTTCGGTAATTAA
>SESF01022211.1_pt1 | contig 13660 bp, 7 predicted proteins | sample 3171521 | NCBI WGS metagenome assembly SESF01 (sample SAMN10866945, study PRJNA518727) | freshwater metagenome | biome: subpolar coniferous forest; feature: holomictic lake; material: water; isolation source: holomictic Lake 227, 6 m and 8 m depth | place: Canada: near Kenora, Ontario | collected...
ATTCTCTAACAAGTGCTAAGCTCCCCGGTGAGAGGCTTGCGGTTCCGGCGGATGTATTGGAAGCGTTCAAGGTCGTCACGGGTTGGAAAGCCGAGAACCTTGCGGGGAGGGTAGTTGTCGAGATCCCAGAAAAAGGTTTCAAGGCCATTGGTATAAAAGCAGAAAGGGGGCTCAATGCCCAACTGTTTTTGGATATTGCAGCAATACTGTTTTGCCTGTTCACGACCAATGGCCGCATCCCGACTTGTTTTTTTTGCCTCAACCACGGCAATTGGCTTGCCATCCTTGCCAAACAGCACATAGTCGCTGAATTGATGACCCTCGTAAGGAGTGCGGGGTTCCTGCACGCCTTCGGGCAAGCCGACAAGAATATCAAACTCCTCCACAACCTGTGCCGGATCGTTCACATTCCAGCCTGCCTGCAGCAACAGCTTGTCAATCAATTCGACGCGGGTTTGCTGCTCGTTTTTCATGGGGTATGGGCGTGTTGCTTGATCGTGACGATACGGAGACGTTCAATATACACCGCTTTTGCGGAAGTACACAGTACCGATTAACGGAGGAGCAGGCGCTCTTGCTCTGTTCTTGTTTTTCGGGGGCGAGATACCTTTTGGCGAACAGCATCCTTGCGTTGCCCCTTCAGCAATTGCATGGGGCTGACCGAAACCTTGGGCGCCAGGGCATTCAGCCAGTCAGTCCGACCAAGAACTCTGGAAACCTTGATGATTGTTTTAAGCGATGAGCCCTTGCCCCCTTCAAGATTTTTCAGTGCGCCAACGCTGATGGATGCCAAAGCAGCAAGTTCGGTCTGCTCCAGATCAGCCCGGATACGCAAGGCCCGGAACTGGTCACCGATGAGAAGCTCCCAGTCGTCTGACGAGAGTTCATTTCCTTTTAAAGTCATAATAATATCTTTTGATTCTTATTGTATTCAGTATGGACAATATTAAAACTTTAAAAAACTGCAAATCTATTTTTTTCAGGAATCACTGTACCAGATGGCTTGCATCCCTCCCCCCAAGAAACCACCACTACTGCTGTAATGCAATCTTTTTCGTATTATAAGCCTACGCCTTCTTTCCGTATTTAAAAATCGCAAAACAAGTTGCAGGAAGCACCCTATAGGTATCAGCATCAGCTTGCAAACCCTAAATTGTCACCAACAATGTCGGAACAAACGAACGCTTTTACTGTTGTCGTTACTGGCGATGTTACAATGGACTGGAACATTGCACACCAGACAAACGCATTGCACGAACCCACCGAATGGACTGGTGAGGCAAAGAGCAACATGAACTGGCAGTACGGCAGTGCTGCCCTGCTTGCCGAACTCATCACAACCATGACGACGCAATCGGAGAGCGGCCTCCCCGATCCTGTTAAAGTGATAAGCCACAATATCCCCAAGCAAACCTCTGTCACTCTTTTCGATCCCCGCTATGTCCATAGCTATGCGGTCTGGGCTCAATACCGCGACAAAGAGCCGAAGAAAACTGAACTGAGCAAACCTCGCTGGAGGGTTGAGCGTTTTCTGGGCCTTGACCTTCCCTCCGGAGGAGCCGCAAAACACCTGACAAACGATACGCAGAAAGAGCCTGCGAACGCCGATATCATTGTTATTGATGACAGCAACCTTGGCTTCAGGGATAAACATGCGCATTGGCCTCAAGCAATCGGTAATTCTGCAAAAAACGGGAATGAAAAGACTCCATGGATGATTGTAAAAATGTCCTCGCCTGTCGGAAAAGGAAATTTGTGGAAGCATCTTGTCGCCACAGTTCCTGATCGTCTCGTCGTCGTCCTGACCATTGATGATTTGCGGCAGTCAAATATTCAGGTCAGCGCAAGGATTTCATGGGAAAAAACTGCGGAAGAACTCATCTGGGAACTGACCCATAACCCGGAGGTGAACGGCTTGACCAATGCGGCATACTGTATCATCTCATTTGGACCAACCGGAGCGCTGCTTATACCGGGGCGCCACAACTCTGGGGAGAAACCAACACTTCTCTTTGATCCGCTCTTCATGGAGGGGGAATGGGCACCCGGAAAAGGGATGATGATCGGCAAAACATCGACCTTGGTGGCAAGCATCGTTCGCCAGATCATCCTTAATCGTAAAGCACCTGACTTTAAACAAGGAATCCAGTCCGGCGTAACCGCGATGCGACACCTGCAAAAGGCTGGATATGAAAGCAAAACAAAATCACCAACCCGCCTGCGCTTCCCTGCCGAAGGTGTCATTTCCAAACTAAAAAGCACTGAAACGCCGCTGGCAGAAGCTGAACTGCAAGCAGGTACGATGTACAGTTCATCTCAGCCGCCACGATGGACAATCCTCGCTGCAAGCTCTCATGACAGCCTTGAGTCATTAAGTGAAAGTATTGTGCTTCAAGGAACAAAAAAAACTTTGAAAAATGTCCCGATCGGAAAATTCGGGAAACTTGTAACAGTCGATCGCCAGGAGATAGAGTCGCTGAGAAGCATTCAGAGTCTGATTGGTGAATATTGCACACAGAAAAAAGAAAAGCCTCTGTCAATTGCTGTTTTTGGCCCTCCCGGTTCCGGAAAATCATTTGCCGTTGAGCAAATCGCCACTGTTGCAAATCCGGAAAAGATTGCAAAGGAGACGCTGACCTTCAATCTCTCCCAATTCAATGGCCCGGACGAACTGATCAACGCTTTTCACCAGATTCGTGATATTGGATTATCCGGAAAAATACCGCTGGTATTCTGGGATGAGTTCGATTCAACGCTTGAAAATAAAAAACTCGGCTGGCTACGCTTCTTTTTAGCACCGATGCAGGATGGAAAATTTCAGGAAGGCCAAATCACCCATCCTATTGGTAAAGCTATTTTTGTCTTTGCAGGCGGTATTTTTCCTAACGTTGATTCCTTTATTGACCTGTTCTCTGAAAAAAAACTTGCACAAAAACCTGATAACCCAAGCCTTCCGGCAGAAGCAACAGACCCCGAAGAGGCAAAAAAGCTTGCGGATGCAAAAGGTCCTGACTTTCTCAGCAGACTGAAAGGATTTCTCAATGTGCTCGGCCCGAATCCTCAAAACGCCGATAAAAAAGGTGATCCATTCTCTATTGTTCGCCGTGCACTCCTTCTGCGCTCCCTTTTTGAAAGAGAAACCCCGCAATTGCTTAATGAAAAAAAGCAGCTTCAAATCGATAACGGAATTCTTCGCGCTTTTCTCCAGATCGACAAATACCTCCACGGCTCCCGTTCAATGGAATCCATTATCTCCATGAGCCGTCTTGGCAATGCCACGCATTTCAGCCGCTCCAGCCTCCCGCCGGAAGAGCAACTCTCACTGCATGTTGACCCAAAAGCCTTTATCGCACTGCTTCATCACCTGGAACTTGAGGGAGAACTTCTCGAAACATTGGCAAGGCTGAATCACGACTTTTTTTGCCAGAGTCAGAGAGAAAAAGGATACGTAGGAGGGGAGATAACCGACGAACATGCTAATCCCAAAACGCACAGCTCACTCATCGATTATGATGTTCTGTCAACTCACGAGAAGGAACAGAATCGCGGAGCTGTTCGTGATATTCCAGCCAAGCTCAATGCTTTTGGCTATGCCATGGTTCCAAGACGCAACAACGAAGCTGATTTTGTCTTCCCGCCAGACGTTCTGGAAGCCATGGCCATGCTTGAACACGAGCGATGGATGGAAGCAAAAAGAGATGGTATGTGGGTGTACACCCCCGAAACCAATAAAGAGCAAAAACACCATGCCTCGATCATAGAGTGGGATAAGCTGCATGATGAAGATAAAGTGAAAGACCGGCAGATTATTGAAAGAATGTCAACGTTATTGGCCAAAGCCGGCTATTCCATTGTTAAACTTTCACATTGAATTGGAATGAGGCTTTTTTTTATAATCTCTTTACCACAATCGATATGCCCGACAAACCAGAGCAACTCTCCTATGAACTCCGCATCGGAGTAACCGGACACCGTAATCTGTCAAACGAGTCTGCCGTTGCAGAAGCTGTAGACAAGCTGGTTGCCTCTATAGAGCAACTTTTTGGCAACCCTGAAGATGTTCCGATTGAATGGTGCGTCATTTCACCTCTGGCAAAAGGTGCAGATCGCATTGTGGCAAAATCAATCCTGAAAAAAAAGAACGCCCGTCTGGAAGTAATAACGCCATTCCCTATCGAGGAGTATCGCAAAGACTTCACCAACCCGGAAGATTTGCGGGAGTTCAACGAACTTCTGCAAAAAGCAGACCCGCCTTTGACGGAACTTCTCGAAAAGAGCGCCGATCAAAACAACTCGAAGCCTCGTACCCGTGGATATTTGCCTGTTGGCAGAAAGGTCGTGGATGCCTGTGAAATCCTGATTGCCATCTGGGACGGCAAGCCATCGCGGGGAAAGGGAGGAACAGCCGAAATTGTGAGTTATGCCCTTGAACGCGGAAAAAACATTCTCCGCATTGATGCAGAAAATCCCAAATCTCCGGCCACACTCCTCTGTCCAACCAAAAAGAAGGAGGCACAAACAAACATACCCAACTATCAGGAACTCCCGCTGCCCGACACAGCAAAAAAGCTCTCCCTGAATTATCATCAGTTTTTGGAGTTTTGTCGCGACACCTCGTTATCCAAAGAAAAAGAGGAACGTTTGATAAAAGAGTGCGTTCAGGATATTCGGAAGCAGGCAAAAAAAAGCGCACTGCCCGATGCCCAACTGACGCCGGTATTGGACTATCTGATACCAACCTATGTGCGGGCCAACGAGCTCTCCATGATCTACCAGAAACAGCACGTCCTGTTAAGCAAAGCCATTCATATTCTCTCCGCAATTGCCGTTTCCGTTGTCGTCTTTCAGGTAACCTTCTTCCCTGAGCAAAAAGGAATAATCGCCCTGGAAATCTGTGCAATGGTTGGTGTCCTTGTTGCCCTGATGATCAATCGCCAGTTTTCCTGGCATGGAAAATGGATCGATTACCGCTTTCTTGCAGAGCAGTTACGCACCGCTATCTATACCGTTGTGCTCGAACTGAATCCATTGTCAGGCCCGATTCACACCACAAAAACACTGCCTTTCTACAACAAACCAAAAAACTGGATTGATTTTTCCATTGACCGCCAGATCAGCAAAGTGCTCAACCATTCCGACAAACCGGCCCATTTCAGCGCCGTAAAACAATTTGTAGTTGAAGGCTGGCTGGACACCCAGAAAACGTGGCATAACAATAACGCTCATAAAAAGAAACATGCCGAACATCAACTGCATACCGCTGTAATCGTGCTCTTCTGTGTTACCCTTGCAATGGCAATTTTACACATACTTGAGCCGGAATCTCAAATTCCTGAGGGGCAAGAAATTTTTTATTTGAGCGAATGGGGGAAATTTTTAGCCATAACCTTACCTGCATGGGGTGGTGCTCTGCACGCCATCGGCAAACAACTTGAGTATGATCGCGTTGCAGAACGCTCAAACAAAATGGCCGGAGAATTGGGCCGATTGCTAACTCTTGCCAACGAGAGCACAACTCCCGATGAACTCAGAGAGATCGTTCAGCAGGCCATCCAAACAATCAATCTCGAAACATACGAGTGGTGGGCCCTCATCAGCTTCAATTCACCGGAGCTGGTTGCGTGAAGTTTTTAGAATATCTTTTTCCACCAAGGTTTTTTGTCAGATATTGCGTTCTTGGTATCTGCTGATTTTCTTTTTAACAAGGCGTCAAGATTACTCTTGATTGAGAGCGTATCGGGATTCTCCTTACCCAGTACTTGCTCATATACCCCCAGCGCCCGACGATAAAGCGGTTCCGCTTCTGTGTAATTCCTCTTGCTATCGAGCAGAACCGCGAGATTGATCACGCTCGTGAGCGTATCGGGATGATCCTTGCGCAGCACTCGCTCTCGAGTCTTCAGTGCTCGGCGATACAGCGGTTCCGCGCCTGCATAGTCGCCATTGCTATAGAGCAGAGCCGCCAAGTTGTTCATGCTCGTGAGCGTATCGGGATGCTCCTTGCCCAGCACTCGTTCTCGACCCTCCAGCGACCGGCGGTACAACACTTCTGCTCCTGCGTAGTTTCCCATGCGCATTAGCAGATTTGCTCGGTTGATCACGCCAATAAGAGTATCGGGATGATCCTCCCCCAAAACTCGATATTGAGCCTCTATCGTTAGACGGCTCAGTGATTCTGCTCCTGCGTAATCTCCCTTGCGCATTAGCAGAACCGCAAGGTTGTTCATGCTAGTAAGCGTATGAGGATGCTCCTTACCCAGCACTCGCTCGCAACAATCAAGCGCCCGGCGGTAAAGCTCTTCCGCACCTACGTATTCGCCCTTATTCTTGAGCAGAAGCGCGAGGTTGTTCACGCTTCCGAGCGTATCGGGATGATCCTTGCCCAGCACTCGCCCTTGAACTTCCAGCACCCAACGGTACAGCTTTTCCGCTTGTGCATAGCCTCCCTGGTCATACAGCAAACTCGCTAGGTTGCCCACGAACGTGAGTGTTTGGGGATGCTCCTTGCCCAGCACGCGCTCACTACCTTCCAGCGCTCGACGGTACAGCGGTTCTGCTTCTGCGTAGCCCCCCTTGCTACGGAGCAATTCCGCTAAGTTGTTCATGCTCGTGAGCATATCGGGATGCTCCTTGCCCAGCACTCGCTCTTGAACTTCCAGCGCACGGCGATAGAGCAGTTCCGCGCCTGCGTAGTCTCCCTTGCTACTTAGCAGACCCCCGAGGTTGTTCATGGTACTGAGAGTAGAGGGATGCTCTTTGCCCAGCACTCGCTCTCGACCCTCCAACGCCCGGCGGCCTAAAGGTTCCGCGCCTGCGTAGTCTCCATTATGCATGACCAGAACCGCGAGGTTGTCCAAGCACGATAGCGTAGCGAGATGCTCTTTGCCCAGCACTCGCTCATAATCCGCCAACGCTCGGCGCAAAAGCGGTTCTGCAACTCCATACCTGCCTGCATCCTGATGAAACAGTGCAACTCCATTGAAAATGTAGGCGTAGGAATTACCGGGAAGGTCTCCTTCAATTGCATCCAGAGCTTTTTGATAGGTCACCACAGGATCATATCGCCCTTCAAGTGCCAGCCAATACCCATGTAGTTCCCACTTCAATCGAGTATCTTGGAACATTCGCAGGAAAGTCGGCATATCAGAAAGGAATCTGACCAAACGCTCATGTGACTTGGTATCGCGGAGCAAGCCTGGCAGTTCATCAAGCTTTCGGTCAGTTGGTTCCGGAATTACTTCAAACCAGTCGGCAAGTTCCAGGCGGGCATCGTCCCAGTCATCCAGCGACTTGAAATATCTGGTTTCAACTGCCTTTCGCAGGTAATCATGACCAAAGGTCAAAAGCCCTGATCGCTGGGCCAGTGCGTTTTCTACAGCAAGGTACAGCGGTGTCCAGTATCGACGTGGCAGTGGCTCGTGCTCTCCCTCTGCATTGTTCTTTCCCAGCAAGTCAAGCAGTTCTGTCTCTGAGAGCCCAAACCTTGCGCAAGCGATCAGGCTTAGACTGTGTCGTACAAGTTCAGCACCAAAATCCTCTTCCCAACGGGTCAGGATTCTGTCGAATAAACCAGGACGGTCGGGCGATTCGAGATAATACAATGCACGTGCTTCCACTTTTTCATGCTCACCAAACTGGCGGAGCTCGTCCAGCACAGCGCGCAGGTAAAGCGGATTGCAGGTAGCCGGTGCCGCCTGGGTCAGTTTCGTAACGAGCGTGTTCGAAGGTTTCTTACTGAAAATCCTGAAATAGGCCAGTGCTGCTGGAGCAATATCGTCGAGACCAAAAAGCGGGACGGACAGTTCCGGCCATTCTCGTTTACGTAACGCATCAAGGCTTTCACCTTCGAGCGATGAAACGATAAGAGTGACATTCGGCGGAAATGCAAAGGGCAACCACCCGAGTTGACGGGCAGCAGCATCCGTGCCTGAAAGTTGATTGAGTGCGTCAAACACCAGCACTATCCGGCGTTTACCTGCGCTCTTCACCAACCAATCCTGCATTGCTGTGCGCATGGCTTCAGGCTGGATCGGGACTTCTTCAGCAATAGTGAATGCTCGCTTCAGCTCCGAAAGCACACGCCGAACAAGACCCTGCCAATCGGCGCTTTCAGAGGTACTGCCAATATAGTGCTGGATGACAAGATCATCAGAATGGCTCTCCTTCCAGCGCGCAGCCCATTCCGCAAGAAGGGCTGATTTGCCGCAACCTGACTCTCCGGTCAGCACCAGCGGTTTCGCGCCGGAGGTTGCTGCGTGGTTGTCCATTTTGTTCAGCAGCTCTTCTCGACCAACAAAAGCAAGCCTGCGGCTTCGACCGTAAGCCTCATGCAACGTGGCTTCCTGATCTATCGGATCGGGAGTTTCACTTTCTGGATAAAGCTTGTTGATCAGCTCTGTGAAATCTGCGAGTACAAGCTCACCAAGAGCATCGGGAGCAGGATAGTTTTCGCGAGGCGAATAGTCCAGTTTACCAGCGGTGTATTCAGCTCTGATCTTGTTCTTGAGCTCAAAAAGCTTCTCTGCAGACTCGGGTGATTCACTCTGGAAATCCTTTGGATCAGCGTCAGCGGGTAACTTGTTCAGGTAATCGGGATTACGGAAATAGAAGATCGAACGATCCCGCATCTTTGGGCTCTGCAGCACCCCATGAATGATTTCAAGCTCTGTGACTGACTTTTGGAGATGCTCTTTCAGCCAGGGCTGTTCTTCCTTGAGGTTACTCGATATCTCGCCAGGATCTGGAACCCAACCATATCGCTCACCCAAAAGCCCGATAAAGTAGGGCCTGCATCGCTCGATTTCAGCAAGGCAAAGCGGCAGTACCTGACCTTCCGATGACTCTTGCTCGGTGATTCCCCATCGCAGGTCAACCTCTGTCCATGCAACAGCGCGTTCTTCACAGAGTTTACGAAGTTGCGGGAATACCTTCTTCACCAGCAAATTCCGCTCGGCCTGCATATCGCGGAATGTGGAGGAGATAAAAACTCTGATCTGGCGACCCTGTGTATGCTGTTCTGGAGGTTGCATCCTAAAGTCCTTGTTTCATTGTTTATCGGATAACGGCAAAAAAAGAGTCAGTTTTCAACCATTCGAATGGTGGGTACTCATCAGCTTCAATTCACAGGAGATTGTGGCGTGAACATTGCTGCTCACTCCAGTGGTTGAGGCTCAGTTTCACGCCAAACAGCATGCTGGTCAAGCACTGAAAGGTTGTTCCGGTCACTCATGTCTGCAACAAGGGCTGAAAGAAACTGTAATGCATCAACATCAAGCTTGCCTTCGAGATGTTTCAGTACCGGTTCCATTGACCACTCCATGAAAGCCGCATCATCCTGAAGGAGACCCTTGAGCTGAGCAAGGATAGTTTTTGAAGTATCGTCGCCTGTGGTTGATTGTTGATCACAAAGAAGTCTGGTGACAAGCCGGAGCCAGAGAAGCCGTGCTATTATGTATGACTTGGCTTCTGCTCGGGCTCTCCATGCTTGAGCAATGTGGACTTGAGCTTCAATGTTGCGATCGGTCATCAGACAAATACGGGCAAGATGATGGTGTGTGCCTGGCACCTCAAAACCAGATTCGAGGATACGGTTCAACAGTTCTTCAGCTTTGGCAAATTCACCAAGTTTGAAGAAATCAAGTGCGAGACTGCGCAGAGTCAGCGGGGGCGTGTCTGACTTGGCACTGAGAACATCGATTCTGCGACGGCGCAGTATACGAGATTCATCAATGCGATCTGTTTTTTCAAGCAGATCGGCGAGTTCTTTCATACTATCAAGCGTATCGGGATGATCCTTCACCAACACTCGCTCGCGTGTCTCCAACACTTGTCGAAACATCAACTCCGCTCCGTCCAAATCGCCTTTGGCTTGTAGAACTCCTGCCAAGTTTTTCTGCGTCCTGAGGGTGTCAGTCGTGTCTGTCCCCTGCGTCTTTTCGTAGCCCGCCAGAGCTTCGCGTAACAAGGGTTCCGCCTCCGAATATCGCCCTAGTTGTCCGAGTGTGGTACCATAGTCTTGCAGCGCAGTAAGCATATCCCGGTGGTCAGGGGTCAGATACCGGCGGTAGCCAGAAATGACCTCCTTGATGAGCTTCTCCGATTCCTCGAACTTCCCTGTGTTGAAGGTAAACAGAGCGAGATTGTGCTTTAGGCCAAAGCAATCCAGGTGATCCGTCCCTATCACTTCCTCTGTTCCATGCAAAAGGTCTCTTTGCATCCCTTCCGCCTCGGCAAAATCGCCCTTCTTCTGGAGAAGGAACGTCAGATTTTCCGCCGCTGCCCTCGTGTCAGGATTGGCAAGCCCCAAGCTGCGTTGCCAACTTTCTAATGCGTGGCGGAGGAGAGGCTCGGCTTCGGCCAAGCGCTTATCAAAGTTGCTCAAGAGCCATCCAATATCGTGGATGCTGGTAATAGTATCGTAATCTTCCTCTCCTAAAACGCGTTTTCGGATTTCAAGAACCTCCTTCATGATCAACTCCGCCTCGTCCGAGCGATTAAGTTTGTGCATGACAACAGCGATGTTGTGGCGGGCTCGCAAAGTAGAGCAATTCTCATTTCCACGCACCCGGGCGTTCGTTTGATAGACCTCAGTGAAGTTCCACAGGGCGTCGTCACACTTGCGGCTCTGCTTTTGCAAGTAAGCGAGCGCCTCCCGAACCTCGATGCACATATCTGGCTTGGAGTCCTCATCCTGTTCCAAGGCATCCAAAAGCTCGCGGCATCGCGTCAACGCAGGCTCGTATTGCTTCTGCGATGCGTTCGCATGGACGCTCAACAACTGAAAATCAACAAGCGCGACGGCACCAACGTTCTCGTGCGGTAGACTTTCCAAATTGGTCACATGCAAGAGAATTTGGGACCACAACCTGTCGTTGGCCAGAGACCAACGATCACGGCAATCGTCCTGCCACGACACGGCTGGCGCCGATTGTTGGAGCAAAGCCGTAGCGTGAGCCCAGGCGTCACCTTGCTCCTCACGCGAGTCCGCCAGCACCTCAACCACTTGGAGGAGCGGGTGCATGGTAAAAGAATGACCAGCCAATTGTATCATGGAATATCCCTTAAGATGGCCAAGTTCCGAGCGAACCCATGCCTCATTTCCGCCGCCACTCGCTGGTGGGGTGGGGTCCAACAGTTTCCTCGCATGGTCGAGAACAATGCCCGCACCATCAATGATCATCCGGATTGTAATAGGAGTGTTGGCGAGATACGAGCATAGATGCAGGATGGCGCGGCCTCGGGGACTCAGTTTTGCAATGGTAGATTTCCAAGTGGTAATCACCGAATCCGGGTATTCCGTTGATCCGAGTGCCCCAGCATCAAGGAGTTCGCGGGTCGCTCCTTCATAGAGGTGAACATAATCAGCAAATCCAAAGTCGTCACCCTGTTGTTCGATATAGGCCGCAGCCTGCTCGAGAGCCAGAGGGAGATAGCCCAGTTTCTCAGCAAGAGCTTCGCACGCGGCAAGTTCCGGCCCTGCTGCCTTGCGACCTGCCCGTTTCTGCAAGAACTCAAGTGCGGGCGTTTTTTGCAGGAGAAATAGATGGATTGTTTTGATGGCAGATGAGTAGCCAGCAAACCGAGAGGTGATGAGTGTGTGGCAGCCGCCTGTCTTTGGAATCCACGCCATCGTGGACTTTTCGTCTTCAGCGTTGTCAAGAATCAGAAGACGTGGTTCTGGGCCCGTAAGGGTATGCAGAGCTGAGTCAGCTTTGTCTGCGTTCTTTAAACCGATATTCGTTCTTTCTGGAAAAAGGATGTCGTGTATATGAGCGAACTCCGATTCGAAACCTATGCGACAATCCACCCAGAATATTTGAGAATAGCACCTCCAGAACTTCTCTACGTAATGTCTGGCAAGGGTCGTTTTTCCAGCACCTCCCATGGCTGCTATAGCTCGAACTCGTCCTTGCGTAAGCATAGTCATAGGACTGCAGTGCAACTCTTCGTGGATGTGGATCAATTCTCTCTCGCGTCCCGTAAAGAAGGGATTGGGGCGATAGTGGACGTGGGTGATGTGGGTGGTTTTCTCGGGCAGGGGCAGATCTCGCACACGGCGTATATCGGCTGTCAGGCTCGTCCAGTCTGGTCCACCGAGGCGATTCATGTCGAGAATCTCAGCTTGGAACCGTTCGAGAGGCGGGGTCGACACCTCGGCCCAGGTGCCCTCAAATAGGAGCGGCACTACGGCCTCGGCACCGTAGGTTTCGTATTTGGTCCAATCCGATCGCTTCCATTGGGGGGTGAGAATGGGGAGGAGTACCCGGCTGTTTTCACACCCCTGCTCGATTAGACGGTGCCAGTCATAGCCAGGATCGAGGCGGTCCTTGTCAAACCAGACCTTGAATCCCTCTGCCAATAGTCGGCGATTTACCTCTTCGGCAAAGGCTCGGTCTGACGAGGCGTAACTGATGAATACATCGTATGGCATAATTGGATGTCAGCTTGGTTTGTTTTTGAAGATTCGAAAAACCACGTCAGGCCGAGTGTTCTCAACGCGAACCGTTTTGGATATTGTCGTAGGAATCGGCGTATTGGTTGGCGAGGATGACTTCGCGAAAGTGGTGTGGTTCGAGCAACCAGCCGTATAGCTCATCCAGAAGCCCGATGAAGTATGGACGGCATTGCTCGATTTCGGCCAGACAGAACCGCAAGCCCTTGCTTTCGGATGATGTAAATTCAGTTATAGCCCATCGTAAATCAATTTCAGCCCATGCAACAGCACGTTCCTCGCAGAGCTTGCAAAGCTGCGGGAACAATGTCTTTCCCAAGACTTCCCGCTCAGTCTGCATGTCACGGAATGCGGAGGAGATAAAGACCCTTTTCTTGCGGTTCTGAGTAAGTTGGTTTGGAGTAATCATTCTGAACTCCTTCTTTCATTTGATAGGGATAACCGTGAAAAATCAAGTCAGTCTTTAAATGAACACATGGCAGGTCACTCATCAGCTTCAATTCACCGGAGTTGGTGGCATGAAATTTGTCTTCGTCCGGGCAGAAATCGCGACATACAAGCTGGCATAGGTAAACGGATGTTGTCATCAATCATTTTTTCAGTTTCAGCTCAACTGCCATTGCCTTGTTCTCATAGTCCGTGGCACGTACGGCATCGCCAGCTTTGCGCCATGCTTTTGAGAGGTTCCGGTAACTTTTGACAATATTCGGATGCACTCCTTCAGGGAAGAGCTTGAGCTTCAACGCCAGTGATTTCTCGTAATATTCAATGGCCTTTCGGTAATCGCCAAGACCATAGTATGCATTTCCAAGGTTGTTGTAACTTGTAGCAATATCCGGATGCACTCCTGAAGGATAGAGCTTGAGCATCATGGCCAGTGATTTCTCGTGATATTCGATTTCCTTACGGTAATCGCCAAGCCTATTGTATGCATTCCCAAGGTTGTTGTAGCTCGCTGCTATCTCCGGATGCACTCCCGAAGGGTAAAGCTTGAGGCTCAACGCAAGTGATTTCTCATGATATTCAATTGCCTTTCGGTAATCGCCAAGGCCATCGTAGGCAATCCCAGAGTGGTTGAGTAAGCGACTCTCCCATCTTTCATCATGATGGTCGTATGCTGCTTTCAATGCCCGCTCATAGTAAGCAAGAGCCTGCTTCGATTTGCCTATAGTAATCAAAATCTTCCCCATCGCATTCAGCCCCTCCTGC
>SESF01014081.1_pt1 | contig 13658 bp, 13 predicted proteins | sample 3171521 | NCBI WGS metagenome assembly SESF01 (sample SAMN10866945, study PRJNA518727) | freshwater metagenome | biome: subpolar coniferous forest; feature: holomictic lake; material: water; isolation source: holomictic Lake 227, 6 m and 8 m depth | place: Canada: near Kenora, Ontario | collected...
ACCACCGGGTAGGCGCTGAATTTATCGGCGAGGCCGTTGAGATGGGAGATGGAGTCCACGCAGCTCTCGCACCAGGTGGCCCAGAACTCCAGCACCACGGCTTTCCCTTTCAGGGCTTCCCAGTTCCTGAGTTCGGGCAGAGGGGCGTTGAGGAGGTTGGGCAGGCGCAGCTCCGGCGCGGTCTGCCCGGCTTTGGCGAAGCGCGGGCGGACTGCCGCGCGGTCCGAACAGGCCGCGAGCATCAGCAGCAGCAGCAGCGCCCCGGCCTTTTTCACTTTATCCCTACGGCGAACCCTTCCCCGGTGGGGATCACGGAAGCCGAAACGAAACGGTCGGAGTCGAACAGCACGTGGAAGAATTCCCGCATCGCGCGGGCGCGGGTATTGTCAGCGGCGGAGGCGTCCTCGAGAGAAAGCTTTCCCCTGAGGAAGGCTTTATCCGCCAGCACTACGCCGCCGGGCCTGAGGTTGGCCGACGCCCAGCGCAGGTAATCCGGCGCCTGCTCGGGCTCGGCGTCGATGAAGCAAAGATCGAAAGGAGCCAGTTTCGAAAGCGTTTTAAGACTTTCCATCGCCGGGCCTTCCATCACGGTGATCTTGCGCGACAGGCCGGACGCTTCCACGGAATCCTTGGCCGCGGTGACGCAGGCCGGGTTTTTTTCCAGCGAATACAGCCTGCCGCCTTCGGCCAGCCCCCGGGCTATCCAGTGCGCGGAATAGCCGTACAGCGTCCCTATTTCAACCGCTTTCCTGGCGCCGCAAAGCCTGGTGAAGTTCTCCAGCAGCCTGCCCTCCATGGCGGAGACCGACTGGTTCCTCACCGCGTCTTTTTCCATCGCGGTCACTACGTCCGCGGCGTAGCCGTCGTCCGCCGCGGTCAGCGCCGCGAAATAAGCCGAAACGTCCGCCGCAGCCCAGCTGCGCGAGAAAATATCAGGGTTGTTTTTTTTCATCTTTTCCTTGTTGGAACGGCCTGCGGTGCAGGGTAACTCCCGCCCGCAGCCCGGGCCGGGGGGCTCCGGCGCACATAACTACCGGCCACGGAGAAAGGTCACTGGCGTTAAGCGCGGCGGAACAGAAAGCCTCGGCGGCGCCGGAAAGCGAAACCTGTACCTGGAAATAGCGCCCCGCGCAGGCGGCCGGCCCGTCCGGAGCGCCGGAGCCGCCGCCGGCGTAAGGGCAGAGGGCGTACACTTTCACTTCCGCGGTGAGTTCGCCGGCGGCGCCGGCGGCAAAAGTTCCCGAGGAGGCCGCCACCGCGGCCTCGCCCGGAGCGGAAGGCAGCCCCAGGCGCAGGTTCACCGGGCGGTTGACGGAGGCGGGCGCGGGCAAAGCGCAGCCGGCCCCGGAACAGTCCTGGGTCCAGGAGGAAATATAGCCGCTGAGCTCGAGCTGCTCTTTACCCGGAGAAGGCAGGCTCTGGGCGCTGAAAAAGCCCGGCAATAACGGCAGCAGCGCGAGGCCGATAAAAAAGCGCGTCATAACGTGCTATATTTTACAAAATATATAACGGTATAATGGAGGACGCTTTCACGTTTCCCCGGCTAAAAGAGCGGCGCCGCTATTTATATTTTGCTTTGACCGGCCTTTTTTGCTATATTCAGTACCTATGGCGACCCCAAATATCAAGTTCGGCACCTCGGGATGGAGGGCCGTGATCGCGGAAGAATTCAATTTTAACAGCCTGCGGCGCGTAAGCCACGCTGTGGCGGAGCACGTTAAAGAGAACAAAGAGTACGGTTTCAAGGGCGAAGAATACCTGCTTAACCTGAAAAGGAACGGCGTACAGGTCCCCAAAACCCCCCATGTAATAATCGGCTACGACACGCGCTACCTCTCCGAGGATTTCGCCAAGACCGTGGCCGAGGCGATCGCCGCGGAAAGCATAACAGCAGTGATCTCCGATTCCGAAACCCCCACCCCGGTGGTGGCGTGGGAAGTTATGCGCACGTACGCGGCCGGCGGGGTAATGCTGACAGCCAGCCATAACCCGGCGCAGTACAGCGGCTTTAAATGGACGCCCTACTGGGGCGGGCCCGCCATCAGCGAGATCACCAACAACCTGGAAGCCAGGGTGCAGGCGCTGACCAACGCGGAAGTGGACAAGCACATTCCGTTCGAGCACGGCGTAGCCGCCGGCATAATCCGCGTGGAGGATTTCCACGGGAATTACCGCAAACAGCTGGCGTCCCTGCTGGATTTCAGCGCGATAAAAAAAGCCGGCCTTAAGATAGCGGCCGACTCCGTGAACGGGGCGGCGCGCAGCTACCTGCGGCCCCTGCTGGAGACCGCCGGCGCGCAGGTGCTGGGCCTGCGCGAGGAGCGGGACGTCCTTTTCGGCGGACATTCCCCCGACACGGACGAAGAGAACCTTTCCGGGCTTAAAACGGCGGTGATCAAGAACAAGCTGAACCTGGGCCTGGCCTGCGACGGCGACGCCGACCGCTACGGGATAATAGATTCCGACGGCACGTTCATCTCCCCCAACCAGGTGCTGGCGCTGACGCTGGAGCACCTGGTGAAGAACCGCGGCCTTAAAGGCAAGGTGGCCAGGTCCGTGATGACCTCTCATTTCGCCGACGCCATCGCCAAGCACCACGGCCTGGAAGTGCGCGAGACCGCCGTGGGCTTCAAGAACATCGGCAACCTGCTGCGCACCGGCCAGTACCTGATAGGCGGCGAGGAATCGGCCGGGCTTTCGATAATGAACCACGTGCCGGAGAAGGACGGCATACTCGCCTGCCTGCTGGTGGCCGAAATGGTAGCGTACGAGCGCAAGCCCATAAAGAAAATATTGGATGCCCTCAACAAGCGCTTCGGGAATTTCATCACCTCCAGGGTGAACCTGCGCCTCGACAGGGACATCAACATGGAGTCGCTGGTGGAGCGCCTGACGCTCAACCCGCCGCTTAACCTCGGCGGCGCCTCGGTCTGGCGCATCGACCACACCGACGGCTTCAAGTTCATCATGAAGGACGGCAGCTGGCTGGGCCTGCGCCCCTCGGGCACCGAGCCGGTGGTGCGCGTTTACACGGAAGCTTTTTCGGACAAGCAGGCGGCCGCGCTCAACGAAGCGGGCAGGAAGATAATAAGCGGCAAGCTCTGACGCCGAAACACAGGAGAAAAACAAATGGACGCTAAAATAAAGAAAATTACAGCCAGGGAGATCCTGGACTCGCGCGGGTTCCCCACCGTGGAAGCCGACGTGACCCTGACCGACGGCTCGTTCGGGCGCGCGGCGGTGCCGAGCGGCGCCTCCACCGGCTCCCACGAGGCGCTGGAAATGCGCGACGGCGGCAAGCGCTACCTGGGCAAGGGCGTGGTAAAGGCCGTCGAGAACGTCAACAAGACCATAGCCGCGGAAATAACCGGCCTCAAGGCCGACCAGATAAAGATCGACGAGATGATGATAGAGCTGGACGGCACCCAGATGAAGACCAAGCTGGGCGCCAACGCCATCCTGTCCGTCTCCATGGCGCTGGCCCGCGCGGGCGCGGCCTCCGCGAAGCTGCCGCTGTACGCCTACATCCGCAAGGCCTACGGCCTTAAGCACAAGGACTTCATAATCCCGGCCCCGATGATGAACATCATCAACGGCGGCAAGCACGCGGACTCCGGCATCAACATCCAGGAGTTCATGATCGTACCGACGGGCGCGGCGCATTTCACCGACGCCATCCGCATGGGCTGCGAGATCTATCACACGCTGAAGAAGATCCTGGCCAAGGCCGGCTACACCACCGCTGTGGGCGACGAGGGCGGCTTCGCTCCGAAGATCTTCACGCACGAGGCCGTGCTGGAGACCATCTGCAACGCCATCAAGGACGCGGGCTACACTTTCAAGGAAGTGCAGATAGCCCTGGACTCCGCCGCCAGCGAGTTCTTCCAGAACGACCGGTACGTGTTCGAGGGTTCGAACCTTACCTACCAGGACCTGACCTCCAAGTACTCGGAATGGCGCAAGCATTTCCCGGTGATCTCCTACGAGGACCCCCTCGCCGAGGACGACTGGGAAGGCTGGGCGCACCTGTCCAAGAGCCTGGCGAAAAAAGCCCGCGTGATCGGGGACGACCTTTTCGTGACCAACCCCGAGCGCCTGAAGAAAGGCATCGAGGAAGAGATCGGCAACGCCATACTCATCAAGCTTAACCAGATAGGCTCGCTGACCGAGACCGTGCGCGTGATAGAGATGGCGCACAAGGCCGACTACGCCACCATCATCTCCCACCGCTCGGGCGAGACCGAGGACGCTTTCATAGCGGACCTGGCCGTGGCCACCAACGCCGGCGCCATCAAGACCGGCGCGCCGTGCCGCTCGGAGAGGCTGTGCAAATACAACCAGCTCATCCGCATCGAGGAAGAGCTGGGCAAGAAAGCGCGCTACGCCAAGGACTTCGCTTTCAAGTTCAAATAACCGGCGAACAGGAACCCCGCCGTGTCCCCCCCGCCGCGTACCCTCCAGGGGGGCGCGGCAACGGGGCGGATAGCGGCGGGTTTTTTTTATGAAGAAACTGCGCTTCGGGATAAAACTAAGATACGTGCTCGTGCTGGCCCTGGCGTTCATCCTGCTGGGCAACAGGGGGCTGCGGAACCTCGTGGCGAGCTACCGCGAATACCGCACCCTTACGGCCAGGAAACTGCAGCTCGAAGGACAGCGCGCCGAGCTGGCGAAGCAGCTTAAGGAAGTGGGCGCCAACCCCGCCGTGGAACAGGCGGCGCGCAGGGAGCTCGGGCTGATCAGGCCCGGCGAGACCGAATACCGTTTCCCCCCTCCCAAGGATTCCGACAAATGAAAAGCATGCAGTTCAAAGTGGGCCCGATGGATAACTTCTCCTACGTCGTCTGGGACGAAAGCTCGGCCGAGGCCGCGCTGATAGACCCCGCGTGGGAGCCGGGAAAGCTGGAGGCCTTCCTGAAAAAAGAAAGGCTGGCGCTGAAGATGGTGCTGCTGACGCACGCCCACCCGGACCACGTCAACGGCGTGAACTATTTCGCCGGAAAGAGCTCCGGGCTGCCGGTATACCTTAACGCCGAGGACCAGTTCATGCTGGATGAGCGCCCCGCGGGCCTGCGCGACGCGGCCGAAGGCGATAAGATACGGCTCGGCGCGGGCGTAATAACGGTGATGCGCACGGCGGGGCACACTCAGGGCTCGGTCTGCTACCTGGTGCCGGGCGCCGTGTTCTCCGGCGATACGCTGTTCGTGGGCGAGTGCGGCCGCGTGGACCTGCCGGGCTCGAGCCCCGAGGCCCTGTACAACAGCTTCGTGAGGCTGGCCGGCCTGCCCTCCGCCGACGCGCTGTACCCCGGCCATTCCTACAACGGGGACACCTCCACCATGGGCGTGCAGAAGGAGTACAACCTGTATCTTAAGCTGGCCCTCCAGGGCCGCCGGGAAGACTTTCTCAAGGCGGTAAAATGACGCGGCGCAAGCCGGCGCCGGGCGGCTGGGCGGCGGTCTCGGATTTCGACGGCACCATCACGCTGGCCGACGTGGGGGACTCGCTGCTGCTGCACTACGGCTGCGCGGACAGGGAAGCCATAGAGAAGTCCTATTCGCTGAAGGTGCGCGTGGAGGACTTCATGAAGGAGGCCTTCGCCGGGGCGAAGCTTTCGGAGGCCGCCATAGCACAATTCGTCAGGCGCAGGGTCAAGGCCAGGCCCGGGTTCCGGGAGTTCGTGGCGTTCTGCGCGCTCAACCGCATACCTTTCGAAGTGGCCAGCGGCGGCGTGGACCTTTACGCGGACCCTTTTTTCAGGAAGCAGGGCGTGAGCGTGAAGGCCTTTTTCGGCAGGGCCCGCGTGACCCCGGCCGGGATAGTGATAACCTATCCCTTCCTCGGGCGCATGGACCTCAGCGCTTTCAAGGCCGACCGGGTGCGCCGGCACAAGCGCGCGGGGCGCAGGGTGGTCTTTTTCGGCGACGGGCCCAACGACCTGAAAGCGGCCGCGCTGGCCGACAAGGTTTACGCCGCGGGGCGGCTGCTCAGGCTCTGCCGTGAGCTCGGCATAGCCGCGGCCCCGCTGGCGGATTTTTCCCGCGCCATAGCTTTCCTGAAAAAAGCGGCGCCGGCCGGCTGACAACTATGCATCCATTCATTTTCCAGATCGGAGCGTTCAAACTGCCGGCCTACGGGCTGATGGTGGCGGCCGGCTACCTGTCCGCGATCTTCTATATTTTCAGCAAGGCGCAAAAGGCCGGTTTTAAACGGGAAGCGCTTTCCGATCTGATCTTTTACACCGTGCTGGGCGGCATGCTGGGCGCCAAGCTCTTCTACGCGGTCACCTACTGGCAGGACTTCGGCGGGAGCGTCGCGCAGAAACTGTACTACGTGCTGCGCACTTTCCAGTACGGCTTCGTTTTTTACGGCGGGCTGGCCGGCGGCACCGCGGCCTTCCTGCTCACCGCGCGCCGCAACCGCCTGCCGCTGCCGCGCGCGGCCGACCTCTTCGCGCCGGCGCTGGCCGTCGGCCACGCTTTCGGCCGGATAGGCTGTTTCCTGGCCGGCTGCTGCCACGGGCTCCCCGCCGGCGGCTGGCCGGGCGTCACGTTCACGAACCCGGTCTGCGAAGTGAACCCCGCCCTGCTGGGCGTACCCCTGCACCCCGTGCAGCTCTACGAGGCCGCCGGGAACGTGCTGATCTTTGTTATGCTTAACAAAGCCCTGAACAGGGCGCTGGCCGGGCGCCTCCGGCCCGGAACGGTGATCTGCCTCTACGCGGTGCTGTACGGCGCGCTGCGTTTCGCGCTGGAATTCCTGCGCGGGGACGACCGCGGGGTCTCGACACTGGGGCTGTCCCCCGGCCAGCTGATCTCCGCTGCGGTAGCGGCCGCGGCGGCGGCCTGCCTGGTAAAACTAAATTATGAAAAAAAATAAAATCACCTATTCAGGCCCCCCTTGCAGGCTTGATGTGTTCCTTACCGAAACCGGCGAGAACTTCACCAGGCCCTTCTCCAGGTCCCTGGTGCTGGAAGGACTGGTCACGGTCAACGGCGAGCTCAGGAAGCCGTCGTACCAGCTCGACACGGGCGATATCGTGGAGATAGGCGCCCCCGAGACCGGCCAGCGGCAGGACGGCTTCGAGGGGCTGGTGATCTTCGAGGACAAAGCGCTGCTGGCGGTGGAAAAGCCGGCGGGCCTGGCCGTGCACCCGAATTCGGCGGGCTGGGAAACGAACCCGGCCGCCGCCCTGCTCGGCGAGCCCACGCTGGTTTCCCTGCTGTTCTCCGCGCGCCCGAAGATGGCCGGGGCCGGCGTTACCAGGCTGGGCCTGGTGCACCGCCTCGACCGCGACACCAGCGGGCTGATGATACTGGCCAAAACCGCCGGGGCGCAGGAAGCGCTTACCGCGGGGTTCAGGGACCGCCTGATGGAGAAGACCTATCTGGGCGCCGTGGGCGGCATCCAGGAGGACCGGACCGGCGTGATAAACGCCCCCATCGGCCGCGCCACCGGCTTCAAGAAGATCAAGGTCTGGGAATACGGCCGGGACGCCGTTACCGAATACAAGATAAAGGAAAAGGGCGCCGATTGCGCCCTGCTCCAGATACACCCCATGACCGGCCGCACCAACCAGATAAGGATACACATGGAGTACCTGGGCCACCCGATAATAGGCGACAGGCTCTACGGCGGCCGCCCGGCGGCCCGCATGCTGCTGCATTCTACGCGCCTGGCCTTCGCCCACCCCGTGACCGGCAAAAAAACAGAACTGGAATCCCCGATGCCGGAGGATTTCAAGGCGGTGTGGAAAGAGTTCAAGAAGAAGAAACAGGCGGTCTAGCAACGCCGCGCAGCAGGTTCGCAGCGCGCTTTTGATCCCGGCCCCGGCAGCGGAGCCGGGATCAGAATTTTGAGACCGAAGCGAAGACGCGGAAGTCGAGACGCGGGAAGAGATTGTTGCGCTGCTCCAGTTCGGAGAGCGCGGCCTCGTCCACTTTTTTCTCTATCACCTCGCCCAGCAGCTTGATGGCGGCCGCCGCGTGGTCCTCCAGGCGGCTCTTGGCGTACTGCGCGTGGGAACCGATGTAAAGCAGGAAAGCCCAGTCGGAGGACTGCGCCAGCAAAGTCTCGCGCGCGGCCTGGTTCAGCGCCCGGGCGTTCACGCCCGACAGGTCCTGGTTGCGGAAGCGGTTGGCCGTCTCTATCATCTTGTCGGTGGCCGCGTAGACCGCGTTATAAATGAAATCGTTGGACTCGTTCACCCACGGGTCGAAATAGCCGTTCTCGCCCCAGGAGGACATGCCCGGCGTGATCGCCCGCGGCTCCTGGCAGGAGTTAAGATATTCCGAGGGCGTAACGAACTGCAGCGGCAGGCGCTCGACCCGTATCTTGCGGATCACCGTCTCCAGGAAAGCCGGCCCCTCGAACCACCAGTGGCCGAACAGTTCGGCGTCGTAGCAGCTCACTATCAGCGGCCGCCCGCCGTGCGCGTTGTAGATCTCGTCCGTCTGCGCCATGCGGCGGGCCAGGAAATCCGCGGCGTGCGCTTCCACCCGCGCCAGGGCCAGGTCGGGGTCGTAGTACTCCTTGGCCGCCAGGTCCACGCCCTGCCCCGTGATGCGGTAGTATTTAAGCCCCAGCGGGCGCCTGATGCCGTCGGAACCGAGGTAGGGCCGGATATCCTCGTACTCCCCGTCGTGCCCCAGGTCCCGGTAAAATTCCCTGTACGCGGGGTCGCCGGGGTAGCCGAACTTGGCGCTCCACACTTCGCGCGAGCTGGCCGCGTCCCTGGCAAAAAGCCCCAGGCCGTTGGTGGTGCGGTAGGGGGTGGAGACGCCGCCGGGGGCCGCGTCGCCCGCGAATTCCACGGCGTGGGACTCGGTGAAAGTGTACGCGAACCCTGAAAGCTTCATGTAGGAGTTAAGGCGCGGCTCATAGCCGCACTCCGGCAGCCAGAAGCCAGCCGGCGGCCGGTTGAAGCGCTCCTGGTAATCCTCCGCCGCCACGGCCAGCTGGGCCCGCACGGCCTCGGGCCTGGTCAGCAGCGGCAGCACGGCGTGCGTGGCGGCCGTTGTTATTATCTCTATCTGCCCGGCATGCTGCAGCGCCTTCAGCGGGGTGATGAGATCGCCGCTGTATTTATGCATCAGCGCGGCGGCGTCCTCGTAAAGTTTCTGGTAAAGTTTTACCGTTTTGAGCAGCGCCGGATTATCTTTGGCGCGCACCAGTTCTCTCTCGATAAGCTCCAGGCGCGATTCGAGGTACAGCGCCATCTTCTCCTCGAGCTCTTCGTTCTCGAGCATGGCCCCCAGCGTGGGCGAAATAGAAATGGCGATACCCGGCCGGATACCTTCGGCGGCCAGGCGCTCGAGCGAAGAGATTATAGGGACGTAAGTTTCCGCCACGGCCTCGAAGAACCAGTTCTCTTCCAGGAAGCTGGAATCGGCGGGATGGTTCACGTACGGCAGGTGGGCGTGCAGCACGAACATTAAAGAGCCGCGCGCGCTCATGGCAGCCCCCGTTTATGAAATTCCATGCTGGCGTAAGCGCGCTCTTCGGCCATTCCGGCCGCGGCCGGGGCCGCGGAGAAGTTGGACTCGAGAAGTTTTTCCCATTCCCCGCCGCGCTGCGCGTAAAGGGCGGCCGAGTAATTTTTCCCCTGCGCCGGCACGTCCAGGTAAGCCCCGCCCGCGTCCCACGCGGCCTTGCGGGAGAAAGCCTGCGCCTTGTCCTCCTGGAAGAACAGCCGCAGCTCCACTTCCCCGGCCAGCGCGCCGGAGCGGAAAGCCTCCGCGCGCGAGGCTGAGAACAGCCACAGCACGAAGAAAGCGCCCGGGTTCTTAGGCAGCAGAACAAGGCGGTCTTCAGCTGGAAGCGTCTGCGACAGTTGCGGCATGTTATATACAATTTACTAAATTTTACCCGCGGTTTGATATATTTTTCAATCCAATTTTTATATCATAATAATCAGGCCCGCGCGCTACGCGGGCCGAGACGGCAAGGAGCCACCCATGAAAGCGATTGTAAAAACCTCTCACGCCCCGGGCGCGGCATACCGCGACGCCGAGGTGCCGGTAATAAACAAGGACGAGCTGCTGATCCGCGTAACCTCCGCCTCGCTGAGTTCCGGCGACCTGGCCGCCTATAACTGGACCGACCCTTTGTTCCCCGCCCACCGCCTGCCCTTTGTCTTCGGCCAGGAATTCTGCGGCGAAGTGGTTGAAACGGGCTCGCTGGCCCGGGGCTTCGAGAAAGGCGATTTCGTTTCAGTGGAATCCCACATTTTCTGCGGCGTCTGCGGCCAGTGCCGCAACGACCAGCGCCATATCTGCCAGTACCTGCGCGTGATAGGCCGCGACACGCCCGGCGGGCTGGCCGAATACGCGGCGGTGCCGGCGCGCTGCGCCTGGAAGCACACCGACGACTCGCTCAAGGACATCGGCGCGCTGATGGGCGCGTTCGGCAGCTCCGTGCACGCGGTGCTGGCCGAAGATATCGTGGGCCGGTCCATCGTGGTCTCGGGCTGCGCGCCCCAGGGCCTTTTCGCGGCCGGCATAGCCAGGGCCGGCGGGGCCAGGAAGATCATAGCGCTGGACCCCTCCCCCTACCGGCGCCGCCTGGCGCTGAAGATGGGCGCCGGGGCGGCCATCGATCCCGCCGACAAGAACTGCCTGAAAAAGATAGCCAGGATCTGCGGCGCCGAAGGCGCCGACACCGTGGTGGAAATGAGCGGCGGCGCGGCCGCCGTCGAGCTGGGGCTCAAAGCGCTGCGCCCCGGGGGGCGCTTCGTGGCGTTCGGGCTGCCGCTGACCAAGCTGAGCATAGACTACGCCGGCGACATCGTGCGCAGGGGCATCCGCCTCGAGGGCGTGGCCGGACGGGAGATCTTCAGGAGCTGGTATAAGATGGAGAGCCTGCTGAAATCGGGCGCGGTGGACCCCAGGCCCGCCGTCACCCACACCTTCAAGTTCAAGGATTTCAGGAAAGCTTTCGACCTGATCAATTCGAAAGAACAGAAATGCGGCAAAGTGATACTGGCACCGTAACGCCCTCCAGGGCAGGTAACGCTTCAGCAGGGAGAATAATACTATGACCTTTGACACCCTTAAATTCGCCGACGAGGAAGTTGCCGCGCTCAAAAAAGAGAACCGCTTCATAAAACCGCGCGTGCTGGAAAGCGCCCAAGCCCCGGTTTCCGTGATAGACGGGAAAAAAGTGGTCAATCTCACCTCCAACAATTACCTTGCCCTGGCCGACAACCCTAAGGTCAAGAAGGCCGCCATCGACGCTATCGAGAAATACGGCGTGGGCTCCGCCGCGGTGCGCACCATAATAGGCACCATGTCCCTGCACACGGAGCTCGAAAGGAAATTCGCCGAGTTCAAGCACGCCGAGGCCTCCATCCTGTTCCAGTCCGGCTTCACCTCCAACGTGGCGGTGTGCCAGTCGCTGATGTCGTCGGAGACCGACCTGCTGATCTCCGACGAGCTCAACCACGCCTCCATCATAGACGGGGCGCGCCTGGCAAAGGCCCCGCGCAAGATTTACAGGCACAAGGACATTAAACACCTGGAGGAGATCCTTTCCGCCCCCGAAGCGCGAAGCGCGCGCCGCAAGATGGTGGTGACCGACGGCGTGTTCTCGATGGACGGCGACATCGCCAACCTCGACGAGATCGTGGCCGTGGCCCACAAGTACGGCGCGTTCGTGATGGTGGACGACGCCCACGCCAGCGGCGTGATAGGCAAGGAAGGCCGCGGCACCGTGAGCCACTACGGGCTGGACGGGAAAGTGGAGATACAGATAGGCACGCTGTCCAAGGCTTTCGCGGCCGTGGGCGGCTACGCGGCCACCACGCAAAGCCTGCGCGATTACATGGGTTCCGTGGCCAGGCCCTTCCTTTTCTCGAGCTCCCAGCCCCCGTCAGTGGCGGCCACCTGTCTGGCTGTGCTGGATATCCTGCTGACCGAACCGCAGTATCTGAAGCGGCTGTGGGACAACACGGCTTTCTTCAAGGAAGAGATGAAAAAAGCCGGGTTCGACACCGGCAATTCGGTCACCCCGATAACGCCGGTGATGGTCGGCGACATGGACAAAGCGAAAGCGCTGTCCAACCGGCTCTTCGAGGAAGGGGTTTTCGCGCTGCCGCTGGGCTTCCCGACCGTCCCGAAAGGCAAGGAACGCCTGCGCACCATAGTCACCGCCGGGCATACCATCAAGGACCTCGAGTTCGCGGTGGAGAAGTTCGCCAAAGCAGGCAAAGAACTGAACATCATTTAGGGTCCGCGGAATATAAGCGCAGGCGGGGGAGCTGAAGTTTCAGCTCCCCCGCCTGATTTTAAGGGGTTGACATCAGTGCCGGAAGTGGCGGATGCCCGCGAACAGCATGGCGGCGTTCTTCGAATCGCAGAGCTCGGCGCAGTCCGCGTCGTCCTGCCAGCCGCCCGGCTGTATCACCGCGGTCACGCCGGCAGCCAGCGCGGCCTGCAGCGTCTTGAGCGGCAGCGCGGCGTCGGCGGCCATCACCAGCGGCCCGGGGCCGGGCAGGATGGTGCGATGGTCGCGCAACTTCCAGACGGCGTTGCGCACGGCGTCGTAGGTGGAGCTTTCGGCCGCGCTCACGGCGGAAACTGCGCCGCCCTCGGCCATCACCACGGCGTAGGTCTTCGCGTATTTCACGGCCTTCCAGGCCAGCCTGAGGGAACGCAGCTCCGCGTCCGAGGGTTTGCGGCGGGTGACGCAGCCTGGCTCGGCGGAGAACAGCGTATTGTCCTTGGCCTCTATCAGCAGGCCGCCGGCCACGGACCGTATCTCAACCTCATGCGGAGAAAGCACCGGCGCCGCCAGCGCCAGCACATGCAGCCCGTCCTTAGCCCGCAGCAGTTTAAGGGCTTCGGCGCTGAAACCGGGCGCCACTACGCTTTCGATGAACGCGCCGGTAAGCTGCCGGGCGGTCTCGGCGTCGAGCTGCCGGTTGAAAGCGGCCGTCCCCCCCACCGCTCCGGCGGGGTCGGCCTTGAGCGCCCCGCGCAGGCATTCCGCCTGCGTGCCGGCCGCGCACAGGCCGGTGGGCCGGTCGTGCTTCAAGATGACGCAGACAGCCTCGGCAAATTCCATCGCCAGCTCGAAAGCCGTGTCCAGGTCGAGATAATGGTTCAGGTTCAGCCCGCCGCCGGAAAGTATTTTGGCGGCGTTAAGACCGCGCGGGCGGGCGCCGCTGAGGGCGTAGAACGCGGCCTTCTGGTGACGGTTCTCGCCGTAAGCCAGGTCGGTCACCTTCTTAAGGCTCAGCACCACCTCGTCGTTGAGCAGGTTCCCGGGCTCGGCGAGATACTGCGCCACGGTGGCGTCGTAGGCCGCCAGGCACTGCCAGGCGCGCGCCGCCAGCTGCTTCTTAATTTCGGGCTCAAGGCCGCCCGCTTCCTTCAAAGCGCGCAGCACCGGGCCGTAATCCACAGGGCTGGAGACGGTTATAACTTTATCGAAATCGCGGGCGGCGGCCCGGAGCACGGCCGAATTAGATTGGTCGAGATAGCTGGCGAGCTCCTCTATGGCGAATTCTTCCTGCCCGACTATATTGGCGATGGGATAGAGGTTGGCCGCCACCACGTAAAAGGCCGGCAGCTCCACGCCGTTCTCTGAAACGCAGGGAAAGCGCCCGGACAGCGCCCTGAGCACGGCCGCGGGCACCGGCGGCGTATAGCGCACCTCTTCG
>SESF01004705.1_pt1 | contig 13645 bp, 10 predicted proteins | sample 3171521 | NCBI WGS metagenome assembly SESF01 (sample SAMN10866945, study PRJNA518727) | freshwater metagenome | biome: subpolar coniferous forest; feature: holomictic lake; material: water; isolation source: holomictic Lake 227, 6 m and 8 m depth | place: Canada: near Kenora, Ontario | collected...
AAAAGTTACCGATATCATCAGATACAGGGCTTAAACTATTTCCATCAAAAAACTCTATTCCCCTAGAAGATCTCCACATAAGAATATGTTTTGTTATCCCTTGCGCTATTTCATAACTTATATCTCCTTTTTGGAGGGTAAATGGAGCTACGCACCCGATACTGTCAGATACGGTGTATTTTGTCCATGTATCTATTGATGTCCCGTCAACGAGATAGGTAGCATTTCTTTTTAAAAGCACCATATTGTCATAAATATTGCTTCCAAAACGACTATAAAGTGTATTACCACAAACAAGTCCCTCTTTGTCTCCAAACGTTAATACACCAGAATCTTCTCCGTTAAAAACGCAATTGGTTGAGTAAGAAGAACAAAGGGCAACATTTGGAGATTGATATTGGTCATTACACAACCACAACCTGTTTTGCCACATTACAGAAAATAGATATGGATGGATAGGGATTGGGGCTTCAATTCCAGCAATATAATCAAGACGCGTGTTGCCAAGACTCTCTGCTAGTGCTCCTGAAAGCATTATTTTATAATAATAAAATTCAACGCTGTCCCACATTGTAGTCGTAAATTCGCTACCTTCATCTGGTATAAACCAGGTAATTGCACCGCGATGATTAAACGTTACTCCATGGGAAGAGGTGCTGTCGTCTATATATATAACTTGCTGCCAGTTGTTCCCATCGTAATAATATATTCGAACAGAAAGATTCTTATTGTTAACATATGTAAGATCAGGAAAATCTAAAAAAAACCCTGCCAGTTTCATTTTTGATCCATAGACAATGGCACCTTCTTGTAGCATGCCAGAAAGATCACAATATGTATGTGGAGAGTCTGAGTTGTAATCTTGAGAAGAAACGTTCATTGTCACGTCTTGAGGGATGCCATCCATTGACGTTTTATAATACAACACCCTAGAGGTGGGCCTTAGGTTGCCATCCCACGTATCAATTATTGGTTGTATTTCATAATCAACAGTAACAGAATAAATGGTTGTTGAGCTTGATACGTTTGTAAATATAAATTCATAAAAATACGCCAAAATATTATTTATAAATCTTAACCTCGCTACCGGCAATGTAGAATCAAACGAGATGCTTCCTGTTTTGGCAAGTGTCTTGGTTCCCACCAGTGTTCCATCAACAAGATTTGAAACGTTGACAAATTCTGCCCCATCCCAATATTTTACAAGCACAGAACTGTTATCATTCGTATTTGCATCTTTTAAATACCACTTTACTCCCTGGATTGGCTTTATGGAGGCAATAAACAATTTATCCTCTTCACTATTATCTGCATTATACGGCACTATAGGAACAGAAAAGTCTCTATCGTATCTATAAACATTAGACACCCTAAACTCATCGAAAAGACCATCAGAACCATAAAGAATAAATGTTCGTGGGTTATTCATTTTTGGTATTCTTTCTGTGGTATTAAGAGATGCAACGGATTGGGCTATCCCAGCCTGAGATCCAAAAAATATATTAATATTATCTCCACGCTGACTTACAGCCACATAGTTCCATACCCTAAGAAATTTTGCAGGGGTTTCCAGATATATGGTCCTTATATTATTTTTCCAAACGGCCAAGGAAATAATGTATACTGGACGATGTTCAACAAGGCAAATCTCCATTTTATTACTATCGTCATACATTTTAAAAGATCTTGCAACACCTGCCTGCTCAGCAGATCCTTCAGTTTTAAACCAAAACTCTATCATCCAAGAACCACCAGAAAAATCAAAACCCATACCATCACTTAGCTCAATATAATCGAACACGTCGTCTGGGGTTACCACAATTGCTTGGTCAAATGCGGGACTCAAGGAAGGAGAAAGCCCTGACCCAGAAGTCATCGTTAATGGTCTATGATATCGCGATGAATCTATGTACGGAATAACATCACCATGCAAAAGTAATAAAGTGTTAACATCATTTCCACCTTCACCGGAACCCCTAAAATAGGCAACATTGTCTTCATCGTCAAGTCTGTTGTTTACGACATCGGTGTAATTGTACCAAAAACCAGGATCTGGATATTTATCAAAGTTTGCATAATATGCCACCCTACTTTCACGTCCTCCCCATATTAGGCTATCCTTACCGTTCATAACGGTCATGGCTCCATCGGGAGCATTGCCAAATGAAACTCTTCCAGTACCTTTTAATTTTTTAAATTCAGAAAAAGTATCAGGATTAGGCACCTTATCGGTATTGTTAGATATATACAACGTGGACGTTGTCGGCTCGTTTATTGATTTCGCCTGAATTAGGATATTGCTTTCGTATGGAGAATTTTCTTTAAAATGAAACCCACCCTCTATTGATGATTGTGGTAAGGGTATTGCGTTGATCCTTGTCATGCCAAGTATACCCTTTGGACAATCTGTTTTATATCTCATATTAACAAGAGAACGAAAATTTGTTTCTCCTATTAGCATTGGATCAACGTCAGTCCTAAGTTTTCCAGTAAGTGGCCAGTCAAACCGTAGATGTGACCCCTTAACAGCTATATCGGCCATTCATTTTACCCCTTGCTCCAATTAACCCTAAACCCTACAACACCCTCTGCTTTTCTATTAACGTTTTTGCCCTTTCTCATATTTTTTTCATACGCAATATAAAGGGGATCGCCGAGAGCAGGTTTACTATCTCTATATTTATAAAGCCATGCGGCATATTTTACGATAGCTTCTTCATACCCAGTAGCAAACGGATACGTTCCATAATCAGAATAAACAGGATCTGGCTTTGAAAGATATGAAACGGTTATTACATCTCCGCTCTTGTTTGGAGTGGGATCAAGAAATATCTGATATTTTGGTTGTGGCTGTATAAGGAATTGGTCTCCAACATGCCATGATGAATATTCACCAGTCCTCGATGACAAATCAAATATAGCAGTTATTGCCGGAAGGCCGGGTTTAAGCACAACTCCATAACAATTGCTCGTTATATTTACAACAGAGTCCCCTTGATACAGTCCAGGTATTGCTTCAAGAGGTGTGTAAAGTTTTGATTCTCCACCAACCTCAATACCATCAAGAACAGCCGTTCCTGTTATCCTTTCTGGAATGTTAACATCGGATATGGCAAAGAAGGACGGAAATCCAGTCTGGCCATAATTGTTCTGTAAATAACTTGAATAGCTTTCCCAAGAAAGCCAGTTTATTCCATATCCGTCTAAAGTATATGAAACTGTACCCTTACCATGATTATCTTTCGATAATATTTCCAGAAAATCAGGGTTTAGCCCATAGGCCGCCTGATTGGCAACGGTTTTGATAGTCTGAACATTATGATATGACGCAGTCTCTTTACTAAAGTCCTTGGCTGCTTCGTATAAGTAATCAAAACTTATTTTTCTATTTATCCAATTGCCGCCAAACTCTGACAACAATTCATTTAACTGCTGTAGGTAAAGCGCGCCTATCATTTCTCACCTATAATTTACATTAATTCTTTCTCCAATTGAGTCTGCAATGACAGCGCAAGCCGCTATTGCCTGATCTCTTGAAACTTTACCATCAACTATCCTTTTGCCTGCCTGCTTAAAATAATCAGCAACAAGCTGGTTTGGAACCTTTATACACGGGGTTGACATCCTTCGTGCTTCTTCATGGGGACTAGCCTGGTTCTTTTTTGTATTCCAACACTCATCATATGTAAATCTTGATTCCAGAATAGTTTTTTCAAATTCCTTAACCGTTTCCCATACCTCGTCTTTTTTCTTACCAGAAAATTTAGGTTTTCCTTCAGAAATTATACGATATCTTGTTTTTTTCGCTGCAAGGTTTGACCTTGCATCTTTTATGTATCTTGCCTCGTAAAACCCATCTTCTATATTTTGTTCAAGAACTCGTATTTCTTCTTTTAATTCTTGAAGAGGAGCTTTGTAGTACCATGCGGGATAATCTGCGGCAACTTCTCCCCTCTTATTGTAGTCTACCTCTGTAAACCATGTTATCTCATCTGATTTTATACTGCTACCGATAGAATGTTCTAATGTAGATTTGAAATTCTCTGGAGAAATATCAGTCTCGATCAAAGATATTCCAATATCAGGATCTGTCTCGAGTACCATAACGGGGGTTTTCCTCGGACGTCCTCTTTTTTTGGTTTTAACTTCAATGGTATTCATTATCAATTCCTTTCAATAAATTTATTATGCTGGTACCTGGTTAAAATAAAATGCCTGCCATCCCAAGAATCCATATCCCCAATAGCTATAAAGAGAGAATTTCAACCGATACGTTTCAAAATCAATCTTTGCCCCACCCTCATCTTCCATCCTGGTTACCCATACGGCAAGTTTTTTTAACAAGCCCCAGTCAACCATAATCCAGTTGTTTGTATCATAGTCATTAAAATACTGTGATGTTTTGCATTCCCATTTTCTATTATTCTGTACGTTTATTGTGTGGGTAGTATCATAAAGACCTAGTTTTGTTTCGGTGACTTCCTCGAACATTCTATCTAGAGTTGTAGGGCCTATAAGACCATCTGGGTTAATTGCAAGAAGTTCCCCATTAAGACCCCTAAACCCTTTCATGAGAATTCTGGTGGCCTCAAGAGAAGTAGGATTAAACGCAGAAGTTCCTAGATTGCTAAAACCATTAAGCGTACTAACATTTGCATTTTTAGTCCTATGTTGTGTACTACAAATAGGAACACCTTCTTCGTTCCAGGGCATAAAATCAAATGCAGCTGAATTTAGATTTGCATATCCCTTGATTGCTGCTTTTTCCTTTGTTCTGTGAGAAGCTACCGTAAATTCTCTTGGCCAGTCTTTCATTACCTGATAAAGATTGTTTATCCAGAGTTTTCTTTCAAGTTCAACGGCAGCTGCGAACTCTCCAGGCTCAATCCTTACCCCAAAACCGGGAGAAGCATCGATATAGCTAAGAGAACCATTAAACTTAGGAATATCTGGCAAACCGCTTACACCATATTTCTCATAATATGCAGAATCAAGTCCCTGGGAAGAAAATAGCGTTTCACGCATACTCTCTCTCTGGTGAAGCTCTTCTGTAACATCCCCAGTTACTTTATCCCATCCCTTTCTTACTAATTCCTGAAATCTTGACTGATTCATAGGATTAGGCATTATATGTTCCCTCCTCTTTTATACCAACCGGATATGATGGAGCGGAAACGAATGAAAAAGTAATGGTTTCCTTCCCCTGAAATCTTAAATCAAAATCATAAACATTAATTGCAAAGTAACTGGTAGTACTCAAATTTGCACAATTCCAGTAAAAAGCGGGGACATCAGTTCCAAAATTTGCGAATAATGTTTCTCCCTGTCTGTATGGAACCCTGACAAACGTATCCCCCGCAGATATGGGATATGGAAACGCGGTAAGAAAGGTGCAGTTGGTTGAACTTGTATCAGAGTTCACCCGATAAATTCCTGCATTTGCTCCTGTTCTGCAATATGTGGTAGACATGTTTGACGCATTTGCTGGGTTAAAAATACATGAATTTGCGATAAAGCTACTACCGTCTGCACTTCCGGTAGTTACTAAAAGAGTGGGAGGAGGGCTCCCAAATGTGCCATTATATATATCTCCAATTAGAACAGTTTCTCCAGTTACCGGTACGACCTGTACCTGAGGTTGAGGATCCCCCTTCGGATGCATTCCCTCTACTCCCATTTTCATAATTGCAATCTGGGATGCCTGCGTAGCTGCTCCAACGATGTATTGTCCATATTGATTAAACAATTCAGTCATTGGATAATTGTTTGTTCCAGTAACCACTCCATAAATACGCTGTGATCCTGTGATGTCTCCAGCCCCCTGTGCAGCGGCCAGCGCTACAGCCCCATTATAAGATACTGTTTCATTTTTTACAAGTTGTCCTACGTAAATAGTTGATGCTCCACCAACTGTATTGATTGGTATCCATTCACTTTTTGAATCAGGTATTCCACTTCCAACCCTAAATCCCATAACAACCTCCCTTATATTCTTTACCTATTACCTATACTGTTTTGTTCCACAAAATGGACATCCAGACGTGACAACTGAATCATTATTGTGAATTACTGTAACCGGTTCTTCCATACAATCTTCCATCATAAGATATGCAGTAGATGTTCTTTCTATTCCTATAGAAACATCTCGAGTATTGTCTGATTCTGGAAATTCATATGCAGAAGCTCCAATATTTAAAATAGACGGAGTATCTGGTTTATCTGTAATATAATATCCTTCCCCATCACCTGTTTTTATGTTGTTGTGAAGTTCGTTACATATAAAACCACAGTTCCAACATCTGAATAGCTTATTTGACTGGTCTTTTTCGGGACGTCCATCTATATAAGATACGGCTCCAAAAACACTTATAGTTCTCTTTTCTCTTGGTAACCTTCTTTTGTCATAATGTATAAATCTACTTTGATTCATTAATTAACACTCAACGACGAAAGGTCTTCGTCTGAAAGCATACGTGCAACTTCCTGCTCAAGTGGAGAAAGTTTAGATCTATCAAACGACTTTCCAGAAACAATTGTTGAGTTTGGTACGTTTACCCCGGTTGGAACGTTCGATGCCTTCCCGTATACAACTTTTTTGTTTTCCCTGCTATGTATATTTTCTGTTGCATTTCTGTAGTTAATATAAAAATCTTTTTCAGGGTCACCGGTTATGACTTTATTGTATGTTATATCTTTCGTGTCTGTCATTGCCTTGAATACTTCAGGGGTGATGTCCTGATTGAGGGTCCCTATCATTTCGGCATATTTTTTTGAATAACTATTTTTTTCTTCTTCTGCCTTTCTTGCCTTTAAAACATCTCTTTGTTCTAATGCATCAAGGATTCTTGCCCTTTCTTTCTTTAAATATTCATTTATCTCATAGGGTGTTGCGTCGTCCGGGAGTTCTTCTTCTGGCTCAAGCGTTAGCTCCGGCTCTTTTTGGTTTTCAATAATTCTATTCTTTAGAAATTCAAGGGCTTCATCAATTTTACTCATTTTACCAGTTAATTCAGATTCAAGTGTCTGAACCTTTCTAACAAGTTTTACATTTTCATCTTCTAATTCTGGTTCTTCAATAACCGGCTCCTGTACATTTAAGGGCTCTACAGGAACGAAGGGTTCCAGTGCTTCATCAGTTTCTTTTTTTACTTCACCAATAAGGCGTTCTGCGTCTTCTATCTGTTTTCCCAGATCATCAGAATCATCAATCATTGTTACTCTCCTTTTTAAATAAAAAAGAGCGGGCTATTGATAAAAATATCAATAATACCGCTCTGGTGTTCTTTCCTAATGCGCTCTAATACGCTATAGTGTTTTTCTCAGATACGTTGTGCTTCTATTCAATGTTCCTTATTGTTTCTATTTTCTTTATACTTATAATTCTTCCTTCCTCAAAACGTACCTCTATACTTCCATACGTGCCGTTTTTAATGTACTCTTTTATTATAAGTATAAGTTTTTCCATGTTTGTATAATATAATCTATTTTTTGTTAAACATGTCAACAATTATTTTACAGGAATATTTATACATTTGTTATATGTTTCCCATTTTTCGTATATCTTTTTAAGTTTTTCATCAAGAACCTGCAATTTTATAACATCCTTCTGTTCGGCACTTCCATTGTTTATTAAAGATTCATATATTTTATTAAATGTAGCTGATAGCTGATCTACATCTTCTTCAAATATTTCCTTCCATGGTACAGTGTCCATCGCATTAATAAAGGGCTTTAACCTTTCTATCATGGCAAGCCTTGCCCTTCCTCGCTCTCCAATGCTCTTTAGCTTATCATCTCTTCCTGTCATTATCCGCCAACCGTCATGTTTCTTGCGGCCATTTCTCCACTCTGCATTTCAACCCCAGACTGATTACTTACCGGGGCTTCTTCTCCACTTTTTGTGGACTCTGCTCCATCTCCATCGGTTTGTGGTTCTGCAAGTAACGCACTTTGTACCATTTCTCCATATTCTCTAAATTCACTTCCTAGGAGCTTACACTGTTCCACGAAAATATGAATCAAAAATGGAATAGTCTCTTTTGGAATAAACTTCAGAAGGGCACTCATGTTACCAGAAACTTGGCTCCAAGTCTGCACCTTTCTCATTTTTGAGTGTTCCTGCTCAAGATTTGCAGACAGAGCAACATACGTGTAATCTGCGTTTGGGTCGAAATACTGATATAGGTCCTTCCCGAGTATTTTTACTATGGTATCGTTATCAGCAAATCTATATGCCATTTGAAGAATCATCTGATAAAATTCAAGGTCAAATGTATACGCCCAGGTTAGCCCCTTGAGGTTACCCCTTGCAGACGTTCTGGTTTCAGCTCCAGATACGGCCGTTGCCGTTGTTGATGTTTTTTCCGGAAGTCCACCCATCGTTGTTGGCCATATGGCATCCATTTCAGACGTTGTTGCCTTTATAAATCCCATCTGGTTAAGGGCGCCACCAATATTGTCTGATATCTGCATTTCTCTTAAATCTCTCATTGGATCTTCAAGAAGGATGATATTTTCAGGCTCTATGAACACGGTTGGGTTATTCTCAATGGCATCACGTCTTCCGACCAACACTGGAAGAGTAGAAAGCATAACCCTGTCGTTTGATATATTAAAGGTATCGTTTGCGGCAATGTTCATTTCTCTTACATTCTTTCCGTCGCTAAGCCCTATGTCTTTTGTCGGGTGGATATAACACCATCCACGGATTATTGGCTTATATGGCCTTCCTTTTGCATCTATTGCCCAGGTTGGCCTGAATCCAATCAATGTATATTCTTCACCAATACCTACAAATGTTATAATAGACTCAACCAGTTCCCCTTTTTCGTCCATACGTCCCGAATCGTCATATCCCGGTTCTATTATAACTGGCAGTCCGTTTTCGTCCCTTTCTTTAACGACTGCCCATATTGTTCCATATCTATCAAGGACATCAACTACTGGGTCTATTTTCCTGAAAAAATCAGTTTTTGTCCCGTATGCTCCGCCTAGTTTGTTGTATGATTCCTTAGAAGTTGTTGTTTCTGTGGAATTTTTTACTTTTTTATCCTTCCCAGAACCGAGTATCTTTTCTTCAACAATATTTAGATTAAAATACTGCATTCTTTTTGCATCATTCTTTATTTTGCTCCACCTTGCCTCAGATCTCAACGTTATCCATTGCTTTTGCTGGGCTGAATAGGAATAAGTGAAGTCAGTAAATACGTTTCTTGCATCAAAAACGTCATAGTTTACCCTATCAACTACAGTTTCTTCGGTTTCTACCGGATCTTGCGCTGTTTCAACTCTGTTTTTTGCAGGATTTCCGCTTTCATCGTAGCCATCTACTTCTGATATTATTGGTGGGGGTTGTACTGTCTTCTTTACTGTTTCTTTCTCCCACCACATAACGGCGTATACTTGCCCAAATATCCAGTTTATCTGTCTTGCTCTTATTCTCTTCTGAAAATGGTAGATATCTTTTATGTTTAGCAGTGTGTTTATGACAGTTTTTGCCGCTTGTGCTTTCTTTTTGCCTTCTGTATCGGTTCCTTCAAGATAAATATCACAGAAGTCTCTTGAAGAAAAATCCTGTGATGCCCATGAAGCAGCTTCTGTAAGCATGTGAGACAGAAGAAGTCCTATAAAGATATCAGACTGCCAATCATAGTTCTTTTCGCTTCTTACGAGCTCAACCATATCAAGAATGCTCTCATAGTCGGCATACTGTTCCTGATTGTTTGACTTTGCGGTAGTGTATTCGCTGTCTATTACAATATTTTTGATATATGTTTCTGCTGAACCGAATTTCCCCTGATTTGGTAATGCTTTTTTATTTATCATTATTTTGAATCCCAAAAATTATACACTATTCCAATACACTCATCTAATTCACCTTAAAAAAGACAGAAGATATCTTCTTCTCCAGTTTTTTCCCACAATATTTACACTTTATCTTTTTATCAAAATCTTTCAATGGGACAATAATCTCAAAATGTTTTTTACATGTCTTGCATACATAATCATACAGCGGCATGAGTTTTTTCCTTTTAAGCTCTGTGTATTCCTCTAAAATACCTCTTTGGGTCAGTTATATCCCTGTTAAAAGAATATTCATACGGGCTAGCCCTGAACCTTGCATCCTTCAGGATTGCCTCAATACATTTATTAAAATGAGACCATTTGTTCTCTTTTTTATCTTTCGGGTCTTTTGTTACAATAGAATCTCTTTCAAGCCATGATTCCATTTTCCAGTTTTTCAGGCTAAGAGCTGTCTGTCTGCAATTATCAAGAATCCACAAAGTAGGTATATTCTTTTCAACGCCATATACTTTTTTCATGTTATTGAATGGTTTACCACATGTTTTTGAGTTAATCAATCTTTCTCTTACCTTATCTTCTCCTTTTGTTGTTTTGTCGTCCCATGATTCAAAAGGAGAGTCTTTGTCATACGCCAATTTCCCGTTGTCTCTCAATATTCTGTTTATATCTTCAGTCGTAGATGTATTTGTATTTGTCTGCTTTTCGCTGGCAAGTTTGTCTATAAGGTTTACCCTGTAGGCATAATCCTTACCTTTTGACATCATTTCCATGCATATTCCAAGCGTTGTCCACGTATGAGGATCAGGGTTCATTTCTTCCCATACAAACGCTTCATCATCTGGTGATATAGCCATCCATACCATAGCCCATGGCACCGACTGGTGATAATCTATGGACCTCGCAAATTTCCAGTTTTTAGGGATGCCATCGGGGAAGTATTTCTCTCTGCTTATTACGTGGTCCTGCCAAGAAAATTCCTTGTGTACCGCTCCTGTTATCTGCCTGAATATACCATATCTTCTCATAGCTATGGTGTCAGGATCATCATATATAAACACAGAATCAAGAAATTCCCCTACAGTCTCGAACGGGAAATCATCTTTTGTGATTATTCCTATTTCTATATCTTTTTTTTTCATTTCAACCATTCTGGCAAAATATGGGTTGTCGTCTGATGATGCCTGTATTACGCATATATCCTGTTTTGAATCTGTTCTTTCTATGGTTTTTGCATTTATTCCATACTGTTTTTTCAAGAAATCTATAACGCTTTTTGTTTTTATATATATCTTTGCCCTTTCATATATCTCTGTATGCATCCAACCAGCCTCAACGGGAGTAAGACCAGCAAGAAACTGACCATTTGTTGTGGCAAGTCTCGGCAGGCTTTCTTCGTAGAAGTCATATGGGCATAACTCGTCTATCACTATCATCTTCCTGTCAACCCCAGCCTGTGCCTGAGTTGACTGACCATAGGAAACGAACTCCACAAAAGCACTTTCCCCCCCCAGACCTGGAGACACTGCTATAACAGGATTTCTCATTGTAATATCTTTTTTTATGAAATAATCAGGAAGTTGATATTTAAGCTGTGGATAGACTGTGTTTCTTATCTCGTTAACGCTGTCTCCGGGGAGAAGCTCTGCGCCCATCCTTATCGTCCTGCATGTATCCCCAGGCCTTATGTTATGTTCAGGGTTTGGACATACACCCATTATCCCGTATACCACCTTTCTGGTGAGAGTGCGTGTTTTTCCATATCTGTTGCCGGTTACAAACAAAACTATCTTGTTGTTTACTTTCAGTATGGTGTTGAATATTTCAGTTTCTATAAAATCAGCAAGTCCGAGACATGATGCCATGCTGTTACCGGTCTTGTTGTTTGAAGCCATTCTATATATAACAAAAATAAATATCTTGTGTCAATATAAGATCCAAAATATAAAAGCATAGGCTGTAGGTAGTCAAAGAAAAATTTATAGAAAAAATGAAAATAATCTTTGTGCGTAGAGAGGGACTAGCCACAGCCGATAGTAGGGTCCCATCGAATCCGCTCCTCCCCCCCCTATATATATGGGTAAGAAAAATAAAAAAGATTAGCTATAGGTTAGCAAAGCATAAATAAAAAGGCTAATGAATATAACTAACCACTTGTTTTTAATGGTATTTCAATCATAACTAAAACAATAATGCTTTGGATTAGTAATCCAATACAATATAATACAATAGCAAAGATTGAACATCATATATCATCTGTTAACCATAACAAAATATTGGTTAACAGGCGCATATCGTAGTGAATGGTTGGTGATATTGGCAAACATGGATTAGATTAGGTACATACAATACCCTCTTAAATCAATTATAAGGTATCTACAATGCATTTTATATACATAACATAGGTAATACTATATGTATTGATATAAAAACGCATTGTAATCAAAATATATAGCTGCACAGCATGGGTTACTAGTACTTTTTATCTTATCTATTCCTTTTATCTATTATTATCTATTCATATTATCTATTACTGTTATCTATTCCTTCTATATATTCCTTAATCCTTATCATCTATTCCTTTTATCTATTACTATTATGCATAATATATATTAAAGCTTGTCGGTTAGTGCTACGAATTTTAATAATCGTGCTACGATTATCAGCATTGGTGTTACGATATCAATAATCGTGCTACTACCCATGCCCCAACGAGGGCACGGTACCGACTATCATCTTTGGTCAACAAGAATGTCTATCATTATTATTTCTTTTTATATGTATATAGCATATAAAGATAAAAGAACCGTCGTAGGTGGTGTGGAAAACTCCTGTTTTTAGGTGTTTTGTTAATAATATCAATAATTTGAGATGTGGAAAACATGTGGAAAACATGTGGAAAACTTTTTTAGGGGGCAAACTAATGACAACTAATGACAAACTAATGACAACTAATGACTTTGATGACAACTAATGACAAACGCCTAGTAATGTACTAGGGTATTAATGATCAATTTGTAATAATATCTAGTACTTATAAAAATATAGTAATATTGTGTAGTATTTATAAATAAATAATAAGTAAAACCATTGACAATAGATATAGCTAGTGATAGGATTATATATGAACACAAAAATGGAGGACATAATGAAAACAAACAAACAAATAGCGGACGAGAGGGATATGGTACTAAAATCTGTCAGGAGGAAGGGCTGGGAGCTGTCCAATTGGAGTGATGAGTATGGCAATGATCGTGAGATAGTGCTAGCAGCGGTAGAAGACGTAGGTGGGGTCCTCCTGTATGCTTCTGATGATCTCCGTAACGATCGTGAGATAGTACTAGCAGCAGTGAGGAAAGATGGGTATGCCCTCCAGTACGCCTCCAGAGATCTCCGTAATGATCGTGAGATAGTCCTGGCAGCGGTCATCAATAATGGTATTGTACTGTGTTATGCCTATGATAATCTCCGTAATGATCGTGATATAGTACTGGAAGCAGTCACGAAAGATGGGTATGCCCTCCTGTATGCTTCTGATGATCTCCGCAATAATCGTGAGATAGTGCTAGCAGCGGTAGAAGACGCAGGTGGAGCGCTCCAGTACGCCTCTGATGATCTTCGCAATAATCGTGAGATAGTGCTAGCAGCAATCATCAATAATGGTAATGGCATTGTACTGTGTTACTCCTCTGATAATCTGCGTAATGATCGTGAGATAGTGCTGGAAGCAGTAACGAGAGATGGGTATGCCCTCCTGTATGCTTCTGATGATCTCCGTAATGATCGTGAGATAGTACTAGCAGCGGTCATCAATAATGGTAATGTACTATGTTACGCCTCTAAT
>SESF01017951.1_pt1 | contig 13628 bp, 9 predicted proteins | sample 3171521 | NCBI WGS metagenome assembly SESF01 (sample SAMN10866945, study PRJNA518727) | freshwater metagenome | biome: subpolar coniferous forest; feature: holomictic lake; material: water; isolation source: holomictic Lake 227, 6 m and 8 m depth | place: Canada: near Kenora, Ontario | collected...
AGATGGTGCTCGCCCTGTCGATTTGTTTCGCTCCCACCAAAGCAATAAAGGTCGCGATGATAAAGAAAACCAGGGCCCATACTGACAGAGGAAAAGAGAATATGTTCAGAGAAGCCAGAATTTGTCCGCCCGCTGCAAGATGTGCAACGAGTATACCATAAAGCAGGAGAAAGTAGCCTATCATGGTCAGTACTTTGCCCGGCAGGCCAAGTGTCTTTGAAAACAGGCTTCCAAGGTCCTCCCGGGGATTGTCTGATTGGGTGACATGACGTGCAATGATCCACCCTGTCGACAGCATGAACAGCCATACTATGATCATTATCAGGATGGATGGAATGATGCCTGCCAGGCCGGTCTGTACGGGTAATCCGAGGATACCGATCCCGATAGTCACACCGGCGATCATCATGGCTGCACCGAAAGTGCGCGCTAAAGATGAACTTTTCATAAGGACATGTAAAGAGATGAACGATGAAACGTTCTCCGAATATACAAAAAACCCCTGGGAATTATCTCATAACGACCATTTTTTTCGTCTCAGTGAATTCGCCGGACTGCATCCTGAGATAATAGATACCTGGTGAGAACTCATCCGCAGTCAGATCAATTGCATAAATACCTGCGGGCTGATCCCTGTTCACAAGGCTGCGTAACTGTTTCCCGCTGCTGTCGATGATCACAAGGTTCACATGAGATGCAGCAGGCAGGGAATACTTCACACGGGTCAGACTGCTGAAAGGATTCGGCTCATTCTGGGAAAGGCTGAACCCGGGGATCTTTCCGGCTTCATCAAGGCCCACCATGGTAGCGCTTTGCTTTAAAAGGATATTCCTGTTGGGGTCGAACAACAGGGAAGCCGGCTGTTTTGAAAAAGCGAATGAATATTCCTGGGGATTTGTATCGTTGTTCACCTTAATAATCGTGTCGCTGGCATCGGCAAAGCTGATTTTAACCTCGCAGGGCATCCTGAAAAATACAGTATTGTTCTGGATCTGCTTAAGTTCGAGGTCCACCCTCCATAAGCCCGCACCCAGATCCCTGATATTATAGGTATTTGAATATACCGGGTGGTTGGGAGAATACACCCATTCGTCGAAAAACCACTGGTAATCCTGCCCGCTCACCTGGTTCACTTTGGCAATGAAATCAAGTGTCACAGCATTCTTATACCGGAATGCCGTGTCGAGCGCATAACTTTTCATGGTTGCGAAAAACAAGCTGTCGCCCAGCACGTATCTAAGCTGAAATAACACACAGGCGCCTTTATCATAGATAAGTCCTGTATGATAGAGCAGGTTGGATGAAGGAGTATGCACCGCCCAGCCCGGATTATATAAAGGCAGGCCGGGATTATGAGTCAGATAGTAGTTAGCCAGTATGTTCATGGCGTTTTTATACGCGGGATATCCACTCCTGAACTCGGTATACAGCTTATCACAGTAGGTGCCAAATCCTTCGTTAAGCCAGATATCAGCCCAGGTGCCGCAGGTGATCATATCGCCGAACCACGAATGAGAATGCTCATGAGCGAGCAGCGAGTTGTCGCTGTAACCGCCGGGCGTAAGGTTGATCATCGACTGGTTTTCCATCCCTCCCCATGGGAACGAACTGTTCAGGGTCGCAAAACCAATCTTCTGAAAAGGATATTCACCGAATTTCTCGGAATAAAAATCGGTGACCTGCGGTATTACAAGCATGGCATTGGTGATGTTCTCATAGGGATTGTAGTATAGCCTGACGGGAATGCTGTCGTTCGGATTATTCAGGTGATGCCAGTATTTCTGAGTTATAGTATAACCGGCTTTGGATGAAATGGTGACCAGGTATGTGGATATCGGATCCCCGTTAACCCAGTGGTAACGGATGGTGTCGGCGCTGACTGTCGAATCGCTGAGCAGTCCGTTGGACCCCACTCTGACATTCAGGGGCACCTTGACCGTAATATCCGTCAGGGCTTTGTCGGAAGGCCTGTCCCAGCAAGGGAACCACTTGCGAGCGCCTTCGGGCGGACAATCTGTATAAACGAAGCCGTTACTGACATAGAAAGCATTGTCAACCACATTCTTGTGCTGGTAGCTGATCCTCACGCTGAGAGTTTCACCCGGCTGGTAGGTGCGGTTAAGCTGGATCTTCAGGGTGTCGTTGAGATGGGTGAACGAAACTCCTGCCTGCCTCACCGAATCGATTTGCAGAGAAGTGTTTACGGCATTCAGCCTGATCAAGTTCAGCGCGCTGTCGACTTTCAGCGTAATGACTTCTTTGGCTGTGAATGTATGCGGATAAGGTGCAGAGTAACATGCATACAGGTCGATGCTTAGCGAGTAACTCAGCACATCGTAGCTGTGTTTCATATACCAGTGCGCTGTATCAGAAACTGGCTGGGAAGCTGTGGCAGTGTTCAGGAAACAGAAGACGCAGGCGAGGATTAAAAAATGTAGTTTTTTCATGAATCAAAAATACTTGAAATAATCTGAAGCCCTGACTCCCGTCTGCAAAAAGAATTTAATTAACTTGCCTCTTCAATACTGCCCGAATGGTCATTAAGGTAATAATCTGTCTAAGCCCTGTATTTCTCCTTTTACTGCTCTTCCTTTTCCTCGACAGCCTCAGGCTTGTGAACAAAAGCATTCTCCTCGCCTGCCTGGGCTGGGGGATTCTGAGCGCCGGATTGAGTTTTTTCGCAAATACCTTTCTGATAAGGGAGTACGGCTTCAGTTTTGATTTCTTTTCGGGATATATCGCCCCGGTAGTCGAGGAATTGCTAAAGATGATACTTATTCTTGCCCTTATAAAATCAAACAAAATCGGGTTTATGATCGATGGGGCGATCTATGGTTTCAGCATAGGAGCTGCATTTTCTTTTGCCGAAAATATTTTTTATCTTTTCAATTACGCTTCGGCCGAACCCAACCTCATGGTATGGATCACCAGGGGGTTTGGCACGGCCGTGATGCACGGAGGGACTACCGCTGTGTTCGCCATCCTGGTGATCAGCAGCCTGAACAGGCAGAATTTTTTAGGGCTTGCCCTGTTCATCGGTATCGTGACCGCTGTTGCCATTCATGCCGCTTTCAATGCATTGACCCAATGGCCTGTCATTGCGACGGTTTTCATCCTGATTGTAATTCCCTTTGCCCTTGTCCTTAGTTTCCAGTTCAACGAAAATGCCATCCGCAAGTGGCTCGAAATGGAATTTGACACCGAAGTTTCCATGCTGACCATGATCAGGAAAGGAAAATTTTCGGAGACGCGCACCGGGCAGTTCCTGTTATCGATACGCAGCCATTTCCCTGCAGAAGTTGTGTTTGACCTGTATTGTTTCATAAGTCTTTACACCGAACTGTCGATCAAGGCCAAGAGCCTGATGATGCTTAAGGAAAATGATTTCGTCCTGCCTCCCGACCCGGAGGTGCAGGAAAAACTGAAAGAGCTTAAAAACCTGAGAAAGCAAATAGGGAATGCCGGTTACCTGGCTATCTCGCCAGTGCTGAGGATGAACCGCAAGGACCTTTGGAAGCTTTCGATGCTGGCTTCCGGCAAATAACTTTATTATATATATGGGTTGGCTCCTCAGGATTTTTTTGTAAATTTTCCAACTTTTAAACACTATCACTGTAATTATGATAACGAAAGATGATAATGAGCTTGTTTATGAAGCGTTGCAAGGCAGCAAATCATCCTTCGAAGTCCTGATAGAACGCTATCAGAAAAAAATTTACGGCATGATACTCCAGATGACCGATGACCGGGAAACAGCAAAAGACCTCACACAGGATGTGTTTATTAAAGCATACACCAGCCTGCCGGGCTTCAACTTCAAATACAGGTTCTTCAGCTGGATTTACCGCATAAGCCTGAACGAGACAATTAACTATATCAAGGGACGCAGGTTCCATGAAAGCCTCGACAAGGGGTATGACATTCCGTTGCAGGACGATGACCATGCAGCAGCTTCGGAAAACAGCCACAGACTGAAACAGGCTCTGCGTGAAATAAAAAGCGCCCATCGTTCATTGATACTGCTGAAATATTACTTTGGCCTTTCGTACGAAGACATTTCAGAGACGATGGGGATCAGCGTTGCCAAGGTGAAAGACAGGCTGTTCACAGCCCGGCTTTCTCTCAGGGAAAAGCTTAATGATACCAGGTTTTTTGACAATGATTGATAAAAAACTCATAGAAAAAATTCACGGGGATCTCGATGGGATCCTCACACCTTCTGAACAGCAGGAGCTCAGGGACCGGTTATCCGCAGACCCTGAAGCATCAGCTTATTATAACGACTGGCAAAAGATCCAGAAAAACATTGCAAGCTGCAGGGAACTAACTCCCGAAATAGATTTTACAAAAGAAATTTTAAACCGTTTACCTATGGAACCACAGGCCGCTAAAAAACCTGAACCTCTTATCAGACCAAGTTTCTGGAACAGACCAGCTTTCAGGTATTCTTTCGTGTTCATAACAGGAGTGCTCATTGGTTTTCTCTCATTCACCTTTCTTTGGCAGGGGACAAAACAATCAAAAGCCCCGGCATTCAAACTCAAAGGAGCCCTTTATGACACAAGGGGGTTTGACCAGATGACCATGGCCGACAACCTGGTATTTGAAAACCCGATGGTGAAAGCCACTTTCGCTGTGAAGTATTCGACCAGCGTTGTTGAAGCCAGGATCACGATTTCCTCGCTTTACCCGGTACAGGCTGTACTCCTATTCGATTATAACAGTCTGCAGGCAATGAATGTCATGAATGTAAGCGTGAACGACCAAAGCAGCATTTCAGCCTCTTCGAATTTCGTGCAGATAAACAACTCGGGGAACAACCAGTATGTGGTACAGCTGCTCAACAAAAACAGTCTTCCCCAGCAGATCAATATTAAAATTCTTCAGAACGATGTTCCGATGTACCAGAATTCGGTGACCGTTAACAGGGAATAATTCATCCTTTCAAGGTATTGAAAGTTTAATCGCACAAAAAATAAAGCCATGAAAAAGCAAAATAAAATAATCATCGGGGTTATGGTGGTCATCGCCGCTGCAATACTCATCGTATCGGTCTTTTTCCCTTCTGTTTACAAAGGATTGACTTCCGGATCTTTTGGTAAAGCCGATAAATACCACCAGGACCAGATGAGCGACAAGGATGTGCAACTGAGAAGTGAATTTACCAAGGATACCGCCCAGCTAAGGCAGATGGTAACCGGGTTGATCTATTTCACCTTGTTCACCGATAACCTTTCGATGACCATCGACACCTGCATTTCGTATTACCAGGCCCAGGGGTTTGATAAGATTCCGATGAATGCTGAGTCAGTAAAACTCCTTATCGATTTCAACGACTACCTTAAGAACAACAACAAAATCCTGGCCAACACGACCAGGCTGCTTACCGATCTTCTTCTCGATGACACATCTTCACCTTCAGGTGATATCGATCAAAACATCAGGGATTTTGCCAATTATGTTTACCAGGTCAACAGAAGAGATTCAGTTCTCATGAATTCCATCACCAAAATGGATAATTACCTTCTTGGCAATAAACTTCTGCAGAAACAGCAGGAGCAGATTAGGGAACTGAAAGCCATTCGCGATCGCCTGGTCATCACCTCGACCCAGTTCATGGCTTTGACAGGGAATAAAAAAGGCGTTGGTACAATGCTTACATATGCTGTTCGGTCCCAGGCTCAGCTTTCAGGGATCGGACCTCTTTGTGTCGTACAGGACGGTGCTGCGGCCAGCCTTAGCTCGGGGAAGAACCTGAACGTACTTGAACTTAGTTCGGCCACATCACTGAGTGCAATATTTCCTGCTGTAACTTTGCAGGGCGGAGTATCTGAGGCAAAGATCATCGTAGGTTCCCAGTTAGGATATGGTATTTTATATGATAAGTCCAAACTGAGTTTCATTATTGGCTCTGCAGAAGAAATCAAGAGCGTATACGGATCCAGTGCTTACAATGCCGCACTCTGCGGCACAAATACTAACCTGGGCTACTTTAGCCAGGTCAAAGGAGGAGATTTAGCTGTCGTGTTGAATGCCGGCATTCTTTGCGGCGTATTGCAATGTGCACCGCTTTGTGCAGCACTCTCAGCCAGCCAGCTTAACATTATCATACCAGCCCAGGCTCTCGCGAGTGCAGGAGGTGGACAGCTTGGTATTCTATATTGCAGCCCCATTGGGTCTATGAACAATGTAGCTCTTCAGAAAATAATCCTGGGCAGCACAAACCTTCAGAAAATTTTAAGCAATGAAGGAGCCCTGAACGGGTTCAACGATCTCAGGAGTACCAGCGTGGGAATTTTCCCCCCACCGCCGTGACAAGCGGTTCCGGTTGCCGGACGTTTTCCAATGCAAACTTAAACATCCAATCCATGATATAAAACCCGGGGAATGAAATACTGCTACCGATGGCTGGCCCTGCTGCCCCTGCTCTTTTTTACAAGCATTCTTCCAGGCCAGAACAAACTTAAGATCACACAATTCCAGACCAGGCAGGTACGCCTGGTCTACATGGATAAGACCACTTCATATTTAGTTCCTCATACGGTGCGTTCCTTCGAGAACGCACTTTTGTTTCATAAGCATTTCTGGGATTACACTCCTTCGGGTAAGACCAATATTCTTTTTAATGATTTCACGGATGTGGGTAATGGGGGCACAAGCGTGATCCCGTGGAACTTTCTCAATATTGCAGTCTCACCCTTTGACTATACTTTTTCGGTTGTACCTTCGAACGAACGCATGCAATGGCTCATGAGCCATGAACTCACCCACCAGGTGATGTGCGACAAAGCCTCACGCGGCGACCGGATCCTCAGGGGAATTTTCGGCGGCAAGGTATATATAGACAACCGGGACCCCGAAACCCTTCTTTACAGCTATTTCACCACGCCCCGCTGGTATTCACCCCGCTGGTACCACGAAGGGATAGCTGTCTTCATGGAAACATGGATGAGTGGTGGCATCGGAAGAACACTTGGAGGATATGATGAAATGGTTTTCAGAACCATGGTCCGCGACAGCTCTTACTTTTACAATGTGATCGGCCTTGAAAGCGAAGGCACGACGGTCGACTTCCAGGTGGGTGTGAATTCATACCTCTACGGAACCCGTTTTGTGAGCTACCTGGCATACACCTATGGCATCGACAAGTTGAAAGAGTTCTATTCACGCACCGATACCAGCCGGAGGTTCTATGCCAGCCAGTTCCGGCATGTTTACTCTCTTAAGATTCAGGATGCATGGAATCAATGGATTTCATTTGAGCATGGCTTCCAGAAGTCCAACCTTGAAAAGATTTCGGCTATACCTGTAAGCCGGTATCGCCCTATCGGATCGAAACCTCTGGGTTCAGTGTCGGCACAGTTCGTCGACAAGGCAAAACGATACATGTATGTCGCCGTGAACTATCCGATGAAACTTGCGCATATTTCGAGAATAGACATCCGCAGTGGTGAAGAAAAAAAAATAGCCCCTGTCCCCAGTCCGGCCCTCTATTATGTGACAGGTATGGCCCTTGACGATTCAAGTAAAACACTGTTTATCACAACCCATAACAGCGACTGGAGAGGGCTGAGGGCTATCGACGTGAATACAGGCCGCAGCAAAGACCTTATTAAAATTGACCGTACCGGTAACCTGGCTTTCAACAGCCGTGACCATTCCCTCTGGGGGGTTCAGACCATGGCCGGAAGGACTATGCTGGTCAGGTTTCTTCCTCCCTATAAAACCTGGGATGAGATGTATTCACTGCCTTTCGGAAAGGAACTCTGCGACCTGGATTTTTCACCCGACGGGAAGTTTCTTGCAGCCACGCTTTCAGATGTTAAGGGAAGCCAGAAGATCGTGATCTTTACGATTGCCGACATGATCCAGGGGAAAAAGGAATACAGGGAGATCTATGAATTTGAAGATAATCCCGCCATGAATTTTGTATTCTCCCCCGACGGGAAATACCTGTACGGGAGTTCATATTATACAGGGGTTTCAAACATTTTCAGGGTCGATATCGAAACCCGCAAACCCGAGATCCTGAGCAACGCGACCAGCGGCTTCTTCAGACCCCTTCCGATATCGGCCGATTCGATGCTGATGTTCGAATATACGACAAAAGGCATGATCCCGGGCATGATGAAGATCGATACCCTCTCTGATGTGAATCCTATCACTTTCCTTGGACAGACGGTGTACAAAAAAAATCCTGTGGTTGAATCCTGGATACTCCCCCCTCCTTCCAAAGTCAACATCGACACCATGGGAATCAGCGAAACTAAATACAAACCCCTGAAAGAGATGAAACTCGCAGGAGCTTATCCAATCCTGCAGGGATATAAAAACTATATCGGCTTCGGCTACAGGATCAATTTCGCCGATCCTATGATGCTGAACAACCTCGTCATAAAATTCAGTTTCACACCTTATGAAAACCTCCCGCTGAAACAAACTGTGCATCTCTCTATCGACTACACCTACTGGAACTGGACCTTCCAGGCACAGTATAATTATGCCGATTTTTACGACCTCTTCGGCCCTACCAAGTTCAGCCGTGCAGGGTATATGTTCTCGGGGAAATACAGTCATGTGTTTATGCGGATGGCGCCCGCGAAGACCGAAATGTATGTGAAACTGGCTGCTTACGGTGACCTTGAAACCCTGCCGTTTTACCAGAATATCGAGTCTTCGTTTACGGAATTGTATGTTGGAACTGTAAATTTCCACCGCTCCTATCTTAGAAAATCCCTGGGAGCGATTGAAGCCGAGCAGGGCTATGACTGGAGCGCATATGCCTTTACCAGCCTCGCAAAAGAAACCTTTTATCCGCAGCTGATCAATAATTTTGATCTCGGATTTCTTCTTCCCATGAAGAATTCTTCGCTCTGGTTCAGAACTTCGCTCGGACAATCATTCGGTGAAACAGATAAAACAAACAGCTATTTCTATTTTGGAGGATTCGGTAACAACTGGGTTGACTACAGGTCGGTACAGCAATACCGTGAAATGCAGAGCTTCCCGGGGGTTCAGATCGATCAGCTCTCAGCCATGAACTATGCCAAACTCACCACCGAGATCGACTTCCCTCCCATCCGCTTCCGCAAATTCGGCTTGCTTGGGTTTTACAGCACCTACGCAAGGTTTTCAGCCTTCGGAATAGGGCTTTTCTCGAACCTGTTCAACAACCTCGAGAACCTGAATTATTATTCAACAGGGGCACAGGTCGACCTGGAACTCGTGCTGTTTTCATTGATCAAAAGCAATCTTTCATTTGGGTATGCAAGGGCTTACGGCCCAATGCTTCCTGCCGACCAGTTCATGCTTTCGCTTAAATTGTAGGATTTACTGCGGATGACATCCGCAGTAAAATCAAATATCCCCGTACCTGGAGTAAATCGCCTTCGATAGTTCGCTTACAAGCACAGTCTGGTGCTTTACATCCCTTCCCCTGGTCATGATGGTAAGCAGATACGGATTTGAATTATAATACACTATGGCTGATTCAGAGAAATTCACGTCATAGTCGATGGCTCTCTCCCCGAACTTATGTGCGGTAATGATCCCTTTCGGAAGTTCCTTTACAAGTCCATCCCTGAAATTACACTCTGAGAGAATGTTCAAAGCATATTCCGATAAACTCTCATTGAGGTATGAAGCATTGTAAAGTACCTTGAAAAATTTCGAATACTGCCTTGGTGAAATTGAATACAAGGTATTACTGACTTCATAGGGCGGAATGTCCAGGTCGGTATAAATTTTCCTGTACTCATCCCCATCTATATGGGTCGAAAGTACATAGGTGGCGTTATTGTCCGACTCTGCAATCATATAATGAAGAAGCTCGGAAACCTTATACTTTCGTCCGCTTACAATGGAATCGCCAGGATAATTCTGTTGGGGAAAACCGGTTCTTGGCCGTTCATAAACAAATTCTTTTTTGAGAGTACCGGGATGGTCCTGTTCCTGCTTCAGGTAATAGATCAGGATGGGTACTTTCATGAGGCTGCCTGGCAAATATGCATCATCGGGACCTATTCCCATCCCGCTCATGTCGTTCAGGGTTGTCATATATACCGAAACGGATGTGATGCTGCCGTCGGTTTCATAATCCCTGATCAATTTCTGAAGTTCATACCTCAGTGATGAAAACCTGGGAGATTCGGAATTGTCATCGGCCAGTAAAAGGGGATGTGAAAGCTGAGAGGGGTCTTGCCTCTCCCTGATATAACTTACCGGAGAAGGATTCCCAACCTGAGCTTCCCTGAATTTTTCTTTTTTGGCAGAGATTGTTTTGGCGCCAAGGTATACATTTAGTCCGACCGATGTAGCCATCAGGAAGGTAAGTGAAAACATGATCAGGTGCAGGAGTTTTTTAGGCTTCTTTTCAGTTTTAAATGCGGTCGTAGGGCGGGTAGGTTTTTTCATCACGGTCATGTCGGAGAATATACATGACAGTTTGCCAGGCTAGGGGTTGCCCAGATTCTATAATAAATTGAAAGATTTCTCCTGTTAGTTAAGTGAATGTCAGAACCTGAGTCCGGTAGTGATTGTGTAGCATTGTCTCAGGTAGTCAGGCCAGAAATGCGATGGTGTTGAGTTTGTAAACACCTCGTTGAATGGCTTGACGTCAGGCTGTCCGGTGGTGAGATAGCTGTACTGGACTCTTATATAAGCATCATTCCCCGGGTTGAATTCAACCCCGGCAGTAAGCCCGTATATGATGAAATCATTTGTTTTTCCGGTGTAACTCTTGCCTATCATGATATTTTTGGGATCATAGAAGACCTCCGCCCGCAGTGCAAGTGCAAACTTCGGAACAACATAGTATCTTGCTCCTATCAATCCCGAAACTACAGTCCCCATTTGTATCGAATCGACGTCTTTGCTCGACACCTTTTGAAATCCAACATCGCACTGGGCGATGAGATTCAGCTTTGATGTCGGGTTCCAGGTGGCATAAAGATTGTTATATGACAGATACTTGATATATGACGCTCCGCTCTTTGCAACATTTCCCATGAAATTATTAAAGCTGACCGTCAGTTTATCAGTAGGTGTGTACGAAACATCGATTCCATAGCTTATATGTATGTTCTTGCCGCTTGGCAGGGAAAAGGCATTACCGGCCCAGGCTCCGAGCATCCATACCTGGTCGTCGGTTGTATAGGATAAAAATCCTCCAAGAACAGAACTCGGTTCAAAATAGGTCCCCACGGTACAGGTGCTTAACAAATTATTTATGGGCATGGATGACTCTACTCCCAACTCACTGTCGAGGTACCCGAAATCAACCCAGAAGCCTTTGAAGAGGTGAAAGCCCAGGGATGCCTGGTTCAGGTAATTCGTCCATTGGGCCGTTGAATTCGAAAGCAGGAGGGGCTGGTCACCAAGCCTGAACTCTGCCATCATGCGGGCCCAGCTCAGATTATAGTTTATCAGGACATCGAACATATTCACCCTGGCCTCGTTGATATAAGGGCTGTTGGACTGAAATTCATAGGTATGGGTAGTGGGTATTGTACCGCCTATATTGCCCACATAGTAGGCATCAAGATACACCTGTATTGTAAGCCCCTTCAGCAGGTGTTTAATCTTCCATTGCTCAATTTTACTTAGAAGAGAATCCGGTTTCTGGGAATGTGCAGGAAGGAAAAGAAAAAGAAAGAGGATGGAAAGTAAGGCCAGATTTTTTTTCATGAATTTAAAAAGTCTTACTTTTTAACGACCAGTTTTCGTGCGCGACCGATAACTCCTGAACTTTCGGTGAAATAAATATATAATCCTGCTGCCAGAGATGACAGGTCAGCCCTGACTTCCGTTTCACCGGCAGGTATTTCTAATGAGAGGAGCCTGCTGCCTAAAAGGTCACTGATGATGATCTTTTCCTGGCCAGTTGGATTGCCTTCGAGAGTAAACACTGTATTGCCCGAACAAGGGTTCGGACTAGCCAGCAGGTTGGGAATCTTAACAGCATCCTCAATCCCGGTAAGGGATGAAACATAATGTACAATGATGAACGCTGAATCGCCAACCTCATTGGTATTCCAGAAAGTATATTTAATCACGGTTTCACCCTGGGCCTTATACGGATTGTAATTCAGATGGAAATCCTCTTCCCTGATCTGGCCGGGAATGAACTGAAGGCAAGCCTGGGATTTCAGGTCATTCTGGTTGTAACAATGGTCCCAGCAGAAAATATCTTTAAAGGGTGAGGGCATTTTTTGCGCATAGGATTTGACCAGCCATGTGCAAAATGTCCTGCTGGTGTTGTTCTGAATCCTGATATATTCATCAATTACATAGGTCGATTTACAGCTGAAGATAACCGTCCCCCCGCTTGGAACAGTCTGCCAGCTGCCGCCCGACTTATAGGCGAACGATAAATCCAGGGCATACACCCTGCCTGCTGCACAAAGAGCAAGCAAGAGGAACAGAATGTATATCTTTTTCATAAAATTGGATTTTGGATTCCGTTCTCTAAAGTACGTTAAAAAACGCAAAGTCAAACCGCTTCAGACACTTTTTTATTAAAAAGTTCTTGCACAACCCTTGTTTTATCCTTATTTTTATTGTGGCAATTATTATCACTAAACACTGATTTATGAAATCAATTACGTTGTTATTCCTGGCAGGATTTCTTGCATTTTCAATCAGTCTGCATGCACAGAACCCCAAAGTCCATGTACTCGAAAGGATAACATTCACGGCCTGCGGCGAATGTCCCTGCCTTGATTCTACGATTTACACCTGCATTGTTCCAAGCCTGAAAAACGCAGTTGTTTTCCAGTATCATACCGAAATGTCAGCTCTCTATTCCCCTGATTTCGATTCATTAAGCAATAATATCAACCGCGATGGTTCTGAACTGAGGACCAACCGCGACGGGAGGTATTACAATTACAGCTTTTTCAAGAACATCCACCAGGTATGCGACAGCTCCGTAAAATATCTTCAAAATGACACGGTTGCCAACGTAAAGATTGTTTTGAAATCGAAATCGTTTGATCCTGTTACACGCATTGTAAGTGTTTCTGCCGATTTCACACCTTATCTTGCCGATATCACAGGCACCTTTATGGTTAATGCAGCAATAACGGAAGATAAAATCATTTGCGAGCAATCGCATCAGGATACCTGCGGAACCCCCTTCGGAAAAGGTGGAAGGTATAAGGTGCCTCACAATGACGTTGGCCGTAAGCTTGCATTCATACCATATGGTGACATCCTCATTAACGGGAACTGGCTTAAAACGCAAACCCTCAACCGAACCTTCAGCCTGAAACTCGACTCCAACCTGATAGCTTCCAATTGCAACATTATTGTTTATGTTTATAAGAAAGCCGACAGCATTTGCAAATCGGTGATGCAGCAGGCGCTTAAACAATCCGTTGCATGGCCTTTAGGTACCGAAACCAGGTATGAACTCAGGCAAGGTGAAATAAAGATCATCCCCAACCCCGCGAGTAATCTTGCAAGTGCACATATTAAACTACCCGAAACCGGCAATGCCAGTTTTTCAATTTATGATCTCAATGGAAGGCTTGTTAAGAAAATTGCATCCGCCAGGATAGAAAACGAAAGCTACAATATTATTATGGACCTTGGTGCAGTAAGCAACGGACAGTATTTCTTTCATGTAT